>FTCB01000376.1_pt1 | contig 50318 bp, 38 predicted proteins | sample 1639431 | NCBI WGS metagenome assembly FTCB01 (sample SAMEA3914864, study PRJEB12502) | metagenome | biome: forest; material: soil | place: USA | collected 2012-03-12 | depth 0.3 m
GCCTCACGCCGAGGCCGCGGCGACGCGAGGGTTTGCGCGGAACGCTACTTGTCTCCGGGCGAATCCGGCAGCGTGACTGGATAAAAGAGCGGAATACCGCCGCCTTTGCGGCCATATTCCACCAGGAAACTCTGCCCCTTCGGTCCCACGAGCCAATCGGCCAGAGCCTTGGCACCGGCGGTATTGAGGCCGGAGAGCTTTTGCGGGTTGGCCTCGATGACGACGAAAGGGCGGCGCATTTCGGGGTCGCCTTCGACCATCACCTCCATTTTTCCGAGGGCCATCTTGCCGTTCGTCACGGGAATGCGCCCCACGACCACATAGGCTTGTTTCTTTTCGGCAAAGGCGACCACGAGTTGCGGTGTTTCGCTTTCGTCTTTCAACACCCAATCACCCTCGGGTTTCAGCCCGGCGCGCTGCCAGAGCTTGTGCGTGAGCTCGCGGCTGCCCGGGCCATAGAAGTCGACGAACGGAGCCTTGGCGGCGGCGATCTTCTTCAGCGCTTCGGCGCCGTCTTTCATGCCGCGGATGTGCGCGGGATCACTCGGCGGGCCAACGATGGTGTGTTCATTGCGCGCCCACGGGCGGAGGTTCACGCCAAAGCCGTCGGCCACGAGATCCGTCGATTCATCGCTGCTGTGCATCGTGAGCAGATCGATTTCGCCGCGCTTGAAAGGCACGGTGAGCGTGGCCTTGGGGCCGGTGACGACGAGCTGGGTCTTCCACCCGGTGTCGGCTTCGAATTTGGTGGCGAGCTCCTGCCACATGCCGGTCATGGTCATGCCGCCAATCACCGCGACGCGGATGACGGGCTTGTCTTCCGCGTGGACACCGGCGGTGGCCAGCGCGGCGGCGAGGAAATAGTGGAACAACGAACGGCGGGAGCAGGGCATAGGGTTCAATAGTTGCTGGCCTGGGCATCGCTTTCCGTCCCGGTGAGCCAGTGAACGTCTTCGCGTCTTGGGTCGCCGGTGCCGACGCCGAGATATTCGGCGGTGTAGGCGGCCACGTGCCCGTCGAGAAAGAGAATATTGCCGAGGCCGTTGTGCGGCGCCACGCAGCTGTAGTCTGCTTTCGAAGGATAGGTGCTGGCGTAGGGCCCGGGCGCTTCAGCAAGAAAAACGGTGCTGCCCGGTTGTTGGAGCGAGCCGAGCCGTGTGGGTTGGGTGAGGTTCCAGGGCGAGAGATTCATGTTCATGCCGTAGCTGAGAAAGGCGCGCTTGCCGGGGTCCTTCGCTTCAGGCCGCACAAACATCGAGCGATCGCCTTCGCGCGGCCGATGGCCGGTTTTCAGCAAATCGCTGTAGCTCTTTTCGCCGACGTAGGGCGGCAGCGCGTTGAACCAATCCTCGGGGCGATCCAGTTGCGTGACCTCCTGCACGCCCTGGCCGCGCCGGGGGAGAGCGCCGTCATTGTCGGCGATGTAGCAACCGAGCGCCGCGCCCCATTGCCGCATGCGTGCGGCGCTTTCGAGTTGCACGCGCTGACTCTTCGCACGCTGGTACAGGCCCGTCGCCAAAGCTGCGAGGACGGCGATGATCGCCACCGCGATGAGCAGTTCGAGCAGTGTAAAACCTTTACAGGCCCGGTGCATGCCGCCGTCTCCGTAGCGTCAGGAACGCAACACCGGCTCCGAGCAGGCCGAGGACCGCAGGCTCCGGGACGGCCACGGCATTCACGACCAGCGTGGGCGAGTTGGAGCCGAAAGAGTGCGCGTTGAAAAGGTAGCTCACCGTGTTGTCGCCGGCGTAGCCGCGAAGGCTGACGACGTTGCCCGCGATGGCGTCGGCGAGAAAGCCGGGGGTTAAGCCCAGCGCATAGCTGGCCGCCGGAATGGAAGGGGGATTCGTGTTGCCAACCGGAAGGTAAGTGAAGGTGCCGACGTTTTCGTCGGAGGCGCCGAGCAGGAGAGCGATGGAATTCCACGTCACGCCATCCGTCGGCGGATTGGATGGAAAAAACGGGCTGCCTGGATTGCCCGCCCCTTCGCCGCCCCACGAGTCATTGGCCTGCCAGTCGATCTTAAAAAGGCCGGTATTGACGGCGTTGAAGATCGGATTGTTGGGCTGGATTCCCTGGGTTCCGAAGTTCGTGCCGAGTTGGAGTGTGATGCTGTTGATGAGCCAGTTTCCCGCGCCAAACGTGGTGTCGAACGTGGTTTTGGCCGAGCCCAGATCAAACTTCAACAGAGCCTGCATGGCGCCTTTGCTCGTGGAGGCGCCCGAAATTTGCACGGCGCCGGCGCCGCCGTAGTTGGCATCGGGATTTCCGGCACCCGTGGCCACGCTGCCGGCCGTGACAAAGGTATCGGCGAAGGACTGCAGCGTGACGACAGCAGCCGGCGCCGAAGCCACCAAAAGAGAAGTCCCTACCATGAAAGCGACCAGTCGGAGTTTCATCGTTATATGAATGTTGATAGAACGACCCGCGAGCACCTCGCAAGCTTTCGTTCTATCAATATTTAAATAACCCTGAAGGGCTTATTTCGCGTTGGGAATCGTGAAAATACCGGTGGCCGCTTTGACCGAAATCTTTTGGTTTCGCGCGTAGGCGCCGGCGGCCCGCTGCAGGATTTGCGGTGCGGCTTCGTGCTTCGTCCAGCCATCCAGCGCGGCGAGAACGAGGAATCCGCCAGGATACATGAGCTCCCGGGTAAGCAGGATGGGCCGGGCGTTGACGTCGCGCAGCAGCGGACCGAAGAACGGTTCACTTTTGCAGCAGAGCACGATGGCTTCGCGGCCCGGCCCCCGCTTGGCCACCGCTTCCGCGGGGAGCGAAAAATCCATGAGTCCATCGTGTCCCACGTAGATCGCGAGCGGCCGTGCGGCCAACGGGTCATCGCTGGCCAGAGCGGCAAAGAAGTCGATGGTGCATTCGCGGATGGCTGTGCCGCGATAGGCGTCGACGATCAGCTTCCACTGGCCGCTGGAGTGAAGGTAGGTCTGGCGTTCGATGATGGCCGCCTTCGATCCGGGTTCGGTCCTTTGCCATTTCCACGAAGGGCTGTGCCGCAGAGTTGCTGGCAGCGCTTCGTCGCAGCCCCAATAGAGATTGTGCACTGCATCATCGCCGTTCCCGATTTTCTCCGGCACCGGGACGATGCCCTGGTGCTGGTTATCGGCCAGCGCGACGAACACGTGAATCTCGGCTGGTTCGGCGCAGGCAAGGGCTGGAGGCAAAAGCAGGAGAAAAAGAAGGCGCATGGCGGGGAGTAATACGCCGGAGAATGGCCGCGCATTACGGATGGCGGCGATTTCGGTGCCCGCGTTCTATTTCTGCTGTTCAGGGCCTAGGTTCTCCGCTGATGAATGGTTCTGTCTTTCTCGCTCATCATGATCACTCCACCTCTCACCCGTCCGTCGCGCCACATTCTGCGCTCGTCTATTTTCGCCAGCCTTTGCTTTCTCGGCCTCCACACGGCGTCTTTTGCTGAGGATTCGAAGGGGCTTCTGCTCGTGACCAACAAGGGCGACCACACGATGTCGCTGGTGGATCCGGCCACGAACAAGGAAATCACCACCGTGCCGGAGGACGGCGTGACAGGCCATGAACTCGCCGCTTCGCCAGACGGCAAACGCGCCTTTGTGCCGATTTACGGCGACTCCGGCGTAGGCAAGCCTGGGTCGAACGGACAGCTCATGCGCGTGGTCGATCTCGCGAAACGCCAGATTGTCGGGACGCTTGATTTCGGCAAGGGCGTGCGCCCGCACTGCGCGATCTACAACGCGAAGAAGAACCTGCTCTACGTCACGACCGAACTCGACAATACCGTTTCGATTATTGATCCGGACTCGCTGAAAATTCTCGGCACGGTGCCCACCGGCCAGGAGCAATCGCACATGCTCGCGGTGACCAAGGATGGCGCGCGCGGCTACACGGCCAATGTCGGCCCGGGCACGGTTTCAGTGCTCGACCTCGATAAAAAGGAGCTCATCAAAACGATCCCGATTTCGAAGATGACGCAGCGGATCTCGCTGTCGGTCGACGACCGCTGGGTCTTCACCTCGGACCAGACGAAGGCGCAGCTCGTGGTGATCGATACCAAGACGAACGAAGTGGCGAAGCGGATCGATCTGCCGAACTACGGCTACGGCACGGCACCCACGCCCGACGGCAAATTCCTGATTGTCTGCTGCGGCGTGGGCGAAGTCGCCGTGGTGGATCTGGAGAAGATGGAGGTGGCCCACGTGATTCCCGTGCCGAAGGCGCCGCAATATGCGCTCGTGCGCCCTGATGGCGCTGTGGCCTACGTGTCGTGCGACGCCAGCGCGAAGATCGCCGCGATCGATTTGAAAGAGTGGAAGGTGAGCGCGCTCATCGACGTGGGCAAGACGGCCGACGGGCTGGCGTGGGCGAAGGGGGAGTAGCCCCCTCAGTGGCCCGACGCTGTGCGTCGGGCCAAGCCTCCATCCTTGACGGAATCGATTTACAAAGCGATCCTTGGCTTATGCCAGCGACCGTCGATCAAATCACTCAGGGCGCACTTGCATTGTCTGAAAGCGAACGTGCACATCTGGCCCACACTCTCCTCGTTAGCTTGGAACCGGGGGCCGATGATGGCGTAAAGGAAGCGTGGGACAAAGAGGTCTCCCGCCGCCTGGAACAGGTTCGCCAAGGAACGGCCCAAGGCCGGCCTGCCGACGAAGTGTTTCGCGACATTCGCGCCCGCCATTTGGAATGAGCCAAATCCTCATCCACGCGGATGCGGAAGATGAGTTGGCAGCATCGGTGGATTTCTATGAGGAGAGAGTTCCCGGTTTAGGGCTGGAGCTTGAGCAAGCTGCCAGAGAAGGCGTCGCGTGCATTCAGCATGACCCTGAACGCCAGCCCAAGAGCAGGGATGGAACGCGTCATCTTGTGATGGAGCGTTTTCCGTTCATCATTCACTATGTCGAGCTACCTGAAGTCATTTGGATTCTTGCTTTCGCGCACACCAGTCGAAGGCCGGGATACTGGAAGCATCGTTCCTGAGATTTAAAACGGCGTCGGGCTATCCCTTGCTATCTGGCGCTCGTCTATAAACCGGCACGCCGAGCCTCTCAAAGATCCAGGCGAGCGCGAAAAACGATAGGACACCCGCAATGCCAATGGGCACCACGAAGACAAAGATCGGGTATCGCCCGGACGGGAGGCCGGGAAGCATCTCACTGATATAGAGCGCGGAGCCGCCGATTGCCAAAAGCAGATGCGCCAGGAGCAGCATTCGTCCGGCAAAGGTGAACTTGGTAAGCAGGGGATTTGGCGGATTCATGAATCTGCAAAGCAGTCGTTCCACGACTTTCCTTTTCGGGCAATATCTCCCTGCAGGTTTCTCTTTCCATCCGTTCCCGCTCCACTTCCCGGCTTGCGTCCCTCGCGCGGATTGGTGAGTTGAGAGGGACCTACATGCGAATTACGCTTTTCGTCCCGTGCTTTGTCGACGCGCTTTACCCGCGCGTGGGCATCAGCGCCGTGCAGGTGCTGGAGCGGCTGGGGCATACCGTCGAGTGTCCGGAGGAAATTGCCTGCTGCGGGCAGCCGGCCTTCAACTCCGGTTACTGGCCCGAGGCCCGCACGGTTGCCCTGCCTGCGTTGCAGCGGCTGCGCGAGGCGGAGGCCGTGGTGGTGGCGTCCGGCTCGTGTGGCGCAATGCTGAAGGTTTTTTACCCGCAGCTTTTCCACGGCACGGAGTGGGAGACAGCCGCGCGGGAGCTCTCGGCGAAGACGTGGGAGTTTTCCGATTTCCTGGTGACCAAACTCGGGGTGACGGACGTCGGGGCGAAGTTTCCTGGCAAGGTGACTTTCCACGATGGCTGCCATGGTTTGCGCGAACTCGGGTCGAAGCAGCCGCCGCGGCAGTTGCTGGCGAAGGTGCAGGGGCTGGAACTCGTGGAGATGGGGGCGGCGGAGACGTGCTGTGGTTTCGGCGGCACGTTTGCAGCGAAGTTCCCGATGATTTCCACGGCGATGGGCGAAGTGAAATGCGCGTCGGCCAAAGAAACCGGTGCCGACTACATCGTTTCGAATGACTCGAGCTGCCTGATGCAAATCGCGGGGCTGTTGAGCCGGCAGGGCGAGCCGATCAAAACGTTGCACATCGCGGAGGTGCTGGCGCAGCAATGAAGACGTTTGTCCGCCAATTCATGGACGCCGCGCGCACCGTCACGCGGGATCTGCGGCATCGCGTGCTGATCCAGACCGCGCTCGGCAAATACGAGGTGCAGCGCGACCGGCGCAAAGCGGCGTTTCAAGACTACCAGGCCGCGCGGCAGGCGGCGGCGGAGACGAAGTGGGAGGCTATCAATCACCTCGACGAGCATCTCGTTTCTCTCGTGGAAAAGCTGGAGGCGCGGGGCACAAAGGTTCACTGGGCCAGCACGGGCGAACAGGCACGCGACATCATCCTCGGCATTGTGCGCGAGAAAGAGGCGCGCTCGATCATCAAATCGAAAGCGATGACCGCAGAGGAAATTCACCTCAACGATGCGCTGGAGAAATCCGGTTTCGAAGTGGTGGAATCGGACCTTGGCGAATACATCGTCCAGCTCCGGCACGAGGCGCCATACCACATCGTCTTCCCGGCGATGCATCTCACACGCGGGGAAATCAGCGAACTTTTCCAGCGCGAACTCGGCAGCGCGCCGACGGACAATCCGGAAGAACTCACGATGATCGCGCGCCGCGCGCTGCGGCAAAAATACGTCACGGCGGACATCGGGATCACCGGCGGAAATTTCGCCGTGGCGGAGACCGGGATGATCTCCATCACGGAAAACGAAGGTAATGCGCGGCTCACGGGCGCGCTGCCCAAAACGCTGATTACCTTGATCGGTATCGAGAAAGTGGTGCCGCGGCTGGAAGACCTGGCGCTGTTCCTGCCGCTGCTGGCCACCGCGGGGGCGGGGCAGGCGCTCACGTGTTACAACTCGATGTACGGCGGACCGCGCCAGCCCGGCGAGACTGACGGTCCGGAGGAATACCACGTGGTGCTGCTGGATCATGGCCGCACGCAGCTCCTCGCCGATGCCGAGCAACGGGATGCGCTGCATTGCATCCGCTGCGGCGCATGCCTGAACGTGTGCCCGATTTACCACAACGTGGGCGGGCACACTTATGGCACGACGTATTCGGGGCCTATCGGCTCCGTCATCACGCCGCATCTCCGCGGGTTGCAGGACTGGAAGCATTTGTCATCCGCCTCCAGCCTCTGCGGCGCCTGCACCGAGGCATGTCCGGTCAAAATCGATCTGCATCACCACCTGCTGCAAAACCGCCGCAACGCTGCCGCGGAGAAGGGATGGTGGCTCGAGCGGATGGCCTTCCGCATTTTCTCGTTCATCATCACGCGGCCGGCGCTTTATCGTCTGGCAAAAAAGGTGGGATGGTTTTTCCAGCCGCTGCATCGCCTGGTGAAAGGCACCTTCCTGGACCCAGCGCGCGCCTGGACGGCGACGCGGGATGTTCCGCCGCTCGCGGTGCAAAGCTTCAAAGAGTATTGGAACCGGAGGAGGAAGAAATGAGCGAGCGCGAGAAGATCCTGGGCCGCATCCGCGAGGCCCTGCGCCTGACGGCGCCGCGGCCCGGCGAGCACGGCGACCATTCGGGGCACGCTCATTCGCCTGCAGGCAAGCTGCCGGCGGCAGGCGATATGCGGCGCTGGCTGCCGGCGGTGGGCGAGACGTTCGAAGATCGCGCCGCGGTGTTTGCCGCGCAGTCGGTGGACCTGCGCACGGAATTTCATTTGCTGGAGAGCGCGGAAGCGGCGCAGGCCCAGCTCAAGGAGACCGCGCAAGCGAATGGCTGGTCGCGCATCGCCAGTCATCGCGGCGCGCTCACCGATCCGGCCTGCGCGTCTTTGGGCCTGCCCGTGTTGCTGACGGATGGCGGCTATGCCGCGCCGGATTTGGAGCGTTGCGATGCCGGCATCAGTGAATGCGATGCGCTGATCGCGCAAACGGGCAGTGTGTTGATCACTGCGCGCAGTGCCGGCGGGCGGGCGCTTTCCGTCCTGCCGCCGCACCACGTCGTGCTGGCGCGTCGCGAACAATTGCTGCCGGACCTTCCCGCGGCGTTCGCGCTGCTGCGCGAAAAGTATGGCGCGAACTATCCGAGCTTCATGTCGCTCATCACGGGGCCGAGCCGCACGGGGGATATTGAGCGCATCCTCGTCCTGGGGGCTCATGGACCGAAGAAGCTGACGGTGATTTGCTGGTAGCTTCGCTTTTAGTCCGACGGCAGCGCCACTTTCGCGAACTCCCGAAGTTCCGCATCGGGATCGTGTTTGGCGGCCTCGTTCAACAGATTCACGGCGCGAGGATCGGTGAGCTGCGCGGCCACGTCGAGCGCGGCACTGCGCACCGGCTTGGGCTGTCCGGGCGCAAGCGCGAGACGCAGGATGGCGAGTTTCATGTCCAGCGTTTCGTCAGCTTGGGAATCGGTCAGCGCGCCCACGATGGCCACGCGATCTTGATATCGCCGCGCATTGAGGAAGAGTTGCTGCAGGACTTGCACGGAAGCGGGCGTATCGAGCGAAGCGAGCTGCCGCGCGGCGTCTTCACGGTGATCGGCATCCGGCGCTTGCGCATATTGCGCCTCGGCCTCCGGCAGCGAGATTGGCGCAGGTGGCCGGGCGCTGGAAGCGCTCGGGGTGAGAGTGGAAATGGCGGCGCTCCGAATGGGCCGCTCATTCTCCAAATTTGGGTGAGGGCTGGCCTGCGTGACGGCAGGCTGCAAAGGCGTATGGGAGGCGGGCGGTGCTGCCTCTGGCCCGGAGCGAAGATAGATCAGCGCGCCGGAGATTCCCAACACGGCGATGGCGGCCGCGGCCAGGGTGTAAGAAAAGAGCCTAGTTCGTGAAGGCATCATTGTTACGCAGAGAGCGCACGAGAAGATTGACGCGAAGAGAGAATTCTTCACCATGAGGCTGCTGTCAAATCGGGGGACGGGAATAAACCGTCCGTAGTCAACTCTGACTCGAAAGGAATTATGAAAAGAGCCACCCAAACACTACTCCGCGCGGCTGCTCTCGGCCTCGCGCTCACCACGGCCAACCTGCTCGCCGCCGATCACGGGGATGCCCCCGCCTTGGCCCAGGATCTTGGCTCCGACATCAATGACGTGTACGGCTTTCTCGATCCTGGTGATCCGACGAAGGTCGTCTTGATCGCCACGGTCCACGGTTTCCTGGTGCCGGGCGAGGCCAGGAATTTCGGCATTTTCGATGAAGATGTCCGCTATTCCTTTCACATCGAGAACACTGGCGATTCCGCTCCCGACATGTTCATTGACGTGACTTTTAACCAGACCCAGCGCCCGCCTCTGCCGGAAGGCGATCCCGCGCCTCTGCCGGGATTCAAGGACACGCCGCGCACCGAGCAGGACGCCTTCATCAAGTTTCGCGGAAAAGTGCCTGCGGACCTCGCGGGGGCGAAAGGCAATACCCACGCTGCGGTGCAGGTTGCGAATTTCAACGAGATCCCTGATCCCTTGGTTCCAAAACTGGATCTAAAGAATGCGAAGGGCGACTCGGTCGGCATCGATTTTTTTGCCGGAGAAGTAGACGATCCGTTCTTTTTCGATATTCCCGCTTTTAGTCGCTTCGTCACCAGGGCGCTCGCTCACGATATTAATGCTGCCAGTGAGTTCAGCCGGGCTCGAGATACCTTCGCGGGCTATAATACTCTGGCGATTGCGATCCGCATTCCTGTGGCCAAGCTGCTTCCATCGAAAGGGAATGCTCCCGCGACGATTGGCATCGCCTTCAGTACCTCTCGCAAGACGCAGCATCCTGTCCGGGGTGATCAGGTCGGCGTAGGCGGTTTTTCCCAACTCGACCGCATGGGTGTGCCGGGCATCAATGTCGTCTTCATCCCCTACAATTCGAAGAACAGTTACAATGGCGCCACGACCATTGATGACGGGAAGGGGAAGTTCTTCACGCTCATCAAAGGCACGCTCGACGCTCTGGGCACCACCGGCACCAACCTTACCACGCTGGTTTCAGTCACGGGTTTGCCGGGGACGTTTCCGATTCCCCGGGGCGGCACTCCCGGGACGGGGGATTACCTGCGCTTGAGTACGCTGGCGGCTACTCCTCCCGGGTTTCCCAATGGGCGCCGCCCGCAAGACGATGTGATCGACACCGTGCTGAGCCTGGTCACCAATGGTGTATTGACCACCGGTGACAATGTGAACAACGGCGGTGGAACGCTCTCTTCCAATTTTCCCTTTCTCGCCGTACCGAATCAGCCGCGTTACGACGGAGCCGTGGACGACAAAACGCGGAACTAACGTAGATTCCCTCGGGCTGCAGACTGTGCCGGCCGGGCTTTTTCTGGGATGAAGATCATCCTCGCCTTTTGCGTGTGCGCGCTTTTCGGCGGGATGGCGTCCGGCGCCCCCAATCCGGATCCCGGCCTGCGCTTTCTTGAGGAGCGCGTGAAGGGGGACCCTGACGACATCGTCGCTCAAAACCAACTTGCGGATCGCTACCTCGCCAAGATGCGGGTCACCGGACGGCTGGAATGGCTGCCCAAGGCGCGCACCGCGGTAGAGGCTTCGCTGCGTTCGGTGCCTGGCGAAATGAACGCCGCCGGCTTGTCGGCGGCGGCGCGCGTGGCTCTCGCGGAGCACCGTTTTGCAGAGGCGGAAAAACTCGCGCAGCACTTCACGGAACTGCGCCCGATGAGCGCGTCCGGATGGGAAACGCTGTTCGATGCGCAATTGGAACTCGGTGCCTACGCCGAGGCGGCGAAGGCGTTGGAGCAATTGAAGCTGAAGGGTGGTGACCCGGTGAGCGTGGGTTCGCGTGAGGCGCAGTGGGCCCGCATTCATGGCGAGGACGCGGCCATTCCGCTCGAGGCGGCGATCGCGAGCCTGCGTGCAGCGCCGGCCCGGCGTGCGCAACCGGATGCGCTGGTGTGGTGCCTGGTGCAGCGAGGCGAGGTCGCGTTTGCGCTGGGCGATTTTGTGACGGCCGATCGTTGCTACACCGAGGCGCTGGCCGCGAGCCCGGATGACTGGCGGGCGCAAAGCCATGTGGCGGAACTCCGCGCCGCCGAGGGGAAGTATGACGAGGGGCTCGCATTGTTGACCAAATGCATCGAGGCGACCGGGCGTCCGGAACTGTTGCAGGCCGCGGGCGACATGGAGCTCGCACGGCAGCGTCCGGAGGCGGCGAAGGAGTGGCACGATCGCGCCCTGGCGGCTTATCGCGCTTCCCTCGATCGCGGGGAGAAGTTGTATGTGCACCACCTCGCGGGATTTTACTGCGATGTGCGTCCACAGGCCGCCGACGCGGTGCGGCTCGCGCGGGCGGATCTTGCGGAGCGCCAGGGTATCTACGCGCATGCCGCGCTGGCGTGGGCGCTGCATCTCGACGGCAAGATGGAAGAGGCGGTATCGGAGACCACCGCCGCGCTCGCAACCCATACGCGCGACGCACATGTCCTGTATCAAGCGGGCATGATTTTCACCGCTGCCGGAGACCTTGCGCGCGGCCGGACGACGCTGCGCGCTGCGGAAGCGGCGAACCCGAAGCAGTCGTGTTTTCATTTTCACCGCTGAAAACTTGCTCCATGGAAAGAGCCGCCCTGTCCCAAGCATGAAGGCGCTTCTCTTTCTTTTACTCCTGGTCATCGCCGCGCATGCACATCCGGTGGCGCAAGGCTCGCTGGACTTGGAAGTGCGCGGCGACGCGCTCCGATTGCGGATTCGAGTTTCCAACGAACAGGTGTTTGTGCAAGCGGCGCATGCGGAAGCGGCGCCCGCCAGTCTGGACGATGCGTGGCGTGCCCACGGGAATTACTTGTTGAGCGGGATCGAGGTTGGCGCCGACGGCCAGGTGCTCCACGGCACCGTCGACAAGGTCGAAATGCCAGCCGACCATTCGGTGCACGGATTTGCGGTTTATGATGTGCGGTATCCGCTGACGGAGAAGCCGCGCGAACTGCGCCTGCGCCAGTCGCTCATGAACGAGATCGCCTATGCGCCGGGGAATTCCTGGGAGGCTACATTCATCGTGCACGCCAGCGCCGATGGTACGGTGCTCAGTGATGGAGCGCTGTTCACGCATCGCGAGCCACTCGTCCTTCGCTTGGATGCTGCCGGCCCACCGAGCGTTTTCGGTACCTACCTGAGGCATGGGATTTTTCACATCCTCGAAGGCTGGGACCATTTGCTCTTCATGGCGGCGCTGGTGCTTGCCACACGACGGGTGACGGAATTGCTGGCGGTGGGGACGGCCTTCACCGTGGCGCATACGCTCACGCTCACGCTCTCGGTGCTCGATGTGGTGCGGCTCCCATCGAGCGTGGTGGAGCCGATGATTGCGCTCAGCATTGTGGTGGTGGCGCTGCAAAATGTTTTTCAACCCGAGCGTTCGCGGGGCTGGACGCGTCTGGTCGTGGCTTTTGCCTTCGGGCTGTTCCATGGACTGGGCTTTGCGGGGGGCTTGCTCGAGGCCATGCAGGCCGGCGGTTCGGTCGTCGTGCCGCTCATCGCTTTCAGTCTCGGCGTGGAGCTGGGGCACCAGGTCGTGGTGCTGCCGCTTTTTGCGGGGCTGAGCTTGCTGCGCGCGCGCGCCGCCGTGCCGGAGAAGCGCGATCGGCTCACAGGCTGGGTGGTGCGCGCCGGCTCTGCGACCATTGCGCTGGCCGGTGGATTTTATCTCGTCGCCGCGCTGCGCAGTTGAAAGTCCGGCTTAGCGTCGAAGCGCCGGGAAATTCGCCAGCCACGTGGAAAGCAGCGCGGCGACGTAACCGGTGAAGACCACGTGGACGATGTCCTTCGCCGAAATCCACGCGGAGAGCCAGGGTCCCACGAGCACCAGCAGGCCCGCACCGAGGGCAAAGGAACCGATGCCGCCGAAGACGAAGCGGCCCAGGCGCGAGGAATTGCTGAAGGTGTGGGAAAAGGGAATGGCCGAGGCGAGCAGCGCACCGGCGAAGAGCAGCAGCACAATGTCATCCAGCAAAGCACCGAGGGCACCCAGGACCAGCGAAGAGATGACGCACAGGCCCACCACCCAGGCTTCCATACGCTCTCCGCGTTGCAGCGCGTGCCGGGCGAAGCGGTCGCACACGAGCATGAAATTTCCCACGCCTCGCGCGATGTGCACCCACAGCACGAAGATGAAATAGAGCACCAGGATGAGCAGCGCGAGCGGTGCGAAGCGCCCGGTGAACAGTACCGTGGAGAGGCGCATCAGCGCGTAGATGCCCAGCACCACGCCCCATTGCATCCCGCGGCTCTTTGCCGACATCCAGAGGCTCCAACGCAGGTATAGACGGTAGATGCGCGAGCGCGCCTTGAACGATTCGATGAGGCCGTGGCGCGCAAATTCGTTCTCGGGGTTTAGCCGCAGCGCCTCGCGGAAGTGGGTCTGGGCCTCGTTGTATTTGCCCGTCTGGATGGCGTTCCAGCCGGCGGCGCAGTGATTCCCGTCATCCTCCGGATCGCGCGCGAGCATGCCGGCAATCTGCCCCGCATTCTCCGCGACTTTTCCCTGCATGCGCAGCGCATGCGAGAGTACATTGGCCGCGCCGGCATGATCGGGATCGTGCTTGAGCGCGGTGCGCGCGTCCTCCTCGGCCTTGGCCAGCTTGCGCGCGTTGAGATGGAGTTGCGCGCGCACGTACCACGCGAAGGTGGAGGTGGGATTGAGCCGCACGGCTTCATTGGCCGGGCCCATGGCAAAATCGATGTTGTGCACGCTGCCCACGATGATCGCCTTGAGCGCGTGATGATCGCTGTCATTCGGCGCCACGCGCACGGCCTGCTGAATCGTTGCGAGTGCATCCTTCTCGCGGCCCGTCTGGTTCCACTGGCAAATGGCGAGCTGGTGCAGCGCGAAGTCGTGATGCGGGTCGCCGGTGAGCACCTCCTTGAAGGCCGCCTCGGCCTCCGGGTAACGGCGCACGCGGAGCAGATGCAGCCCGCGCTGCAGATGCGTGGATGCAAACTCAGCGCTCATTTTTTGATGCCGAGATAGCTCAGCACGTCGTCGTAAAAGCCGCCCTGATTCGCATAGAGCGCGTAGTTCTTGGCGCTCTCGAACCACGCGCGGCTGGTCGGTTTCATATCGCGCGCGGTTTTTACCAAATCATCCGTGGTGATCGGCACGATGCGGCCCTCCTTCATGGCGCGGGCCAGCGCGCGCTCGATGGTGGCGTCGAACACGCCCTTGAGATCCGCGCCGCTGAAATCCATCGTTTTTTTCGCGAGCGCGCGGGCATCGAGATTGTGCACAGGCTTGCCCTTGGCCATCACCTCAATGACTTGGGCCCGCGCTTCGTCGTCCGGGGGCGGGACGAAGAGCACGCGGTCGAAGCGGCCCGGGCGGCGGAACGCGGAATCAATGTGCCACGGGGCATTGGTGGCTCCGAGAATCAGGAGGCCATCGTTGTTGCCGTTCGTGCCGTCCATTTCCGCAAGGAATTGGTTCACCACCGTGCGCGCGGCGCTCTGGCGCATATCGTGGCGGTCGGCGGCGAGCGCATCGACCTCGTCGAAAAAGAGCACGGCCGGCGCGTTCTCGCGCGCCAGCTCGAAGATGCGGTGGAGGTTTTTCTCCGAGTTGCCCACCCACATGTCCAAGACTTCGTGCAGGCCGATGGCGAGGAAGTTGGCCTTGATCTCCCCGGCGGTGGCGCGGCTCAGCAGGGTCTTGCCGCAGCCCGGCGGGCCATAGAGCAGCACGCCGCCGCCGATCTTCTTGCCGTACGCCTTGAATAGATCCGGATTTTGCAGCGGGTAGAGAATCTTCATCCGGATTTCCTCCTTCACCGCTTCCATGCCGCCGACGTCGGCAAAGGAAATCGTGGGCCGCTCGAATTCGCCGAGGCCGCCCGTAGAGGGAGCGGCCTCCTGCTGTTCCTCGGCGCGTTCATCGTCGTAGTCCGCGGGCCCGGAGCCGGTCATCGCGGCGCGCTTGGGCGGAGGTGCGCTTTTGTCGAGGTAGAGCTCTTGTTCCAGCGCGGCGTCGGCGTCGGTGCCGTCGATTTCCAAGGCACGGCGATAGTGCGCATTCGCGGCCTCGCGCTGCCCCTCCGTGAGGGCCAGCCGCGCGAGCAGCACCCACGCGGGCGCGTAGCGTGGGAACTGGGCCGTGATGGCTTCCACGCGCACCACGGCCTCGCTGGTCCGGCCCATCGTATGGAGAACGCGGGCGAGCCCGAGCTTGGGCGCGGGATCGGCGGGAGCGAGTTGCGCGGCCTTTTCAAAAGCGGAGCGCCCTTCGTCGAGGGCAAATTCATCCAGGCACGCCTGGGCATACAGCATTTGCAGCGGAAGATTTTCCGGCGACATGGCCGCGGCCTGGCGAAGTGCAGCGAGATTCGACATGGGCGGAAATGACGAGAGGGAAGGCGTGATTGTCGAATGGAAATTGATGAAGATCCGGGGGTGGAGGTTCATCCTTTGGGAGGACAAGGGCCGTTTCCCCAGGGCCCGCAACCGCCGCCAGCGTGCCGGAAGTCTGGAGTTTTTATGGGACAGGCAGGTTTTCGCACGCCAAAAGCGTCTCTGAGACTTGATCGAACGCCCACAAAGGGTATGGTGGAGATTCATGTCAGACGCAGCCGTCAAACCACTTTATAACGTTCGCAACCCCTTTCTCGCGCTTCATACCGTCAACCAGAAACTCAATGGTCCCGGTTCGGGCAAGGATACGCGGCATCATGAGATTTCCCTCGCGGGTTCGGGTCTCACGTATGAGCCGGGCGACGCACTGGCGCTCAAGCCGACAAATGACCCGCATCTCGTCCAATTGACGATCGAGGCTCTCGGTTGCAAGGGAGACGAGTCGGTCACCGTGAAGGGCGAGACCAAGCCGCTCCGCGAGGCCCTGTTCCGCGATTTCGTCATCCATTTCGTCGACAAAAAGTTTCTCGCCAAGCTCGCGGAGAAAGGCGGCAGCGACACGGCGCGCATCGCCGAGATACTCAAGCCCGAAAATGCGGCGGCGCTCAGCGACTACCTGAGTTGTCGTGACGCCTCCCGCGACTACGTGGATGTGTTGCGCGAGTTTCCGAACGTGAAGTTCACACCGCAGGAATTCGTCGATACTCTCCGCGCACTCACCATTCGGTTGTATTCCATCGCGTCGTCACAAAAGGCGCACGAGGATTCCGTGCATCTCCTCGTGGCGACCGTGAAGTGGGATGCCCATGGGCGCAGCCGTTCGGGCGTGGCCTCTACGTTCATGGCGGAGCGCTGGGAAGGCGACACCACGGCCGGCATTTTTGTCCAGGCGCAGAAACATTTCCGTCTGCCGGAAGATCCTTCCGTGCCGGTGATCATGTGCGGTCCCGGCACCGGCATCGCGCCCTTCCGCGCCTTCCTGGAAGAGCGCGCCGCCATGGGTGGCACGGGGAAGAACTGGCTGTTCTTCGGGGAGCAACGGTCCGCGGCTGACTTCTTCTACGAGCAGCAGTTCAAGGACTACCTCAAGCAGGGCGTGCTCACGAAGTTCGACACCGCCTGGTCGCGCGACGTGCCCGGCGTGCGCGAGTTCGTGCAGCATAAGATGGCGGAATCCGGCGCCGAGATTTGGAAGTGGATGGAGGAAGGCGCCTACTTCTACGTGTGCGGCAACAAGGACCGCATGGCGGTGGACGTGCACGCGACCTTGCTCGACATTGCCGTGAAGCATGGCGGCAAGACGCCCGAGGAAGCCAAGGCCTACATTGAAGACCGCATGATGAAGGCGGAGAAGCGTTACCGCCGCGACGTGTACTAAGGTGCGTAATTGCTAGCGGAAGCTGGCGGACGACAGTCCTTCAAGCCTCGGTCGCCGCAGTGGATCCAACGGGGCGAAGGTGCCTGCCCAAACGAGTAGGATCGCGCCTTACAGCCGGGCGTTGCGTCTGCCGCGGAGGCGCGTACACTGCGGCGACCATGTCGCCCTGCCTGGCACGGGTTTTTCTCCCTTTCATTTGCGCCCTCCAGCTCGCCCTCGGCGCGAGTTTGGCGCGCGCGGATGAGTACGCCCAGCGGGTGTGGGAGACCGACGACGGCCTCCCGCACAATGGCGTGAATGCCATCGTGCAGCGGCGCGACGGCTTTCTTTGGTTCGCCACGCAGAATGGGGTGGTGCGCTTCGATGGGCTCGAGTTTCGCAAATGGCGCTCGCCGCTGCTGGGCGATGCGCAGACTTCCGCCATCCGTTCGATCATTGAGGAAGACACCGATGGTTTGCTCCTGGCCAATGAACCGTCGGGGCTGCTGCGGTTGCGGGAGGACGGCATCACGCTGCATCCGCTGTCGGAGCGCATCGAAAAGCGCGCCAAGATTTCCCTGCTCTGGCGTGAGCAGGACGGCGTATTCTGGATCATTTTCGGCAATCGCGACGCCTGGCGCTGTCACGGGACGGAAGCGGAAGTGTTTCCCGCGCCCGCGGGCACGGACACCTCTGGTTCCGCCAGCGTCACACGTGGCGGCGACGATGCCATTTACCTCGCGCGCGGGAATGGCGTGGAGCGGTATTCCGGCGGCACGCTAACGATGCTGCCTGGGATCGAGCCGCGGAACATCACGATCTGCGCGGCAGGAGATGGCGCCCTGTGGGCGGCTTCGCCCGACAAGCTCTTTCGCCTGGAGCGCGAAAAGATCACGGTGGTGCAGGAGTTCGTGCCGTGGTCGGCCGAGGCACCACCGGCGGTGTTGATGGAAGACAATCGCGGAGCGCTCTGGATTGGGACCAAGGGCCTGGGGGTCTTTCGCTGGCAGGAAGGGCATTTCGTCCCGATGCCGGTTTCCTATCCGCGCGTCACCGACATGCTGGAGGATGACTCTGGAAACGTGTGGGTGGCTACGGCGGGCGGCGGCATCAATCGTTTGCAGCGCGCGCGATTTTCATTCATCGGCGAGGATCGCGGCATTCAGCCCTATTTCATTGGCAGCGTGTGCGAGGACGTCACCGGCGAGATCTGGTTTGCCAATCGCGTTTGCATGGGGCGGGTGCGCGGCGGCGTCCTGGAGCCACCGGCTTTTCCGCCGGAATTTCTGCGGAAGGCGGGACCGATTTGTTCCGATACTGCGGGCCAGCTCTGGATGGTCGCGATGAACACGCGGGTGTGCCAATGGAACCCGGTCAGCGCGGAGCCGCCGCACCTGCTGGAAATGGTGTCGCTCGGAAACATTCACGCATTGCACGCGGCGCGCGATGGCAGCATGTGGGTCGCGGGCGATCGCGGGCCACTGGTGCGCTTTCGCGCCGGGGTTCCGCAAAACTATGGCGAGGCCGAGGGCTACAATGGCCGCATGGCGCAAGCGATTGGAGAGACGGTGACCGGAGAGATTTGGGTGGGCACGGAACAGGGCGAAATTTTTCAGCTCAAAGGCGGGCGCTTCGTGCGCTACGACAGCCGCGATGGGCTGCCCGCCAGCGGCGTCCGGGCCATCCATGGCGATGCCCAAGGGACCTTGTGGATCGGCACGGGCGGCGGGGGATTGGTCGTGCGGCACCGGGGGAAATTCAATGTCATCACCGAACAGCAGGGGCTGCCGGATGACACCATTTCCCAAATGATGGAGGATAATTTCGGGACGCTGTGGTTTGGCACGAGCCGCAGCTTGTTCAAGGTGCGGCGCACGGAGGTGATCGATTTTATCGAGGGTCGTTCCACGCGGATCTCGCCGATCGTTTTTGGAAAATCGGATGGCGTCGCGGGATTTTCCGCGGCGGCCAATTATCAGCCCTCGGCGTGGAAGACCCGCAGCGGGCAGCTTTGGTTTGCCACGCGCAAGGGGCTGGTTTCCACGGTGCCGGAGCGGCAACAGCCGGATGAGCATGGCCCGCAGATCTATCTCGAGGCGATTTTGGCGGACAATGAACCGGTGGATCGAACCCGCGCGGCCCTTCCGTCAACGACCAAGAAATTGGAGTTTCGTTACACGGCGCCCATTTACGTTTCCACGGACCGGGCGCGCTTTCGCTACCGGCTCGAGGGCGTGGACACGGATTGGGTGGACGCCGGCCCGCAGCGTTCGATTTCCTATCCGCGGCTGGCGCCCGGGCATTACGTCTTTCGCGTGACGGTGGGCAATCGCGATTTGGTTTGGAACCCCACCGGGGCCAGCTTTGCCTTCGATGTGCTCCCTGCGTGGTGGGAGACGCGGCTGGCGCACATCGTGGGCCTGGTGCTGTTGGTGATCGCGGTGGCGGCGTTGATTCTCTATTGGTCGCAACGCCGGCTGCGCCGTCGTTTGGCGGAACTCGAGAACCGCCGCCGCATCGAGATCGAGCGCGCGCGCATTGCCCGCGATTTGCACGACAGCCTTGGTGCCAGCCTCACCCAGGCGGGCATGCTGGCGGAGGAATTGTCGGAGGACTGCCTCGGCATCGAGGAGATGAAAGAATGCTCCGGCGAACTGGCCAACCGGGTGCGCCTGATTGCTCGCGACCTCGACGCCGCGGTGTGGGCGGTGAGCCCGAAGAACGACACGCTGGCTTCGCTCTGCGCCTATCTCTGCCAGTTTTCCATCGAGTTCTTCCGTGGCACGCCCACGCGCTGCCGCGTGCACACGAGTGACGACATTCCCGCCGCGGCGCTTACGCCGGAGGTGCGGCACCATCTCTTCCTCACCGCGCGCGAGGCGGTGAACAATGTGCTGAAACATGCGGAGGCCCGGGAGGTCCAGATTTCCATGCGCATGCGCGGACCGGTGTTCGAGATGTCCATCGAGGACGACGGTCGCGGTTTTGACGTCGCGCAAGCCGGCGAGGGCGAACGCAATGGTCTGCGCAACATGCGCGGGCGCGTCGCGGAAATTGGGGGCAGGATCGACATTCGTTCCGAACCCGGCCACACCGTGGTGCAGATCAGCATGCCGTTGCGCTCCGCGGCGCCCAAGAGTCCGCAGCCGGCGGCGATCCACTAACTCATGCCCATCACCGTTGCCATTGTCGAAGACGATCCCGGGATTCGCGAGATGCTCACCCGCGTGGTGGGGCGCGCGCCCGGCATCGAGTTTCTCACCAGCTTTCCGAGTGGCGAAGCCGCACTGGCCGCACTGCCGGCGCTCGCACCCAACGTGGTCATCATGGACATCCAACTGCCCGGCATGAACGGCATCGAATGCACGCGCGAATTGAAGAAAGCGATGCCTGGCACGCAGGTGCTCATCTTTACGGTTTTCGGCGACAGCGAGCAGGTCTTCCGCGCGCTGGAGGCCGGTGCGAGCGGCTATCTGCTTAAACGCACGCCGCGCAGCGAGATGGTCGAGGCCATCAAGCAAGTGTGGGACGGCGGCGCGCCGATGAGCGGCGAGGTGGCGCGCAAAGTCGTGGAGTCCTTTCGCAAGGCACCGCCCGTCAAATCCGCCGAGACCGAGCAGCTCACCCCGCGCGAAGAGGAAGTGCTCGGCCTGCTCGCCAAGGGTTACATCACCAAGGAAATCGCCGATCAGCTCGCCATCAGCTTCGACACCGTGCGCTTCCATCTCAAACACATCTACCAGAAGCTCCACGTGCGCTCGCGCACCGAGGCGCTGCTGAAGTATTTGCAATAGCCGCAGCCGCTATGCCGCCGCCACCCGTTCCCCATGGCATAGTTCCACCCCACTCTCCCCCAGCCGCTGCTGCAACTCGGTGATGTGTGCGCGGTCGCGCGTCTCCACGGTGCAAAGCACATGCACGCGCGAAAGATCCGGCCCGGCGAAGGTGCGGTTGTGGACGATCTCGGTGACGTTTGCGCCCGCGGCGGCGAGCACATTGGAAAGATGCGCCAGTCCGCCCGGACGATCGCTGATGAGCGCATCGAACCGATAGATGCGTCCATCGGCCGCGAGGCCGCGCTCGATGACGCGGCTGTGGGCGAGCGGATCGATGTTCCCGCCGGTGAGCAGTAGCACCACGCGTTTTCCGGCCAGGTCGGGCAGGCTTCCCTCGAGGAACGCCGCCAGTCCGGCGGCACCGGCGCCTTCGATGATACACTTCTCCAACTCAGCCAGGCGCAGCATCGCCAGCGCCAGCGATTCCTCGCCCACCTTCAGCATGCGATGCACCAGCGGGCATGCGATGGCGAGCGTGCGCCGCCCGGCCTCGGCGACGGCGAGGCCGTCCGCCAGCGTGAAGCGTGTGGCGATACGCTGCGGCTCTCCCGAGGCCATGCCGGCGGCAAAGCTCGCCGCGTGCGCCGGCTCCACGCCGATGATTTGCAAGTCCGGCTTGAGGGCATGCAGGACCGTGGCCGCGCCCGCCAGCAGGCCGCCGCCGCCCACGGGAACGATCACGGCCTCCGCATCGGGCACCTGCTCCAGCACTTCGAAGGCGAGCGTGCCCTGCCCGGCGATGACGTGTGGATCGTCGAAGGGATGCAGGTAGGTGAGCTGCTGCTCTGCCGCCAAGCGGTCGGCTTCCGTGCGCGCTTCGTCAAACGTATCGCCGTGCAACACCACTGTGGCGCCAAAGCGCCGGCAGCGCGCCACCTTTACCAGCGGGGCAAACCGCGGCATGACGACCGTGACGGGGATGCCGAGTTCTTTTCCATGCCATGACAACCCCAGCGCGTGATTGCCGGCGGAAGCGGCGATGACCCCGCGCCGCGCCTGCTCTGCGGAAAGCAGCGCCAGCGCATTGCGGGCGCCGCGCTCCTTGAAACTGCCGGTCCGCTGCAAATGCTCTTGTTTGCAATAAATGCGCGCACCCGTGAGTTCGCTGAGCGCGGCGGATTCCACGCAGGGCGTGCGTGCGACAGCATCGCCGAGGCGGAGGCGCGCTGCCATGATTTCGGAAAGCGAGACGCTGGATGTGGCTGGAGTTTTCATGAGTGATGCGGGCAAACAAAAAGCCCTGAGTCGAAACTCAGGGCAGCGGATTTGGACTGGCGTGGTTGGTGCGCGTCTATCCCTGCCCCGAGCGGGCTCCAATAATGATCGCGAGGATCAAGCTGGAATTGGCAGAGATGGACGACATTGCATGGCAGCGATGCACCAGGGTGAGCGGGAAGTCAAGGAGCGTCCGTGGCTGCGCAGTGGCTGACGCCCTTTGGAATTCATGATGGCCGAGGGAAAGCGCAGCGGGCTGGCGCACTCCCAGAACCGGCGTAAACTCACTGGGCTCCCATGACGAATCTGCGCGCATACCAAGGCGATATCACCACTCTGGACGTCGACGCCATCGTCAACGCCGCGAACTCTTCGCTGCTCGGTGGTGGTGGCGTCGATGGAGCCATTCACCGTGCGGCTGGACCGGAATTACTGGCGGAATGCCGCACGCTGGGCGGGTGCGAGACCGGCGATGCGAAGATCACGCGCGGTTACCGTCTTCCGGCGCGGCATGTTATCCACACCGTTGGTCCCGTGTGGCACGGTGGCACAAGTCATGAGCCGGAACTGCTCGCATCCTGCTACCGCCGTTCGCTGGAGCTGGCCGAAGCGCATCGGCTCGCAGCCATCGCATTTCCGGCGATCAGCACGGGCGTGTATGGGTATCCGGTGCGCGCTGCCGCGGAGATCGCCATTACCACGGTACGGGATTTCCTGCATGAGCCGCGCTCGATTCGCGAAGTGATGTTCTGCTGTTTCTCCGCGAGCGATTACCGGCTCTACGTGGAATTGCTGGCAGCATAGCCGCAGACAGCGAACCCGTCACTTCAACTTCGTCGCCGTGACTTTTCGAGTGAGGTAACGCAGCGCGCCGGGCCACACGCGGCTCACTTGCAGGATGGTGTTCGCCAGGCTCGGATGGAGGCACGCAGTGCGTGCGAGTTGATTCAGCCAGAGCCGCCCACGGTACAGGCCGGCCTGCGCGCGAGTATATCCACGCAGGTCCCCGGCGAGCAGCGCCCGCGCGGCGAGTTCGCCGGAGGCCAGCGCGTAGGTGATGCCTTCGCCGGTGAATGGTTCGAGGACGCGCGCCGCGTCGCCCACGAACAGCAGCGAGCCATGCACCGGGCGGATCGTCTTGCGGGAAAGCGGGGTCACGCTCTGCCAGACGGTTTCCTCCGGCGGTTGAAAATGCTTTTGCGCCCAGGCGCGGAGCGCATCGAGGTGCTGCGGTCGGGCGACGAGGCAAAGGTTCATCTCGCTGCCGCCAATATCCGCGAGCCCGCTGTAGCCCTGTGGCAGAAAGCGCATCACCACCCGCTCGCGGGCGGCATCAGTGAGCGGCAGCCGCGCCTGCAAGGCGACGCGATCGCGCGTGAGGGGAGGCAGCAGGCCCAGCAAGCGCGCGACCGTGGAATTGCGCCCATCCGCCGCCACGACGTGGCGCGCCTGGAGAATTTTGTTTTCCACGGTCAGCGTCCATTCGCCCCGGTATTCGATGCGCTCCACCGCGCTGCTGGGGCGAAATTCCGCGCCGCAGGCGATGGCGTGGCGCGCGAGCAAATCATCGAGCAAACCCCGCCGGATGCCGATCTCCCCGCGGTCCCCGTTCGGCAGCGGCTGGCGCAACGCCCTTCCGCCCGTCGTCACCAGCTCCACTTCGCGCAACGGCGCATGCGGCAGTGCGCGGACCATCTCCTCGACGCCCAGCCGCTCCAGCACGGGCCACGCGGCGGGGTTCAGGCAGTCGCCGCACACCTTCTCACGGGGAAACTCCGCGCGATCCAGCAGCACGGTACGCAGGCCTCCGGTGGCGCAAATCGTCGCGCACGCCGAGCCCGCCGGTCCCGCCCCCACGATGGCAACATCGTACATCACGAGGGCACTCTGCTCGCAGGATTCGTTCCGGACGAGCCCGAACAACGGCCTTCCATCGCTCTTGCATTTGGAGGCATCCGCTGGCAGGTTCCGCCCCCTTCTAATGACCAAAGAATCGCTCATCTACCTCGACGGCCAGCTTGTTCCAGAAAGCGCGGCGAAGGTTTCCGTCTTCGACCATGGTTTGCTGTACGGTGATGGCGTCTTTGAAGGCATTCGCTTTTATAATGGCCGCGTTTTTCGGCTCGAGCAGCACACCCGCCGCTTGTTCGATAGCGCGAAGAGCATCCTGCTCAACGTTCCGCTGACACCGGAGGAAGTGATGCGCGCCACGTGTGAAACGGTGAAAGCCAATGGCCTCCGCGACGGCTACATCCGCACCGTGGTCACGCGTGGGACCGGCCCCATGGGCCTCTCTCCTTACAAGTGCCCGAAGGCATCCATTTTCATCATCGCCACGAGCATCCAGCTCTACTCGGAAGCGGCCTACCAAAACGGCCTGACCATGGCCACGGTGGCCACGCGCCGCCCGCGCCATGACATCCTGCCGCCGCTGGTGAAATCGCTGAACTATCTCAATAACGTGCTGGCGAAAGTGGAAGCCATTCAGGCCGGTGCCGAGGAAGGCCTCATGCTGAATGATCAGGGCCTCGTGGCGGAATGCACGGGCGACAACATTTTCGTCGTGCGCGACGGCGCGGTGGTCACGCCGCCGCTCACCGCGGGTGCGCTGGACGGCATCACGCGCGGCGTGGTGATTGAAATCTGCCGCGAGCTGAACATTCCGATCCACGAGCGCGACCTGACCCGCCACGAAATCTTCGTCGCCGACGAGTGCTTCCTCACCGGCACTGCCGCGGAAGTCATCGCTGCCGTGAAGCTCGATCAGCGCCTGATCGGCAACGGCAAGCCCGGGCCGATTACCCAGCGGGTCATCGCCCGCTTCCGCGAGCTCACGCAGACGACCGGCACGCCGGTGTAAAAGGTAGGGACGCCGCGCCGTCGGCGTCCGAAACTTTCCGCGAGAGACGTGGGATTTTTCCCGCATTCCCGCCCAAAAATTTGGGACGGCAGCGGCGTGCCGTCCCTACCTCATTTCGCGCACCGCGGTCTCGAGACCGTGGCGCAGGCTCTCCCACTCTTTCTCCGTGGTGCTCCAGCCTGCGCTGAAGCGGAGCGCGCGTCCGGCATCACTGGGCGCGACGCCCATTGCCGTAAGGACATGCGAAGGCTTTTCTTTTCCACTCGCGCAGGCGGAGCCAGTGGAAACGGCGAACCCCAGCCGGTCGAGCACCACCACCCAGCGGCGGCGGCAGTCGGGCGTCTCGGGCATCAGCACGGAAACCGTGTTCCACAGGCGGGGTGTTTCGGCGGCGAGGATTTGCACGCCCGGCAGCGCCGCAGTGAGACGCGTTTCAAACTGATCCCGGGCCTCGGTAAGGCTGGATGAAATCGGCGACGCGAGACGTTCTTCGGCTTCCTCCAGCGCTGCGAGCATCGCGAGAATCGCGGGAAGATTTTCGGTGCCGCCGCGGCGGCCATCCTCCTGCGGCCCGCCGCGCAGCAGGGGAGGGAAATCACGGCGGCATTTGAGAAAACCGGCGCCAAGCGGTCCGCCAAATTTGTGCGCGCAGCCGCTCACGAGATCGCATTCGCCGAGCCCGCGCGCGGGCAACTTTCCGATCCACTGCGCGGCATCGCAGAAAAACGGCACGCGATGTCCGCGGCAAATCTCCAGCGCCTCGCGCCAGGGCTGGAGCGCGCCGGTTTCATTATTCGCGGCCATGAGCGCGACTACGGCGGGGGCATGGTCGGCCAATTGGCGGCGGAGATCCTCGAGATCGGCGACGCCGCTGCGGTTTACGCCGAACTCGCGGCTGCGACCTCGCGCCGCCTCGCGCACGCACGGATGCTCAATGGCGGAATGCAGGATCGTCGTGAACGGCGCGAGCGCCATGTTGGCGGATTCGGTGGCGCCGGACGTGAAAACGATCTCATCCGCCTGGCAGCCCAGGATTGCCGCGAGGCGCTCGCGGGCCTCGTCGAGTGCCTTCTCGGCCCGCTGCCCGAGGCGGTGTGGCGACGAAGGATTGGCGGGAAAGCGCTCCACGGCATCGAGCCACGCCGCGCGGGCGGTTGGCGTGAGAGGATGCGTGGCGTTGTGATCGAAATAGAGCACCAGGGAGGGATAACATTCGGCGTCCAACGCTCAACGTCCAAAGGAGATGGGGGAGATGGCCAGGGCCATTTTCGTCGTCAGTCACGAACGGGAACGTCTTCAAATAACCAATCTTTCACCGCAACTGTTGCACAGAATCAAATCGCACTCCTTGCTATTCAAACCGCGTGAAGGCACACTGCGGACGCGATTTTACCGCGTTCGTGAAATCCGTAACCCGCCAGCCGGCTCCCCGAAAAACTCAAGGCTTCAGCCTTGTGGAAACGGCGATTGCCACGGTGGTGCTGGGGGTGGTGCTCGTGGGGCTCATCGGCCTCATCCCGAGCGGCACGCAGACCTTTCAGCAAGCCATCGATACCTCGGTCACGGCGCAGATCGCCCAGCGCATTCTGCACGATGCCGAGGAATCGGAGTTCGATGCCGTCATCGACAAAGCCTCGCTGCCGGCGGATCCGGAAAAGCAGAGTTATTGCGCGCAGCACTTCACTTTTCGCGCGCCCAAGGTGAACGCCCCGGCCTGGCGCTACTACGATGCGCAGGGCACCGAAATCGTCCCGACGAGCACGGTTCTGAGCGCGGTGGAGCGCCGCACGGTGGTGTACTATGTCAACGAGCGCATCATGCCGCGCGCGGTGCTCCCGACGGTGAATGAAAGCGGCAGCCAGGTAGCGCTGCTCACGGTGCAGGTGGCGCGGAATCCGGGGCATTTGGATTTGGAATTCTGCCCGGGGGACGCCGGCGACCCCGACGTACCGGAAAGAAATTTGCTCAGGCCCGGCCGCGTGCCGGTGTTCACCTATGCCGCGTTGATTGGGAGGAACCACGGAAGATGAAATCACGTCGCACTGCCGCTGCTTTTACGCTGGTCGAGTTGCTCATCTCCGCCGGCGTGCTGTTGTTGATTTTGGGGTTGCTCATCGGGATGACCAACCAGACGCAGCATCTGGTGGAGAGCACTTCCCAGAAGGTGGAACAGTTTCAGGATTCGCGCGCGGGCTTTGAATCGATGACGCGCTGTCTCGCGCAGGCGACGCTGAACACGTATTGGGACTACTCGTACCGCACCGAGTACCAGACGATCGGCGGCAAGCCGGTCCCCATCAAAGTGCCCGACCGCTATCTGCGGACCGCCGATTTGCGTTTTCGCTCCGGACCCATGACGGAGCTGACGGGCGGCCGGGGGCCCGGCGGCGCCGTTCAGCCCACCCATGGTATCTTTTTCCAAGCCCCCAATGGGCTGGTGGCCGACCCAACGCGCTTCGGCGTGCTCGATCACCTGATGAATTCCTGGGGCTATTTTGTGGAATATGGCTCGGACGATCTCACGCTGCCGGCCTGCCTCAAGGGCCGGGTGGAAGCGCGGAAGCGGTTTCGGCTTCTCGAGTACATGGAACCGGCCGAGCAATTGAAAGTGTATCAATACCCCGGCATCCGTTCGAATTTGTGGTTTGCGCCGGCCATTTCGCAGACCAAGCGCTCCGTGCGCGTGCTGGCGGAAAACGTGGTCGCGCTGATTCTGCAGCCGCGCTTTGATCGAGCGACGGAAGAAGCCCGCAAAAGCGCCGGCAAATCCACGATTTTGGCGCCGAACTATCGCTATGACACCACCACGTCATCGGCGGATCCGGAATTGAATCCGAAAAACCAACTGCCCCCGGTGGTGCAGGTGACCATGGTGGCGATTGACGAGGCCTCCGCGAAGAAGCTCGCTGGCAATGCGGCCTTGTCGTCCACGGGAATCGACTACGGGGAACTTTTCCGCCAACCGGAAAAGTATGCGACGGATTTGGCGGCTTTTGAAAAACAACTCGCGATGGGCCAGCACGTCGCCTACCGGGTGTTCACGACGAATGTGAGCATTCGCGGCGCAAAGTGGAGTGTCTCCCAACAGAACTGACCATGCCTCTCCCCAAGGCCCATCCCAGAAAACGCCGCGCCGTAGCGCTGGTCATCGTCGTGGCCTTTCTCGCCTTGCTGACGGCGATCCTGGTGGCGTTCTTTGGGAAAGTGGGCACTGACCTCGCCGATGCCCGCGCGTATGCGGAAGGCGTGAGCGTGCGGCAATTGGCGGACTCCGCCGTGGGCGTGGTGATGGGACAAATCCGCGACGCGACCAGCGCGTCCAACGGCGCATGGGCCTCGCAGCCGGGCATGATTCGCGTGTATCGCACCTCGGCCACACAGGCCGGACCCGAGGCCAACGCGTTTTACAAACTCTATTCGTCGTACGACCTCACGGTCTCGGGCCGGGAGATCGCGGGTTTTGAAATCGGGAACTACCAGACCGGTGCCATTAATTCTCCCGAGGTGCCGCTGGGCAGAGGTGGCTGGCGCGAGCAACCCGCTTTCTTCACCGACTTGAATCAGCCGGTGGACGTGCCCCCTTCAGACGGGAAGGGCGCGGCGGTGAAGCGCTATCCGATTTTCGATCCGTCGGTGGCCGGCCTGCACGAACCGGGCGTGAGCGACCCGAAAAAATTTGAGCGCCCGTGGAAAATTGAAGGGCTGGAAATCGAACTGCCCAAGGATCTGCGCGACGCGCGGAACGAGGCACCCATGCCGGTGCGCTGGATCTACGTGCTGCGCGACGGCACGCTCACCGCACCCGCGCCGCTCACTGGTCCCGCGAGTGGCGAGACCGGTAACATCGCGCAATGGAGCACGGTCGGTGCGGCCGGCGGAAAAGTAGGCGTCCCGAGCAAGACGAATCCCATCGTGGGACGCATTGCGTTTTGGGCGGATGACGATTCGAGCAAGGTGAATGTGAATACGGCCGGCGGTTTCGTTCCGCCCAAGGACAAGGACGAAGACACCAACCTCCCCGGGGCGATGGATTTTGCCGGGTCATTTTGGGACACGCCGCGCATGCAGACTCTCTTCGATCGCGGCACGCATGATTCGACCGGGCTGCTGCTGACGGGTGGTCTCGCCAATTCGCAGCCCGGGCAGAATGAATTCCAGCGTTATCCCGGACATCCGAGCACCACGTCCCTCGGCTTGGTCTTCAAAAATTTGATCCCGACGGCCGCGGGTTTTGACTCCGAGAAGCTTTATGGCTGGCTTCCGCGCATCATGCCCGGAGGCTCGCTGGGCGGAACCAGCCGGCTCGACACGGCGGTGAACGTGGAGATGCCCATCAAATCCTCCATGGAGCCGGACCCGGATGGGCACACCTATCATCTTTTCGGCTCGGTGGATGAGATGCTGTACTCGCCGATCAATGGCGAGCGCAGTTTCGCGACTTCGGCGCTCAGTCTGCCGGCGAGTACCATCACGCCGGAAATCCTGGACAAGACGCGCTTCGTGCTCACCGCGCACAGCCGTTCGCCGGAGCTGAACTTGTTTGGGCGTCCCCGCCTCACGATCTGGCCCATTTGGAGTGAGCCGCCCAACACCGACCCGTCGCAATCGCGTAACAACTCCACCGATTACCTCATCCGTTTTTGCTCCACCATCGGGGGACGGGAGTTTCTCTTCTCGCGTGCGCAGCCCTACAGCACGAACAGCGATTTCAATATCGCCCGCAACCGCCAGCTCTTCGACTTTCTGCGCGAACTCACCTCCAAGGCGAAGGGGAAGATTCCCGGTTTCGGCGGCAGCTTTGAGGACAAGTATGCGACCGCTCCCGGCGGACGCGACCAGATCCTGGCGGAGATTTTCGACTACATCCGCACCGTGAATCTCAAAGACACGACACGCTTCCGCGACATCGTGTCGGACGGCACCAGCGCTTCGCAGCAGCAGGCGGACAAGGAGCGCTTCATGTATGCGCCGCGCGGCCAGGTGGCACCCACCCGCGCGGAAATCGACGGCAAGCAGGTGACGGGTTTTGGCCGGTTTTCGACGATCAGCGAGGCCTCGCTGGTGTTTTATTTCGCCGGCGCCGTGGTGAAGGATTTGAAGAATCCGACGGCCCCGGAGACCATCGTCTATGATGGAGCGTTGCTGGACAGCAAATCGTTCCGCGACACTCACACCATCGTGGCCACGCTGGTGCGGGCATTTTTGGTCTTTGAGACGTTTGACCCGATGCAGGGCTATGCGCCTGTGGATCGGCTCGACCGGACCAACGAGGTTTTTGTCCATGAAGTGACTTTTGATAGTGGGTTCTCGATCCAATCAGGCTCGATGGCAAAAGCGGAGCCACTCAGCATCACCCCGGGTAGCAATCAGGTCCGGCGCTCTTCCGGGCAAACCTGGGGCGGGCGCAGCTTTGGCGGCACCGAGGGCTTCCTGCACACCGTGCTCGACAAAGGTTCGGCCATGACCGCCGCCAGCGAGAATCCCTCCAATCCCGCACCGTTGACGCGTTATCCGTTTTACAGTCCGAGCCCGGGGATTCGGATTCCGTATCAGGACAGGACCTTCAATTTCACCGGCGGGAAGCTGACGCTCGCCATCAAGCTGAACGGCCAGTTGCTCCAAAAGATCAAACTGGATTTTCCCGCCGCCGGCGGCTGGCCAGTGCCCTCGTGGCAGGTGTGGAAGGATGCCGGTGGCTTTGACAAGAGTGCCGCCAACGCCAACCCCAAATGCCAGCGAGCCTGGGCGAGCTCGTTCGAGCGCCGCCTCGCGTGGCTGGTGGCCACGAACGGGGAACACAGCTATTCGCCGTGGGAGCAGAAGAATGGCGGCGACGGTCTTTACTACACCAATCGGTGGCGCAATTTGCTGCAACCGGGCGATACCATCCGCTCGCTCGTGCCGGGGAGTGCGACCAGCCCAAGTCTCACCGATCCGCGGGCCGTGGCGCTGCTGGCCGAGCCGGGCTCGCTGTTCATGCCGCATCCGGACTACGGCACCGCGAAGCCGCGAGCGACGACGCTGCGCCGGGCCGATGGCGCGTACTACCTGAGCGGTGCGGATGCTCAGGACGATCGGGTGTCGCCAAAGCCACCGGCCACCGTGATGAACGGCTCGCTTATCGATTTGCCTCCCGGGAAAAATTATGGCGGCAACACCGGGCCGGATCTTCCACCGGGCACGGTGGCGCGCCGCTCCGATGGCAAACCCGCGGATTTTGATACGGGCATCGGCAATTTCCCAGACGGCGCTTTCACCGGCAAAGCCGATGAAGGCAACGTGGTGTGGCGCTGGTTCGACAACAATGCGCAGCAATGGGTTTTCGTGGAGCCGTATTTCAGCACCCACGCGTATGACCCGCCGATGGATACGTATTTCTCGCCGAACCGGCAGCTCCCGAGTGCCGTGATGTTTGGCTCGCTCACCACGCGGCGCAGCGGTTGGGAGACGCTGCTTTTCTGCCCGAACCCCGCGGGCGACAGCCATCCGGGCGCCCGCAGCCCGCGCGATCATCTGCTGCTCGATTTGTTCACCATGCCCGTGGTGGAGCCGTACGCCATCAGCGAGCCCTTCAGCACGGCCGGCAAGGTGAACCTCAATTACCCGCTGGCGCCCTTCGGCTACATCAAGCGCACCACCGCACTGCGCGCGGCTTTGCATTCGCTCCGCGTCACCGCGCTGCCGCAGACGTTTGTCGATCGCTACAAGTCGAAGGATAATCCCGAGAACTTCCGCTACCTCGTGGACCGCGATCAAACGCTGCGCGCCTTCGACGACTTCTTCGCCTCCTACAAAAACGATCACAACATCGGCTTTTTCAAATCGGCGACGGAGATCTGCGATCGCTTCTTCTATCCGAAGGGCAATACGCATGCCGGCCTGATCAAGTACGACGATCGCAATGAGCGGGCCATCCGCACTTTTTGGGACAACAGCCGGCTCACCGGGGACAACGTGCGCGAGAAGCCGTATGCGGATTTGTATCCGCGCATCACCACGAAATCGAACACCTACACGGTGCACTACCGCGTGCAGACCCTGCGCCGCCGCGCCTACACCGGCCCGGCCGAGGGCGAGGAGGCCTACTACCGGCAATGGGATGAAACACGCGACGCCATCCTCGGCGAGTTCCGCGGCAGCACGACCATCGAGCGCTACGTCGATCCGGTCGATGAGCGCTTCAAATCCGCCTACACCAAGGGCGATCGCATCGACGTGGAAAAAGAGTCGATTGAGGACGCCTACCGCTTCCGGGTGATTTACAACAAACGGTTCTCGCCGTGGTGAGCGCCGGCGAGGTTTTCAACCCGCCCGAGGAGACCCCGGCTATTTCTGGTGCGAGGTTGGAAACCTCGCCTACACCCGCTCCTTGAACGGTTCGAAGCCAAGCTCGAAATAGTTCGCCGAATTTTCCATGACGCTCGGCAGCGAGCCGAGGAAGCTGTCCCATTCCTGTCCATTCGTGAACTGCGTTTCCCACAGCACGAAGACGGCATTGGGCACCACGTTGGAGGGCTCGATGAGGACGCGGATTTCGCGTTCCCAATCCGGAATGCGCACGTACCCCAGCGCGGCGGATTTTTCCACGAGGGCGTTGTGCGAGAACTGTCCGAGCCATTGGTCGCGCGCCTCGAGCGTTTCGAATTTGCCGTGCACGTGCGACGAAAGATTCGTCACCGTGCTTTTGTCGAAGTCCATCAATCCGTAAAAACGCGTGAACGATTGCTGGATCACGTTCCAGTCGCCCTGGGTTCGCGCATTGCGCACGCCCAGCTTCACGCGCTCGGCATTGCGGGTCAGCGTTCCGTTGTCGCCAAAAAAATTCGCGCGCAGTTCGTAGTCGAAGAGCTCATCAAAGCGCCGGAGCCGCAGTTGCTCCGGACGTAGCGGCAGGCCGAGTTTTTGATCGCAAAGCTTCGCACCAAATTCCTCCAGCCGCGCCGCCTGGTAACCCAGCGGGACTGGGAAGGCGACGTCGATGTGCACGCCAAAAACTTCGATTGGGACGATTTCCATGGGCGCGCGAACGTAGGCAGAATGCCGCGCGGCGGAAGCAATTTTGTCACCGTGCCTCCCTGGTGGGCCAAAAATTGCACTTTCGATTTGCGCCACGCGCCAGCTCCCCCTATTCTCGTCGGCTTTCTGGGCGATGGTGTAAAGGCAGCACAGGTGACTTTGACTCACCTAGTCTAGGTTCGAATCCTAGTCGCCCAACTCCCCCTGCCGAGGCGCTGCCTTGCAGCCCATGGCAGCGGATGGTCCGCCTTCCACAGCGATGGCGCAGCCGACGCTACCCGAGCCACCGCCGCAGCACCGGCGCGAGCGGCTCCGCGGTGGAGACGCTTTCCCAGCGCAGGCCGGCCGCGAGGCTGGCGGTGCGCAGGCCAGCCCGCCAGTCCGCCACCGTGCTGGCGTGTGCGCGGTGCAAATCCTCGGTGCTCGTGCGCAGCCGCCCGCCGCCTTCCTGTTCCAGGAATTCGTAATCGCCCGTCTTTGGAATTTCGATCTCCACCGGGTCGAGCACCTGCAGGGCCAGCACATCGTGGCCTTGCGCGCGGAGCTGCGTGAGCTCTGCGAGAATCGCCGTTTCTTTGTCAAAAAAATCCGAGAGCAGCACCACAAACCCGCGCTGCCGGCAGAGATGATGCGCGTCCGCCAGCGCGCGGGCTGGATCGCCCGGGCCGCCGGGCGTGGCGGCGCCGAGCGCGGCGCAGATGGCTGTGGTGTGCGAGAGCCCGGTGCGCGGCGCCAGCACGGAGCGCAGCCGATCCTGGATGATCCCCAGCGCCGGGGCGTCGCCCTGGTCGCCCGCGAGATGCGCCAGCGCGGCCGCAGCACGCACGGCGTAGTGGAACTTCGACCACGGCCCGTGCGCCACGCCCATGGAGCCGGTGGCGTCCACGAGCAGATACACCGGGCGCCGCGATTCCTGCCGGCTCTCGCGCACGTAGAGCCGCCGGTGCCGGGCGTAGAGCGTCCAGTTCACCAGCCGCAGATCGTCCCCGCGCTCGTACGAGCGGTGGCTATGAAACTCGATGCCCGTGCCGCGGCGCAGGCTGCCGTGGCGTCCGAGCCATACGGAATCCGCGAGGCCGCGGGCCGCGAGCTCCAAATCATCGATCGCGAGAAAGATCGCCGGATCGTCCAGGGCTGTTGCGGAGGTGCTCACGCGGCTTCGGTCTTCACGTGATCCAGCACCCGGCGCACGAGGGTGTCCGCGTCGAGCTTGTCCGCGCGCGCGCGGAAATTCAGCACCAGCCGGTGGCGCAGCACCTCCGGCGCGAGCGCGCGGATGTCCGCAAAGTCGACGTGCACGCGATCGTTCAACAGCGCGCGCGCCTTCGCCATGGCGAGCAGCGCCTGCGAGGCGCGCGGGCTCGCGCCGCAATCGAGAAATTCCGCGACGCCCGCGGGCGCGGCCGGCGTACCGGGACGCGTGGCGCCCACCAGTCGCACGGCATACGCGGCCACGTCCTGCGCCACCGGGACCGCGCGCACCGCGCGCTGGAGCGCCAGAATTTCATCCGGCCCCAGCACCGCCTGCACCGTGCCGAGCGCGGCGGCGGGTCCGGTGGTGGCGATGGCGATTTCCTCCTGCGGCGTGGGATACTCCATGCGGATGCAGCACAGAAAGCGGTCGAGCTGCGCCTCGGGCAGGGGATAGGTGCCTTCCATCTCAATGGGGTTCTGGGTGGCGAGCACGAGGAAGGGCGTGGAAAGCTGGTGCGTCTCGCGCCCGATGGTGACCTCGCTTTCCTGCATGGCCTGGAGCAGCGCGGCCTGCGTCTTCGGCGGCGTGCGATTGATTTCATCGGCCAGCAGCACGTTGGTGAAGAGCGGCCCGGGCATCACGATGCGCTTGTGGCGGCCGGTGGTGGGGTCCTCCTCCAGCACCTCGGTGCCGGTGATGTCCGCCGGCATGAGATCGGGCGTGAACTGGATGCGGCGAAACTCCAGGCGCAGCGCGCGGGCGAGCGTGGCGCTGAGCAGCGTCTTGCCAACGCCAGGCACGCCGAGCAGCAGGGCGTGGCCGCCGCAAAGCAGCGTGATGAAGAGGGACTCCGCGGCGTTTTGCTGGCCGACGATGCATTTGCGCAGCTCGGCCTGGAGGGCGCTTCGGGAGGTGGCGAGGTTTTTTACGGGGTCGTTCATGGAAGCGGTGTTTCAGTCGAATTTCTTTTCCTTTTGCGCGACGCGCAGGATCACCTTCGCAGCGCCCTCGGCGTCCTCGGGACTGGGGCGTTGCGTGGCGCGGCCATCGCCGTTGCCGTCGAGCTGCGCATGCTCTTTGATCATGTAATCGCCGCGCTTGTAGATCTGCTGCACCGCGGCGTGGCAGGCGAGGAAGAGCTCCGTGACGCTCACGGCGCCGTCGTGATTCGCATCGGTCTCCGGCGCCTCCAGCGCGGCGGCGAGCGCCTCCGGAAATTCCGTCTCATTCTCCGGATCCGACGGCACGGCCGCCGTGACGATGATGCGGCCCGGCCCGGCGAGCGGGCGGACGAACGCGCCCGAGCACGCCGTGGTGGCGAGCACCACGATGGTTGCGCCGGGCGAGGCGGATTTCAGCGCCTCGCCGATGTCGCGCGTGCTGGCGTCGGGCCCGGGTAGATTGAAATTGGCGCCGCCTGGGATGGGGTTGGCGTGTCCCTGGAAAACGAGCCACACGGGCGCCGCACCGGGTTGGTGCGTCGAATCGGCGGCCTGGCGCAACTGGGTGAGCAGCGCCGCCCGCGTGCACGGGCCGTCGTAGCCGGCCTCCTTCGGCCCGTAGAGGACGGTGAGATTTTGCGCCGGCACGCCAAAGCGTTCGGTGAACGCCTTGCGCAGCCGCGCGAGATTTTTTTCGTAGAACTCGTGATGCTCGTCATCACCCGGCGTGCCGTTGAAGATCCACACGCGGGGCGGGAGAGCGGGCGTTGTGGAAGATAGGGGAGACGGGGGTGGAGGCTCCTGCGCGTGGAGCGTCGCGGCGGAAAGAGCGAGGAGGCAAAGCCATTTTCCGGGAGGCATGGGCGCGGACGCTAGTCAGCGGACACGGGGAGGGCAAGTGGGGAGTAGAAATGGCGCAGGACGGTGGACGAGACGTTCCTACTCCCTATTTGACCTCACGCGGGTGAAAAGGCATGGATCCTTGGATGCCGTTCCTGAACCCCGCATTCTTTCTGGCTGTGGCTGCTGCGGCGATTCCGCTTTGGTTGCATTTGAGCCGGCGGCGCAAATACCGGGAGATGGAAGTGGGGACGCTCCGGTTTTTGCAGGAGGCACTGCGCGAACGGCGAAAGAAGTCGCGGCTGGAAGAAATCCCGGTGTTGATCCTGCGCCTGCTGGCGGTGGCGCTGCTCGCATTGGCGTTTGCGCGGCCCTTCTGGCCGGGCGCGGAGCGCCTTTCGGAAAAGGAGGCGGAGACGATTATCCTGCTCGATGCGTCGGGCAGCATTACGCCGGAGATGGCGGCGGAGGCGCGCGACGCGGCCCAGCGCGCGGTGCGCCGGGCTGGCGAGGGGAAGGTGCGTGTGGTGCAGTTTTCCGACGAAGTGGAGGACCTGGCGTCGGTGGAGGCGTATCATCCGCGGGCGGGTGCGCCGACGCGGCTGGAGACGGCGCTGGGCTGGGCGCTGGATCAATTTCTCATGGCGGGCGGCAAGCCCGGCAAGGTGGTGCTCATTGCGCACCTCGCGGCGGATGCGCTGCCCGCGGAGCCGCCGCGCGTGTGGCCGCCGCAGGTGGCGCTGGAGTTGGAGGCGCTGCAGCCGCCGTCCGTCGACAATGCCGCGGTGCGCCGCGTCTCGCTGCTCACGCCGTATGTCACGGAGCAAATGGAAATCGAAGTGCTCGTCTCGCTGCCGCGCGGGCGCACGACGCCGGAGGCGCGCACCGTCACGCTGGAGGCCGAGGGCTTGAATGAAAAGCAGGTGGTGCCGCCGGGCATGGAGCGCGTGGTGTTTCGCTTTCGCCCGCCGCGGGCCGAGGTGCGCGGGTGGGTGAGTCTCGCGGGCGGCGATGCGTGGCCGGCGGATGACCGGCGGCCTTTCGCCGTGCGCTGGACGGAGCCCGCGCGTGTGCTGCTGGTGGATGGGCACCCGGGGAGCACGCCGTTTGAGGGGCAGGCCTATTTCATCGAGAAAGCGCTGTCGGCCTCGGGTGCGGCGCACGGGAAATCGCCGTTCAAGGCGGAAATCATCTATTCGCTGGATGGGCGGCAGGGGCCGGTGAATCTGGACGGCGTGCGCGCGGTGGCGCTGTGCGGGGTGACGGATTTGCCGCCGTCGTCAGCGCGGATGCTGGCCGACTTTGTGGCCAAAGGCGGCGGGCTGATCTCCATCCTAAATGAGGAGTGGACGCCCGGAGCCACAGAGCCGCTGGCGGACGCGAAACTTTTTCCGGAGACCGTGGGGCTCGGTGGCGGCGAGGAAAAACGCGCGCTGGCGAGCTGGGATCGCGGGCATCCGGCGCTCGCCATGTTCGACGCGCGGGAGGGCGGTGACTTGCGGGAGTTAGAGTGGCGCGACGGATTTGCCGCGCGTGCGGGAGATGGCTGGCGGGCGCTGGCGACGCTGGACGGCGGACACGCGGTGCTGTTGCAAAAGGACACGAAGGAGGGCGGGCCGGTGTTGGTGTGTGCGCATCCACTGAACCGCATGTGGAGCGACCTGCCGCGGGAGCCGCTCTTTGTGCCGCTGGTGCGGAATCTTTTCGGGTATCTAGGCCGCGTGGAAGCGGACGTGCCGGAGCCCAAGGTGCTGGTGCCGGGCGCGCGGGAGGCGCGTCCGCTGGGCGTGCACCAGACCGGCGAGGTCGTGGAAGTGGTGGCGGCCGATGCGGGCGAGGTGCTGGTGGCCCCGGCGGGGGGGGCGGCGTTTCGCGCGGCCTTCGGCGTGCCCGACGCGCAGGCCGTGGCGGTGGCGCCGCCCGCGCCGGAGCAGGTGGTGGACCGCGCGCGGCCCGGCGAATTCTGGCCCTGGCTGCTGCTTGTGCTCTTGTTAATCCTCGCGGCGGAGAACATTCTCGCGACCCGGGTTCCGCCAACATCAACGTCTGCCTCCGCGCCTTCCCAATGAACACGATGCCGACTGTCACTTTTCTCGCCCGCGCCCGCCAGCGGTGCGCCGTAGGGACCATGCTCGCCATCGCCGGGGTGGCGGCGCTGCTCGCTTTTGCGGTGCTGGCGATGTTCGACGTGTTGGTGCCGCTGCCGGCGGGCCTGCGGGCGGTGCTGTCGCTGGGCGTGGCGGTGGTCGTGCTGGCGTGGATTGCGGTGCGCGGGCGTGCGGAATGGGGGCGCCATACGCCGAATTCCACGGCGTCGGTGATGGAAGCGGCGCACCCGGAGCTGGGACAGCAGATTCGCACCGCGCTGGAAGTGCGCGAGCGCGGCGTGCCCGAGGACGCGGCGCCGGAGGTGAAACTTTTTACCGGGCGGCTGATGGCGCAGTCCGAGGCGGCGCTGGAGCGCTTTTCGTGGGCGGCGCTGGTGCCACGCGGGCGCTGGGCATTGTGGATTCTTGCGGCCACCGGGCTGGCGATGGTGCTGGGCGTCACGGCCACGCGCTGGCCGGACTTCCGGTTGGCGCTGGCGCGGTTCGTGAATCCCGCGGGCGCGGGCACCTACACGCAACTCAGCTGGAGCATCGCGCCGAACCAGTACGACGATCGGCATCCGCCGCGGCTGGAATTGCGCGTGGATCGGCGGCTCGTGGAGCCCGTGCTCTTTGTGCGCGAGCGCGGCGGCGAGTGGGTGAAGACGCCGCTGACGGCGCTGCCGGACGGGCGGAGCTGGGACATCGTGCTCTCGGGTCACGCGACGGATCTCGAAATCTACGCCGCCGCCGGGGACGCCCGCACGCCCGTGCACACGCTGGTCTTCAAGCCGATCCCGCGGCTCATCGGCACGCACGTGCATCTCACGTATCCGGAATACACGGGGCTGAAGCCCGACGACCGCAACCAGGGCGACGTGAAGGTGGTGGAGGAAACGAAAGTGCGCTGGGACTTTGAATTCAACGTGCCGCCGGACGCGGTGGAATTCCGCATGGGCAGCGATCCCGCGCAGCGGCTGAAGGTAAATCCCGGCACGGCCACCGTGAGCGCGGAGTGGACGGCGGGCACCATGCGGCAGAACGCGATCATCGCCGTGCTCGACGGATCGGGCGAAGCCACCGACTCGTGGCGCTACATCGCGGAGGGCTTTGCCGACGCGCTGCCGACGGTCGAACTGCTGGAGCCGGCGAAGGACATCGAGGCCACGAACATCACCGAGCTGCCGGTGCGCATCCGGGCGAAGGATGACTTCGGCGTGGCCGAAGTGGGGCTGATCGTGGAGGCGGCGGGGCATCGCGAGTGGGCGCTGGAAAAGGTGATTCCGCAGCGCGACCAGCGGAACGTCACGGAGATCGCCACGGCCATGCTGGAAAAGGTGCCACTCACGTTCCGCGACAACGTGCGCCTCTACGCGTATGCGCTGGACCATAAGCCGCGCGGGGGCCCGCGCGCAGTCAGTCCGCTGCGGGCGATCGACATCCGCGAATTTAAAAAGCGCTGGCGCTTTCAAGAGAGCAATGGCGGCGGCGGGGCCAGCCAGCAGCAGTTGTCCGACGCCATCATGAAGCTGGGCAAGCTCATCACCACACAGCGCACGATTGTGTCGGACACCTTCCTGTTGCGCGAAAGCACGCGCTCGGCGGGGGCGGCGGCGACGACGTCGGCGCGGCCGATTGGCCAGCGGGAGCTGGATCTTTCCGACCAGGCCGGTCAATTGCAGGAGCAATGGGAGAATGAGGGCGGCATCTCGCGTGACGATGTGGCGATGCTCGAAACAGCGATCGCGCAGATGCAGGAGGCGGCGGCGAGCCTGGGGTTCGCGGGGCCGGCGAATGTGGACAAGGGATTTGCCAGCACGGACCGCGCGCTGGGGTCGCTGCTGCAGCTCCGCAAGCGGCTGCTGACAATTTTGATGCGGGCGAGCGGCGGCGGGCAGGATCCGCCGGAAGAGATGAAACCGCTCGCCGATTTGGCGCGCGAGGCGGAGCGGTTGGCGCGCGAGGAGAACGACGTGCGCCTGCAATTGATGCCGGAGGTGGCCGCGGGCACAAACCTGGAAGCCACGAAGCGTCAGCACGAGGTGGCGGTGAGCGACGCGGGCGAGCTCTATGCGCAGATTGTGGATCACGCGCAAAAGAACGAGACGGCCATCCGGCTGATGGGCGATGCGGAGAAGGCAATGCGCGACGCGGACGCGACGCTGCACGGCCCGAAGCCGCGCGATGCGCGTCCGCAGCTCAATCTCTCCGAGCGCCGGCTGCGTGACGTGGCGGATTTTCTGCGTGCGATGGAGCTGACGCAGGCGGCGGAGACTTTGAAAAAGATGGCCGGGAAAGCGGAGCAGAACGCGAAAGAGACGCGCGGAGCCGCCACTGGTCCGGGGCAGCAAGGCCAGCAGGCCCAAAATGGCCAGCAGCAGCAGCCACCGCAGTCGCTGCGGCCACAGCAGCGCGTGTCGGGCACACAGCAAGCGTCGCGCAATGCCATGCTGGCGGATAAGATTCTGGAAGGGCTCGCGGAGAAGGCCGGCGGCAAGCAGGGCGCGGCGGACAACGAGGCGGAGACGCGGGACGAGGCGCTGGGGAATGCGCTCTCGCAATTGCGCGACCAAACGGCGCCGGGGAAAGTCGCGGAGCAACTCGACAAGCTCGCGCAGGCGCAGCAAGCCGGCGGCGACGGGTCGGACGTGCAGCAGCAGGCAAAGGGCGCGGCGGACAAGCTCGACGCAATGGCGCGCGAATTCCGCGAGGCGGCGCGGCGCATCGAGGCGTCGCGCGCGGCGCGGCTGGCGGCGGCGCAGGCGCAGGCTGAGGCGCTGAAAAAAGAGCTCGCAGGAAACGAGCCGGGAAACAAACCGGGAGAGAAGCCGGGGAACAAACCCGGCGATAAACCCGGACAGCAGGGAGGCGACGGAAAGAAGCCGGGTGACGGGCAGAAGCCCGGCGATGGCGCCGGTGGGCTCGCACAGAACAAGCCGGGAGACAAACCCGGAGAAAATGGCGCGGGGAACAAGCCCGGGGATCAGCCTGGAAATAAGCCGGGGAATCAGCCTGGAGAAAAACCGGGGCTCGCGCAGGGGAAGCAACCGGGCGACCAGCCCGGGCAGGGCGGGGGAAACAAGCCGGAGGATAACAAAGAGGGCGGGCGCGGCGGCATTGCGGGGGATCAGGACGTGGCGAAGCTCGGGCCGGGCGGGCAGGCGATGGGCCGCTTTGGCAAGGCGCTGGATAGCATCGGCGACGATCAGCTTCACCGCTTCGCGATTCAGCTTTTCAACGCGCCATTCTCGCGCGACTCGCTGCCGCTGGTGGAGCAGGCTGCACGGCGCATCGAGGAACTGCTGGCGAAATTGCCCGAGGGCTCGGCGCCGGTGGCGGCGACGGGCCGCGTGCCGGATGCGCGCCGCCGCGAGGTGGAGGATTATTTCCGGAGTCTGTCCGACGATTTCGGCAGCGAGCAATGGGGCGCGAACACCGCGCCCGGACCAAAGACGCCGTAAATTCCCATCGCGTATGCACCGAACCTCCCATCGTCCTCCGCTGATTTCGTATCTGGCCCTATGGCTCACCGCCGTGGTCGTGGTGGTGGCGGCGGACGATCCGCCGCGGCTCGGCGCGGGCACCGCGGCGGCGCATTTTCCCATCAAGGAAGCCGCGCAGGCGCCCGCCGGTGTGCCCGCGGTACAGCCCGGGAGTTACGCGGATTTACTCGCGCGCGTGACGCCCGCGGTGGTGTCCGTCTTTCCCGCGCGCCTGCTCAAGGAAACGGAGGAGGAGGATCCGCTGGGGCGCTTCTTTGGCCGCTCGAAGGAGGAATCGGCCAAGGATCGCGAGCGCACGCAGGGGCTCGGCTCGGGCGTGATTTTGTCGTCCGACGGATGGATCGTGACGAACAGCCACGTGGTGCATCTCGCCACCGGCAAGCTCGCGGACGCGATTTCCGTGGAGCTGAGCGATCGGCGGCGCTTCCCTGCCCGGCTTGCGGGCGCCGACCCGGCCACGGATCTCGCGCTGCTGAAAATCGAAGCGACCGGGCTCACCGCGCTGCCGTTGGCGGACAGCGACGCCGTGCGCACGGGTGATTTGGTTTTCGCGATCGGCAATCCTTTCAAAGTCGGCATGACGGCGACGATGGGCATGATCTCCGCGAAGCAGCGCACCATCGGCATCAACGGCCCAGGCGGCTACGAGGATTTCCTCCAGACCGATGCGGCCATCAATCCCGGCAACTCCGGAGGTGCGCTGGTGGATGCGACGGGGCGGCTCGTGGGCATCAACTCCGCCATCGTAGGCGGCGCGGGCGGCAATGTGGGCATCGGCTTTGCCATCTCGACGAATTTTGCGCGGCAGGTCCTCGTGCGGCTGGCAGAGGAGGGAAAGGTGGTGCGCGGATTTTTCGGTCTGCAAGTGGAGGAAGTGGACGCGGACACGGCAACGGTAGACAAGCTGGATCGCATCCATGGCGCAAAGCTGGCTGCGGTGATGGACGCGGGCCCCGGCGCCAAGGCAGGCCTGCACGCGGGCGACGTGATTTTGCGCGCGGGCGGACGCGACGTGGAGACGCGCGCGTCGCTGCGCAATATTTTGTCGATGGTGAAACCGGGCGCGGACATCGCGGTGGAATTTGTGCGCGCGGGCGAGAAGCAGACGGCGCGGCTCGTGGCCGCGGCCGATCCGGAGGCGGTGGGCGCGGGTGGCGGGACGTTTGAGCTGGCGTCGCTCCCCGGCGTGAAATTGCGGGCGGGGCCGGGGGCGCTGGTGGTGGTGAGCGTGACGCCCGAGGCCGCGCGGCGCACGCAGTTCGAAGCCGGGATGGAAATCCTGGAGGTCAACGGCGGGATTGCCGCCACGGCGACGGCCGTGGAAGCTGCGTTGCGCCCGGGCGTGAACCGGGTGAAAACCAAGGCCGCCGACGGGGAAAGGACGCTCGCGGTGCGGGTGGAATGAGGGCGATGAAGCACCCACGACGCCGGCGATGTTTCCACGTGCGGAGCGAAGTTTTCCGCCCCGCCGGATTTTTTTCATCATGACCCTCCCTTCCTTCCAGCCTGTCTTCCCCATGCCGGTGATCCTGGGCGTGGCCGCGGTGGCGGCCATGCTGGCCCTCGCGCGGGCATTTCTGGGGCGCGCGCTGCGTCCGGCCTGGCTGCAGGCGCCGGTGCTGCTGCTGCGGTTCGGCAGCATCGCGCTGGTGGCGGTTTTTTTGCTGAATCCGTCCGATTCCATTTTTGTCCAAACCCCCGAGAGCCATAGCCTCGTGCTTGTGGATGAATCGGCCAGCATGAGCCTCGGCGCGCCGAGCCGGTGGGACGAGGCGAAGCAGTGGCTGGAGCAATTCCGGCGGGGCATGATCGCCGAGCAGTTGTCGCCGCCGTCGGTGGCCGTGTTTTCGTCGGGTGTGGAGCCGGTGAAGGATCTGGAAGGCCGGCGGCCCGCGGGAAATGAGACGCGCCTCTCCGCGGCCATCGCGCGCGTGCTGGCGACGGCGGGCTCGAATCCGCCGGACCACCTCATCGTGATCAGTGACGGCCGCGCGCAGGATCGCGCGGCGCTGCCGGCGGCGCTGGCGCAGGCACATGCAAGCGGCACGGGCATTTCCACACTCGTGGTGGGGAGCGACACGCCGCCGCGCAATGCGGGCATCGCCACGGTGGCTGTGCCGCGCGTGGTGCGCGCGAATACGCGCGTGAACGTGCGCGTCGAGCTGTCGCTGGGCGGCTACGCGCCAAATGAGCCGGTGCTGCTTTCGCTCAAGAACGAAAACGGCGCACGGCTCGGCGGTATGGAACTGCGCGCGCCGGCCCCGGGCGGGGCGCTGCCGGAGTGTGTGCTCACTTTCGACAGCGGCGTGCGCACCGCGCGCTACACGCTGGAGCTGGCGACGGATGGGCGCGACGTGGCGCGCGATGACGATCGCTTTGACTTCACGCTGGAGGTCGCCACCTCGAAGCTGCGGGTGCTCTTTGTGGAAGGCACGCATGTGAAACGGTCCGTGGGGACGAACGGCTATTGGTGGAATGACATGGAGCTGATGACGCGCGCGTGGGACGCCACGGGGGAAATCGACTACGAGTGCCTCACGCCGGTGAGTGAATACACGAACAAGCCGAATCTCGTGGGCGTCAGCTTTGCCAATGGCGAGATGATTCCCGATCGGTCGCATGATTTTCCGAAGACGCGCGAGGAGCTCTACCGCTACGACGTGATGCTGATCAGCGACGTGCCGGTCGGGAATTTTTCCACGGACCAGATGCAGTGGGTGGTGGATTGGGTGAATGAGCGCGGCGGCGGGTTCCTGATGGGCGGCGGCTACACGAGCTTCGACGTGGGCGATTACGACCAGACGCCGTGGGAGCGCATCACGCCGGTGGACATGCTGGCGTTTGGCGACGGTTTCAACGAGCAGCGCTTCAAGGTCGAAATTCCGAAGGCGGTGCGGCAGCATCCCACGTGGCGGATCTCGCCAGACCCGGCGGAGAACGATCGGATTTTGAATGCGCATCCGGATTTCACCGGCATGAATCGCGTGAAGCGCGCGAAGCCCGGCGCCATCGTCCTGATGACGCGGCCAAGCATGAACCATGAGCCGGTCATCGCGGCGCAGCAATACGGGCGCGGGCGGTCTATCGCATACCTCGGCGATCCGAATGGCGGCTGGGCGAAATTTCTCGTGTCGTGGGGGCCACCCGGCGGGCCGGTGCAGGGCCCGCACACGGAAATCGGGCACGGGGATCGGTTCAAGGTGAACGTCGCCGCGACGAAGACGGCCGCGGGCCCGCCGCCTCCGCACCCGGCGCCATACTACGCGCAGTACTGGGTGAATGTGGTGAAGTGGCTCGGGGAAAACAGCATTCGCTGGCGGCGCGACAAGCTCGCGGGGGATATCACCGTGACGCAGGCGCAGCCCGGGCAGAGTCTGCCGGTGGCCGCGGAGGTGCTCGCGGTGACGAATCGCGATGCGTTGCTCGCGCTGAATGTGGGCGCGCGGCTCGATCGGCCCGGCAGCCCGCGCGTGCGCCTGGAATACGATCGCGACCGGCGCGAATTCACGGGAGCGGTGCCCGTGCCGGCGGATTTTGCCGGCGGCGAGGTGAACGTGCTCTTCGACACCGTGGCCGCGGGTGAATCGCTCACCGACTCCGTGCGCGTGGGCGTGCGGCACACGAATCGCGAATTTGCCGACTCCGCACCCGATCGCGCCTTTCTCGCGGAGCTGGCGCAGGTGGGCGGCGGGCGCGCACTGGGCAGTGTGGCGGAGGCCGTGGCCGTATGCCGCGAAGCCGCGATGAAACGCGCGCACGACGCGCAGCGTACGTGGAGCCAGCCGGCGTGGACGAAGTGGCCGTGGTGGTCTGCACTCGTACTGCTGCTGTGCGCCGAGTGGGCTTTCCGCCGGCTCGCCGCCACGAATGCCGCCGTGGCCGCGGGTGCGGTGCTGGTGATGCTGGGCAGCGTGCTCCCCGCTGGTGCCGTGGTGAAGGCCGAGAAGACGGAGGAAGCGCCGGTCGAGAAAAAAGCCCCGGCTACTGCGGCGGAGATCAGCGCGCTCATCGAGCAACTCGGCGCCCCGCGCGTGCGGCTGCGCGACGAGGCGGAGGAAAAATTGAAGGCACTTCCCGAGGCGCTGCCCGCGGTGAAGGCCGCCATGCAGGGCGCCGCCAGCCCGGAGGCCCGGCTGCGCGCGCGCAATGTGTTGCAGGCGCTCCGGCAGAATGTGTGGCAGCAGGAACTCGTGGCCGAGGGCCACCGCCTGCAACCCACCTCCTTCGTGCGCGGGCTCGTCGTTAGCGCCGATGGCCAGAGCTTCTACACGCGCGGCGAGGATTGGGTGCGCGCGTGGGACGCCGCCACGTGCACGCCGCGTCTCACCTTCGGCCCGACGCTCGGGATGTGGCGGGACTGGCAGCGTTCGGGCCCGCCGCGGGTGCTCGCCGTTTCACCCGATAACCAGCGCGTCTACACAACGGACGACATAGGCAATATCTTCGTGCATCGCGCGTCGGACGGCTCGGTGCTGCTGCGCTTTCAAAATGCGGATCCCGCTTCCGGGCGCGCGGTGGCGGTGAATATGCGGACGCTGTGGGGGATGACATTTTTTCCCGACGGCAAGACCCTCGTCACCTACGACCGCGGCGGCTACATCCGGCTGTGGAACCCGGAGACCGGCGAACTCATCAAATCGATCCCGGCGATGGTGAATGAATTGATCCGCGCGGTGACGGTATCACCCGATGGCAAGTGGCTCGTGTGCTCCATCGACTACGGCGGCGAGCCGGATCACGTGTGGATTTGGAGCATGGATCAGGAGACCTGGACGTACAAGCAGACGACGGTGAATCGCTTCAACCAGTTTGTCTTTACGCGCGATGGCAAGCGGATGCTCGGCGTGCACCACTTGGGCCGCGTGTATTTGTGGAACTTCACGTCCGATGGCAAACTGGCCGATGAACGCATCCTGACGAGTGTGGGCTCCAATGCGATGGAGGCCGTTTTTTCGCCGGACGAAAAAAGTGTTTTCATCGCCTCGGGAAACGTCGGAGAGGGGTTCGGTGCCCTGAGTCAGTGGGACGTGGCGACCGGCGAGGAGCTGTGGCGCAGCCCATATATGGAGTCGGGCTTCGAGGGTGTGTCGGCGCTGGCCCCGGATCGGCTGGTGACCATCGGCGCAGATGACCGCGTGCGCATCTGGCAGCGCCGGGGAGGACCGGTGGCGAAGTGACGCCTCTGGTGCCGACTCGATGATTGAGCCGCCCTTCACGTAGCCACCCAGCGCGCCGTTGTCCCAGCCACCGCCCACCGGAGGCGGTCATCAGGATAAATGGTGCTTTTGTAAGCCCCTGGCTCCGTCCCGAACCACTCCACTGAATACCGAATACTGAATACTTCCCCCTCACCCCGCCCATTCCTTACGCTCTCTCCGGATGCACCGCCTCACTCAACCATACCACCACCACGCCGGGAGGAAGCGCTAATGGCCCCCGCAAAATGGTACAACCGCGCTGGTCTCTGGGTCTTCATCGCCGCACTGCTCGCGCGCGGGCTCGTCTTGTGGAGATTTTCCGGTTCGCCGCATTTTGGCGTGCAGGCGGGAGATATGCGGTTTTACCACGAGTGGGCGGTGCGGATTTCGCAGGGTGAGCTTTCAGACGGACAGGCCTTCTATGGTCTCCCGGGATATGCGTATCTGCTCGGCGGGTTGTATGCCTTGTTCGGGATGAAGAGCGGGCTCGTGGTGGCGCTGGGGCTGCAGGCCCTGGCGGAAGCCACTACGGCATGGCTCATTTTCCGGCTCGCGCGCGACGTGATTGCACAGGCGGATCCGCTGGCGGCGCAGGGGCGTGGGGCGGTGGCGGGCGCGCTCGCCGCGGCGGCAGTGTGGATATTGCTCACGCCGGCGCAAACGCTGGCCGTGGTACTGATGCCGACCTCGCTGGTGCTGTGCGGCTTTTGGTGGTGCGTTTCCATCGCGGCCCGTCCGCGCCCGGAGCGGCTGCCTTGGAAATATCTCGGCTTGGGCGTTTTCATCGGCGTGCTGGCGATGGGCGTAGCCACGATTCTCTTCGCCACGGTGCTGCTGCTTGCGCGCATCGTGCTGGACGGCCGGGGCCGGTGGCGCGGGGCGGTGGCCTCGGCGGCGCTGCTGCTGGCGGGTGTCGGCGTGGGAACTTCGCCCGCGTGGATTCACAATTACTTCGTGGCACGGGAGCCGGTCTTTCTTTCCGCCCACGGTGGTATCAATTTTTGGATCGGCAATTATCCGCAGGCGAATGGGTATCCGAAAATCCCGGACAACCTGCGCGCCGGGCAGGAGGAGTTGCTGAAGGACTCCATCACCGTGGCGGAGGCGGAGGAAAAGCGGCACCTCACCCGCGCGGAAGTCTCGAAATACTGGTCGGCCAAGGCCAAGGCGGCCATTGCCGCGGACCCCTGGCGCTGGGGTGGGCTCCTCGTGCGCAAGGTGCGGAATTTCTGGAGCGCCGTGGAATACGATGACATCACGATGGTCGCGCTGCTGGAGGAGGAAGGCGCGCTGCTGCCCGGGTTGCCCTTTGGCCTGGCTGCGGCGCTGGGGCTGGCGGGGCTGTTGTGGTGCTGGCGCGATCCCACCGCGCGCTGGGTGGCGGCGGCCGTGCTGCTGCACATGGCCGCATTGATGCCCGTCTTCATCACCGAGCGCTACCGGCTTGCCGCGGCGCCGGGGCTGCTCGTGTTGGGTGCCGGCGGCTTTGCGGCGCTCTGCGCGCGTGGTCGCGAGAAGCAGTGGCCAGCCTTCGGCCTGCAGGCGGCCACGCTCGTCGCCAGCTGCGTGTTCGTTTTTTGGCCGCGCCCGGATGAGCGCGGCGCCACCATGGAGCCACTGAATCTCGCCATCAGCGAACTGGAGGTGGGCCAGGTCCGCCGGGCGCAAGCCCACCTGGAGGAGGCCTTCGCCTTAAATCCGAACGACCCTGCCGTGCTCTTTAATCTCGGAAACCTCTGGCTTCGGCGCGGTGACTCCACCAAGGCCAAGCAGTTCCTCCGCCGCGCCGTGGAGGTGAACCCACGCTACGCCGAGGCCTGGGTGAACCTCGGCATCCTCGCCTTCGGTGAGAAGCACCCGGATCTCGCGCTCAAGTTCCTGGAATCCGCCCGCGCCGCCGACTCCAGCGACGCCACCATCCCCTTCCTCATGGCCCGCGCCCACGAGGCCCAGGGCAACCTCGAAGCCGCCCGGAAAGCTGCCGACGAAGCCATCCGCCTGCGCCCCAAGGACGCCGGCTTCCGCGAGTTCCGCGCGAAGCTGGGGCCGTGACGGCAAGGACGCAGTTTTCAAAATCGAGTAGTCAGCCCGTGCGCGGCAACTGACGGCAAAGCTTACTCCAGCCGTATGAATCCAGGAAACCCGCCCATCCTCGAATCCTAGCCAGCCAATTTCCTCTTTTAGGAAGGGGGATCCAGACCCCTGAAAACGGGGTATAAAAAGTGCAAATACCCGGGGGGCCGTAGTGATACGGCTAGTGGGCTGCTTCAAAAAAGTCGGCCAACTTTTTCCTATCCGCTGACCTCCGGTTCGGCCATGGCGGTTTCACTGGCGGATGGTTCGCCGGCAGGCCGGAATTGGTCCACGATTTGGGCTACGGTGTCGTTCATGAGCGCGAGGGGATCGAGGGCAGCGCCAAGCACGACGTGGCAGTGTGGACAGAGCATGGTGAGGGCTTTGTAGTGTTCGGTGGAGTTGACCACCGCGTGGAGGGACTCGACTTTAAGGGCCGCGATGCGGCCTTCGCATTTCGGGCATTTACCGTGGTTCATGGGAAGAGGTGGGTACGACGCCTTGTCTACCACTTTTACGATCCGAAACACAGCTTTTTAATCTCAAAAATTATTCACTGAAATTGAAATCCTCGCACGACCTTCCAAGCACTTTTTCCAAGTGTTAGCGCTGCTGCCGTGGCCGCCGGGGACGATCGAAGCCAGCCTCTCGATTTGGAGATGGATTGCGGAGGTCTCGGTACGGCGAAGTAATGCCGACGGAGGTCTCTCGGGCGAGGTCTCAGGCCTCTGGCATTAGATTCGCTTTGTCAGATGGGAATGGAAAAGGCTGCCCAACCGCGTTCCGCTGCTCTCGATACCCTTCGGGGTGTGGCGATTCTGCTCGTATTATTCCGGCATGTGCCGGTGGTAATCACAGGCCTGCCGTCCTGGCTGGGTCAGCCGCTCGGGGTGCTCAAGAGAGGCGGGTGGATGGGCGTGGATCTCTTTTTTGTGCTCAGCGGATTTTTGGTGAGCGGGCTGTTGTTTCGCGAATGGAAGGAGACGGGAAAGCTGCGTATCGGGCGGTTTTTGATCCGGCGCGGTTTCAAGATTTATCCGGCTTTTTACGTCATGCTGGCGGTGGTCTTTTGCTGGAAGTTCCCAGGGTGGCCCTACGTCGCGAGAGATGCCTTGTTCGTGCAAAATTATTTTCCCTCGGTGTTCCCGCACACGTGGTCGCTGGCGGTGGAGGAGCACTTTTATTTGCTGCTGCCGCTGCTGCTGTGGGGATTCCGTGGGGAGGCGAAAGCGCCTTTCCGTGGGCTGCCGATTTTGATCGGGGCGCTGGCGGTGACAGTGCTGGTGCTGCGGTTTGAAAATCTGCGGGATGTGGATTTGCTGGAGCTCGCGGCCACGGATCCGATGGCGATGCGCGGGCTTTTCACGCCGACGCATTTGCGCTGCGACGCGCTCTTTTTCGGCGTGTTTCTTTCGTGGATGTATTGCTTCCGGCGCAGCTGGTTTGAGGCGCTGGGGCGCAAATCGTGGCTGCTGCTGGGCGCCGGATTGGCGCTCCTGGCACCTGGTTTTATCTTTGAATTAGGGCCGCATGCGTGGCTGCTGACGGTGGGATTTACGGTGATCTATTTGGGAGCCGGGGCGATCCTGGTGGCGTTCCACTCGCAGGGCTGGAGTTTTCGGCCGCTCGCTTTTGTGGGATTCCATTCCTATTCCATCTATCTCTGGCACATTCCGGTTTCGTATCTTGTGCTGCCGTATCTGGCGAACAAGAGGACGGAGCCGGGGCTGTTTCTGGCGTATTATCTGGTGGTGGCCATCGCGGCTGGAATCATCCTCACGTGGCTCATTGAGCAGCCCGGTCTGCGCTTGCGCGAGAAGTGGTTTGGAAATGCGAAGCGGGGCGGAGAGGGGCGGGA
>FTCB01000975.1_pt1 | contig 50009 bp, 37 predicted proteins | sample 1639431 | NCBI WGS metagenome assembly FTCB01 (sample SAMEA3914864, study PRJEB12502) | metagenome | biome: forest; material: soil | place: USA | collected 2012-03-12 | depth 0.3 m
ACGGCGGCGGTGGCGCCGGGGCGTGGTGCGGGCGGGGCGAGTTGGGCGAACGCGAGGCTGGATGATGCGGAGATGGCGAAAGCGAGACGGAGCAGCCGCGGAATTCGGACGGTCTGGAGGAAGAACGAGGGCACGGGCGAGAGGAAAGCAGGAGGGTGGCGGTTGTAAAATGTTTTGGGCGTGAGGATGGCGACTATCCTCGTAGCTGCGACCGGGAGGTCGCAGAGGCTCGGGCGATTGTCCTGCGGGCGTCCGCAGCCTCCTAACTGCGGCTACGGGAAGTGGCGCTTCGCGCTGTGTTCTTCACGGGTTGAAAACCCGTGCCACTCTTTCGGCTCGCTCGAATTTATCCGAACACTCCTGGAATGACTTCGGCGCCGCCGGCGATGCCGGTGAGGCGTTCGGGGCGGCCGTTGACGTCGTAGGAGAGGTCGTCGGCGTGGAGGCCGAGGGCGGCGAGGATGGTGGCGTGGAGATCCTTGAAAGGGTGCGGGTCTTGCGCGGCCATGAGGCCAATGGCGTCGGTGGCGCCGATGCGGGTGCCGGGTTTGGCGCCGCCGCCGGCGAGCCAGATGGTGAAGCCGGCGGCGTTGTGCTGGCGGCCCTGGTCGCCTTGCATCATGGGGGTGCGGCCAAATTCGCTGGCGCAGATGACGAGCGTTTCCTCGAGGAGGCCGCGCTGTTTCAGATCGGCAAGGAGGGCGGCGATGGGCTGGTCGGTCTGGCGCGCGAGGCGCGGGTGATTTTTGGCGAGCTGCGAGTGGGCGTCCCAGCCGTCCTTGTCGAACATGTTGTAGATTTGCACGAAGCGCACGCCGCGCTCCACGAGGCGGCGGGCGAGCAGGCATTTGCGGCCAAATTTGCCGACCTCCTTGTCGGCGTGGTCGAGGCCATAGCTCGTGCGGGTGGCGGGACTTTCCTTTTCCACGTCGCCAACTTCGAGGGCGGCGCTTTGCATGCGGTAGGCGAGTTCGTAGCTGGCGATGCGGGCGTCGAGTTCGCTGAGGCCGGGATGCGCGGCGCGGTGCTTGAGATTGAGTTCGCGGACGAGATCAAGCGAGGCGCGCTGGCCCTCGGCGAAGGCGGCAGCGGGCAGCAGGTCGAGCACGGGCGTGCCTTCGCTGCGGAGGCGTGTGCCTTGAAAGGCGGCGGGGAGGAAGCCATTGGAGTAATTCGCCACACCGCCGAGGGGGCCGGCCTCGAAGAGCAGCACGTAGCCGGGAAGGTTTTGATTTTCCGTGCCGAGGCCGTAGGTGACCCACGAGCCGAGGCTAGCTTTGCCGGCAAGCGTCTCGCCGGTGTGAAGCTGGTAGGAGGCGGGCGCGTGGTTATTGCTCTCGGCCTGCATGGAGTGGATGAAGCAGACGTCGTCGACGTATTGCGCGAACTGCGGATACAGATCGGAGATCCACATGCCGCTTTGGCCGTGCTGGGAAAAAGAAAACGGACTGGCCATGAGCTCGTCCTTGCAGCCTTCGAAGACGTTGGCGTGGCGCGAATTTTTCAGCGCCTCCCGGATCGACTTGGGCACGGGCTTGCCACCGAGCTTTTGGAGTTCGGGTTTGTAGTCGAAGGTGTCGACGCTCGAGGGGCCGCCGACCATGTAGAGGAAGATGACGGACTTGGCCTTCGGCGCGAAATGCGGAGCGCGCGGGAGGAAGGGGCGGATGGGATCGATCTGCACGGCGGGCGAGGCCGCGCGGGCCTCGCTGCGCAGCAAGGCTCCGAGGGCGAGTGCGCCGAAGCCGCCGGTGACGGCGCCCAGGAAATGGCGGCGCGAGCAGTTCGGGCAGGTGAACATGGCGAAGAGACAATCGCCGCGCGGGGTGGGTCTTTGAAAGCGGAAAGACGGGCGATGCTTTATCGCCTTTGCCGGGGGATGGATCGGGATTAGGCTTTTTGTTATGCGCTTTGCGGCGTTCACCCTCCTGGCATTTTCGGCGCTGGCGGCGCGTGGGGCGGAGCTTTCGCCGGAAGAGCAGTTTCGCGCGGAAGTGTGGCCGCTGCTGGAGCGGACGTGTGTGCGATGCCACGGAGCGGAGAAGCAGAAGGGCGGGCTGCGGCTGGATTCGCGGGAGGCGGCGCTGAAAGGTGGGGAGACGGGGCCGGCGCTGGTGCCGGGGAAGCCGGCGGAGAGCCTGATGCTGCGACTGGTGCGGCACGTGGAGGAGGATCGCAAGATGCCGCCGAAGGAAAAATTGCACGAGGCGGAGGTGGCGAGCCTGGAGCACTGGATTGCGGGCGGTGCGCCTTGGCCGGCGGCGGAGGTCGCGGTGAAGGAAGTGCCGGTGTCGGGAGAAAAGCTGGGCGATGCGTGGAGCGATGCGCGCAATCCGATTGTGAAACTCTTTGGCGGGAAGCGGCTGGAGCTGTGGTCGCTGCGGCCCGTGGCGCATCCGGCGCCACCGCAAATCGAGCATCCCGCATTTGCCGTGCGCAATCCGATTGATGCGTTTGTGCTCGCACGGCTGGACGCGGCGAAAGTGACGCCGGCGCGCGAAGCCGATGCACACACGCTTTGCCGACGGCTGTACTTCGATCTGACCGGGCTGCCGCCGTCGCCGGAGGAGATGGGAGCCTTTGTCCATGCGTACGATGCGCCGAGTGCGGATCGCGATGCGGTGGTTGCGGCCGCCGTGGGTTCCTTGCTCGCTAGTCCGCGCTATGGCGAGCACTGGGCGCGGATGTGGCTCGATGTGGTGCGCTACAGCGACAGCAATGGGTTCGATTGGGATGAGTTTCGCCCGCAGGCGTGGCGCTACCGCGACTATGTGATTCGGTCGCTCAATGCGGACAAGCGCTTCGACCGGTTTTTGCGGGAGCAGTTCGCGGGAGACGAGACGCTCGCCGGTGCGCCGCGCGACGCCGCAGAGCAGGATGGTTTGATCGCCACGACCTTCCTGCGGCTGGGTCCGCATGACAACAGCGCGGCACAATTTGGCGAGGCTCCGCGAGTGCGCGCGGCGCTGATGAATGACCTCGTGGAAACCACGGGCGCGGCTTGCCTGGGGCTGACGCTGACGTGTGCCCGCTGCCACAACCACAAATTCGATCCGATCTCGCAGACGGACTACTACCGGCTGCGCGCCTTTTTTGAGGGCGTGAAGTTCCGCGACGATCTGCCGATCGATCTCGCACCGGCGCAGGAGGAAATCCGGCGGCACAATGAGCGGATCGAAGCGCAGGCCAACGAACAGCGGAAGGTGCGCGATGGAATCTTGAGCGCGGCAAAAGATCGACTGCGTGCCGAAAAGGCGAAGCAGCTCTCCGCCGAAGAGCAGGCCCTGCTGGCGATGCCGGAAACGCAGCGCGAGGAGGCGGCGAAGAAGAAGATCGCGGCGCTCGAAAAAAAGATCGCGCCCGCGGACGACGCGGCCAAGAAAACGTTCACCGAAGACGAGCAGAAGCGTTTCGCCGCTGCGGATGCGGGGGTGCAGGCACGGAAAAAGAAGGTGCGGCTATTTACCACGGGGCTGCTGATGACGGACGAGAATGCGGGGCCGCCGGTCACGCACGTGCTGTTTCAAGGGGATCTCGCCAAGCCGCGCGAGGCGGTGGCGCCGGGGATTTTGTCGGTGCTTGATCCCAATCCGGCGGCCATCGTGGTGCCAGCGCGGCCCAATTCCTCCGGGCGGCGCAGTGCGCTGGCGGACTGGCTGGTTTCCGAGCGGAATCCACTGGTCGCGCGGGTGCTCGTGAATCGCGTGTGGCAGGGGCACTTCGGCGAAGGGCTGGTGGCGACGCCGAATGACTTCGGGCTTAATGGCGCGCGGCCCACGCATCCCGAACTACTCGACTGGCTCGCGAGCGAATTCATGCGAGAGGGTTGGTCGCTGAAGAAATTGCACCGGCGGATCGTGACGAGCACGACGTACCGGCTCGCGGCGCCCGCGTCCGGGACGGCGGGCAGCCATTTGCTCACGGGGCAGGCACCGCGCCGGCTCAGCGCTGAAGCCCTGCGTGATGCGATGCTGTCCGTGGCCGGGCGTCTACAATTTCGCGAAGGCGGACCACCGGTGTGGCCGGAGGTGCCGGAGGAGATCCTGCGCGCGAATCCGGCTTTCCTCGATGACAACACGGAGAAGACGAAAGGCTGGTATCCCACGCCGCACGAGCAGACCGAGGTGCGCAGCATTTTTCTGGTGCAAAAGCGGACACTGCGCGTGCCGATGATGGAGACGTTTGACCTGCCGGACAATGCGCTGTCGTGCCCGCGACGGACGGTCTCCACCGTGGCACCGCAGGCGCTGACGCTGCTGAATAGTCCGTTTGCAACGGAGATGGCGGAGGCGTTCGCCGCGCGGCTGCGGCGAGAGGTGGGGGAGGATGCTTCGGCGCAGGTCGAGCGTGGGTTCGCGCTGGCGCTGCAGCGGGCGCCGGATGCCGAGGAGCGCGCGGCGTGTTTGCGGTTTCTTGCGCAACGCAGTTTGCCGGAGCTTTGCCGGGCGATGCTGAATCTCAATGAGTTTGCGTACGTCGACTAGGCGGGAGCGATGCAGACAGGGTGAACGGGATTGGCGGGGTTTTACCGGACGAGGAGCGGTTGTCGGAAGCAACTTGCGGCGAGCGGAGGGAGCGCGAAATGATGCGGGAGATCCTTCCCACCGCACGCGGCAAGCCGCGTCATACCGCAGAGCGGTGGCGAGGTTGATTCGGGCCTCCGCGCGAACCCTTCGGGCTGCCTTCGGCAGTCCATCTCGCTCCGCTCGATTCCGCACTCCAGACTGCGTCCCGAGCCACCACCATTTGATTACTGCTCCAGTCAGCTTCGGCGGCGGCGGCGGGCCATGAGGAGGGAGGCGCCGGCGAGGAGGACAGCGCAGGTGCCGGGTTCGGGCACGAGCATCGCCGTCACGTCGTTGGCTACACCCCCTCCATCGAGGTTGGCGGCGTAGTTGATGAGGAATTGCTGGCCGCCGCCAAGCGTGATGGTGCCGGTAGTGGCATCGATGGGCGTGACGTTGCTGAAGGTGCCGGCGACCGGACTCGCACCGCCGTCGAGGATGAGCGTGAAGACGTCGCTGGGATTGGCGACATATGATCCAAGCAGCGAAAGATCCAGGCTGCCGCCGAGGGTCACATTGCCGCTGGCGATGGCAAGTTGATCCGATCCGCCGGGCGAAGTCGTACCCAGCTCGAAGGCCAGATGGGAGCCGGATTGCAGCGCGAAGTCGCTCGAGATGGTGAGCGTGCCGGGGCTATTGCCCGGCGCAATGATGCTGCCGGTGAGAGCCGTCACGGTGCCGGTGACACTGCCGCTGCCGGAGAGCGTGCCGGAGACGTTCAGGTTGCCGCTGACCGTGCCGTTGTCGTTGACGGTTTGCGCGCCGCCGACGGCGAAGTTGCCGAGGCCGTTGAACGCGCTCACGTCGAGCGTGGCGCCATTCGCGATTTTCACCAGCGTCGTGCCGGAGATGGCGCCGGTAGCCGTGATGGCGAGGATGCCCGCGTTCACGTTGGTCGGGCCCGTGTAGGTGTTCGCACCGGAGAGCGAGAGGGTGTTCAACCCGAGCTTGGTCAAGCCGACGGCGTTGGTGTTGCTGTTGGTATTCGTGATCGGCGTCGCATAGCTGAACGTGCCGCCACTCGCGTTGGTGGTGTCGAGGCCGAGACTGGAGCCATTCAGGAAGCCGCCGGTCGCGCTGCCGAGCGCCTTGAGCGTGTCGATGTCCGAGGTGGTGAATTCATTGGCGCCGCCCACATTGAAAGCGAGCGTGCCGCCGTTGTTCACGAAGATGTTCGTCGCCGTCCAACTTGCCGTCGTGCTGTTGTAGAGCGAGGCCCGCTTGGCAAACTGCAGCGTGCCCGCGCTGACGCTCGTCGTGCCGTTGTAGGTGTTCGTGCCGGAGAGCGTCCAGGTGCCGCTGCCGGCGTCCTTGGAAACAAACCAAGCGCCGCTGCCCGTGGTCATATTTCCGGTGATGAACCCGTTGCCATTGCCGCGCAGGGAAACCGAGCGGCCAGTGGCTGCGGAAGTGATCGTGCCGCTGAGCGTCAAGGTGCCGGCATTCACGAGGTAGGATGTCCCGCCGCCGCCGGTGGGAATAGAGAAGTTGCCCTGGATGGTATTGTCGCCCGCCACGTTGATAACGGCGGCGCTGCCCGGGATGGGGAGCGTGCTGGTGAGGGCATCGTAGCTCGTGGAGAAGCTGAACGAGGAAGGCAGTGTGATATTTCCGCCGCTGCCATCGAGGCGCAACGACGGCTGGCTGCTCGGATTCGTCGTAGGAATGATGGTGATCGTCTTGGTGCCGGTGCCGAGTGCGCTGCTATTGGTGATGGTGAGTGGCCCGTCTTTGACCGAAACCGCACCGGTGAAGGTATTGTTGCCCGAGAGCGTGGTGCTGCCGTTGACGGTCAGCGTGGCAGTGCCACCGATCACCCCTGTGCTGCTTTCGTTAAAGGTGCCAAGGGTGCTCACGGTGATGGCGGTGGATCCCAGAGTGCCGGTGAGATTCAGCGTGCCACCGTTGACGGTCGTGGTGCCGGTGTAGGTGCTGGTGCCGGAGAGCGTCCATGTGTCGGTGCCCGATTTGGCGAGGTTGGTTTTATTGGTCCCGCTGTTGTCGACGATGGCCCCGCCGATTTCGCCCGCGCCTGCGGTGGAGCCTTGCAGCGTCAAGGTTTTGATCCCGCCGCCGGTCGCGGTGAAGTTGCTGGTGAATTTCAGCAAGCCCGTGCCCGATTGATCCAGCGTGGCGCCAAACGTGGTGCCGGCGAGATTGATCACGCGATCCGTGATTTCACCAGTGCCGACGTAACGGAGCGTCGAGGCCGCATTGTTGCCGATGGCGATGGTGCCATTGGCGACGGTCGTCGGTGCACCCAAGCTGCTGCTAGCGGAATGCACGGTGCCGAGGCCGGCGTTGGTAGCCACGCTGTTGAGCGAACTCGCCACCACCACGGAATTCTGGAGGCTGGTCACGCCGGAGTAGGTGTTGGCGCCGTTCAAGACCACGGTGCCGGTGCCGGAGCCGAAGAAGTCGAGATTGTTGGTGCCTTGGATGACGGGATTGATCACGAGCGTGCTGGCCGCCACCGTACCGCCGACATCCATGCCATTGCCTCCAATGGTAATGGGTGCGGTGCCATCGATCGTCGAAGTCCCGATCGCGGTGACTTGAATTCCGTTGCCGCCGTCCGTGCCGATGGTGCGCGGCGTACTGCCGATGTCCACGGTGCCCGGGGCGGAGAAGAACAACCGGCTGATGGTCGTGGTCGCGGAGTTCACGGTGAGGCGGTTGAGACCCGCCTGCATGAGGCCGCCGGCGCCGGTAAAGACGTTGGTGGTGATATTGTCCGAGTGATTGTAAGAAATCACGGAGGTGTTGGACCCGGTCGCGATCGTGGCCGTGCCGATGCTGCCCGTGGTGCCACCGGTGCCGATCTGCAGCGTGGCGCCGGCGGCCACGGTGATGGCGCTGGTGCCGATGGTGCCGCCGAAGGCCAGCGTGCCGGCGTTGACCGTCGTGGTGCCGGAGTAGTTGTTGTCTCCGGCGAGCGTGGTATTGCCGCCGACCACCAGATCATTGCCACCGGTAACCGCGTTGACCTTGCTCATGAGTAGCGTGCCGCCGCCGCCGCCGAGGCGATACGTCGTGCCGTTGGGCGTGAGCGTTCCGGAGTAGTTGAAGGTCCCATTTGCCGCACCGAGGCTGGCCGTGGTGAAGCCCGCGGTGCTGAAATTGAGAGCATTCGCGCTGTCCGCACCGAGAGCCACGGTGAAGGAATTCGCCGGTGTGGTAATGCGGCTGAGGAAATCTTGATCCAACGGGATACCAACACCGACCGCGGCGCCGTTCGCCACGGAGATGCTGGCGCCGCCGGCACCAATGGCTCCCAGCGAGCTGAAGAGCACGGTGCCGCCGGAGATCGTGGTGGTGCCGTAACTGTTGGCACCACTGAGCGTGAGAAGGCCCGTGCCGACTTTCGTCAATCCAGCACCGGTGACCGGGCCGCTCAAGACCAGCGCGCCGGTGCCGCCGATGGAGGCGCCGGCGTTGATGGTGACGGGACCACTGTAACCGCCGGTGACGGTGATGGCGGCGGAATTGATCAGCGCGCCGCCATTGCTGATGCCCGTGCCATTCAGCACCAACCCCAGCGGGAGCGTCGCAACTTGGGTGTCCAGGACACCGCCGCTGCCGACCGTAACGGTTCGCCCGGCATTGGCGCCGAGAATGCCCGTGTTTCCGGAAACCCGCAGCGTGCCCGAATTGACGAACACGTTGCCAGAAAAGGTGAAGGCCTGGTTGCTCAGGATCACCACCCCGGTGCCGGCGCCGGTCACGGTGAGATCGCCCGTGCCGGAGAATTGGCCGCCGTCGTCAAGCTGCAGCGTGACGCCACTGCCGACGTTGAAGGTTCCACCACCCGTGCCGATCACGAAGGCCTTGGTGTTCTGCGCCGGATTCGCCGTGGAGAGCGGAGTCAAGATGGCGCCATTGCTGAGGGTCACGTTCCGCGCGCCCGCCGCGCCGAGGGCGCCTTGGTCCGCGGTGCCGGAGCCCGCGAAGGCGAGGTTGCCGCCGTTGACGAAAATATTTCCGGTAAAGGTATTGGCCGTATTGGTGAGCGTGAGAGTGCCACCGCCGGTCTTGGTGAGGCCCGCGCCGGCGAGCACGCTGGTGATGTTGAGCGAATCCCCGGCCGTGGGCGTATTGATCACCATTTCCGCGGCGCCACTGGTGAGCGTGGTGCCCGCCGGGCCGATGGTGGCGGCTCCGCCCGCGGCGATAATGCCGCCGCTGTTGATCGTCAGGGTTGCTCCCGCGCTGTTCGTCACGCCAAAGGCGCCGGCAATTTTCAGCGAATCCACCGACGTCGTGGTTTGCGCCGTGACGGCCGCATCCAGGCGCACGTGCGTCGTTTGGCCAATCGTGGCGCCGCCGGTGCTGATCACAAAATTGGCGTCGGTTCCATATTGCGGACCGCGAACATAGCCCGTCGCCCCGGTGCCATTATAATAGGCGAAATCCGAAGTGCCGAAATAGGTGCCCCCATTGATGAAGCCCGTGGTGCTCTGCCCGTTGATGGTGATGAAATTGTTCGTTCCGTTGGTTCCGCCCGCCGGATTGAAGAAAGCCGTGCCACCGGCGCTGCGGGCATAGGTGCCAAAGATCAGGCTGGTGGTGCCCCCGCCGCCATAGGTCGTCGAGATATTGCTCTGGCCAACACCCGCGGAAAGCGAGGCGAACGTTTGCGAACTGCCGGTGGACTTTCCGAGATAGCCGAAAGTGCCGCTGCCGTTGACCGTGAGCGCCGTCGTGTTGATGATGCTGCCGGTTTCGCCGTTCAGCAGAAGCGTGCCACCGGTCACCGTGGTGGAGCCGGTGTAGCTATTCGCGCCGGAGAGCGTCCAGAGGCCGGTTCCGGCCTTGAGGATGGAGGTCGTATTCGTCCCGGAATTATTCGGGATGATGCCGGCGATTTCGCCCGTGCCCGCCGTGGAGCCTTGCAGCGTCAGGGTCTTGACGCTGGCGTTGGTGGCGGTGAAGTTGCTGGTGAATTTCAGCAGGCCCGTGCCCGATTGCTCCAACGTGGCCGCGCCCGTGGAGTTATTGAGATTGATCACCTTGGTGGTGGTTTCGCCCGCGCCCGTGTAGCGGAACGTGCTGAAAGCGCCGGTGCCATTGCCCACGTTCAACGTGGTGCCGCTGCCGAGCGCATTCGCGATGCTGGAGACCTGCAGCGCACCGCTGTTGATGAACGTGTTTCCGGTGTAGGTGTTCGTGCCATTCAGCACCACAGTGCCGGTGCTGCCCGCGGCGCTAAACAACTCCACGGCTCCGCCGGCGGTCGTCGTGGTGATGGGCGCGTTGATCACGATGGTGGCCCCGGTGGCGGCGCCGATGTTGCCGCCGTCGGCGGCGCCATTGGAACTGAGCTTTAGCGTTCCCGTGCCGTTGATTGTGGTAGTGCCGATCGAGGCCTGGATGACGTTGCCGCCCAGATTGGCGAGCGTGAGATCATTGGCGCCGATGTCGATCGTGCCACCCGAGAGCGTGAGCTGTTGGACGCTGTTTCCGGCGCCCGAGAGGGTCCAGGTGTTGGGGCTCGATTTTGCGATGGTGAGCGTGGCGTTGGCGATCTTACCGGCAAATTCACCGTTGGCGCCCATCGCACCCGTCAGCGTCAGCGTCTTCGTCCCCGCACCCGTGGCGGTCAAATCACTCGTAAATTTCAAAAGTCCCGAGCCGGAGTTGTCGAGCGTCGCACCGCCGGTGGTGCCAGCGAGATTCACGACGCGATCCGTCGTTTCCCCTGCCCCAGTGTAGCGCAGCGCGCCGGCGCTCGTCGTCGAACCGAGATTGAGGGTGCCATTCGCGATGTTCGTCGGAGCGCCGAGAGCGCTCGCGGCGCTGCCACCCGAAACGCTATTGATCGAATTGGCGGCCAGAGTGCCCCCGGCGACGGTCACGCCACCGGTGAAAGTATTGGCACCGCTGAGAACGACGGTCCCGTTGCCATTCGCCCGTGAGTCGCCCACGACGAGGCTGCTGGCCGCATCGGTCAACGTGGCATTCGGCAACACCAGCGTGCCGGTGCCACCGCCGAGGCGATAGACGCCGCCGTCGGTTCCCAAAGTGGTGGAAGTATAGGCGCCAGTGGTTTGCGAGCCGAGGAACATGCCGCCACCACCGAGGGTGCTCATATCGAGCGAAGTGGACGGGCTCAGGCCGGTATTGATGCCGAAGACACCACCCGTCGTCGCGCCGGTGCGGTTGTTCACGAAGGTCGGAACCGTGGCGCCGAAATCATAGCCGTAGCCGACACCGCCCATTTGCGTGGCGGTGGTATTTGCCGTCACCGTGCCGCCCGTCAGCGCATTGGTCGTCGTGAACACGACGTTGTTGCCCGAGCCAATCGTGAGCGCGCCGGTAAAGCCGGCATTGTTTCCGTTCGTCGGATTGAGCGTCAAGATCTGGCCGGTCGCGTTGGTGAGGGTGTTGCCGTTATTGATGGTGGTCAGCGAGCCCGCACCCGTGATCGCGCCGGTGATGTTCAGGTTGCGATTGGTATTTTGGAAGAAGTCACCCAGACGGACGCTGCCCGCTCCATTGACCGTGACGGTGCCGGCATACGTTGACGTGGCCTGGTCACCAGCGAACACACCGCCATTGACGATCAAGGCATTCAGGATCGTTCCGTTATTGACGGACAATTCGGCGCCGGTGTTGAGCGTGATCGTGTTGCCGGCAGCCAAACCGGTGCCAAGCCCGTTGGAGTTAATCTCCGTGACGCCGCCGGTCAAATTGACCGCGCCGGTAAAGCCCACGTTGGCCACGGAAATTTGCCAGATGTTGGCGAGCGTATTGTTGGCCGAAGCAGCGCGCGTGAGCGTGCCGGAGCCAGTGAGCCCGCCCGCGGTGCTGAGCAGAAGCTTGAAGGCCACCGCGTTGTCGATGGTGCCGCCGGCCGCGCCGATATTGAGCACCTGCGCCGCGCTCAAGGTAATCTGCGCGGTCTGGTTGAGCAGAAGAGTACCGCCGTTGAAAGTGACCACGCCAGCGCCGAGTCCCCCGCCCACATTGGTGCTGACCACGCCTTGATTAATGTTGAGCCCGCCTGAAAAAGCGTTGGCGCCGGTCAGGTTCAGCGTGCCCGCGCCGGTTTTAGTGATGCTATAACCCGCGCCCGTGATCACGCCACCCACCGTGAGCGTGCTGCCATTGACCGCGATCTGCCGACTGCCCGAAAGCTGGACCGCGCCAGTTCCCAAATTGAGCGCCTGCGTACCGCCGAAGGCGAAATTGCCAAACCAGTTTTGGACGTTGTTGGCCGCCACCGTAATCAAGCCGCCGGTGGTGTTGTCGATCGTGCCTCCGTTGATGGTGAAAGTGCCGGCGGCGTTGCCCAGCGCGTTGGCATTGTTGATATTCAGCGTGCCGGCATTCAGTTGAATGTTGCCGCCGAAAGTATTCGAGCCACTGAGCGTGAGGGCGCCATTTCCCGTCTTCGTAATTCCTCCGGTGGAACTAAGGACTGCGCTGATGGTCGCCGTGGTGCCGGCATTGGTGACGGAAATAGTCTGCGCCGCGCCGCTCAGCGTCAGCGTATTCGCGGGCACGCCGCCATTATCGATGGTGTAGCCGTCTACGTTAAACTGCAGGCCATTGGCGAAGACAGGCGCTCCGAGTGTCACCGTGCCGCCCGTACCGCCGAAAACCGCCGTGTCCGAGCTGGTGGTAAAGTTCGGCCAGATCACATCGGTCGAGCCATTATACCAGTAAGGGTTCACCAGATCCCAGGAACCTGGGCCGCCATCGGCGCCATCCGAGGGATTGCCGTCCGGGTCCCAGCTGAGAGTCGAAGCGACCGCAGAACCGGCCATGGCCAAAGCCGCCGTCACGGTGAGGATGGAGGAGAGCCGGGAAAGTGAAAAGGACAGGGGCAAGCGCTTGAGACGGGAAGACGACTTCATAAGTGCAGGGCAGGACGGGTGTTGTAGAGAGACGAAGGGAGTCGTGGGCGAGATCGACAGGGGCGCATACTCCTGAAAAAGAGCGATTTCGCAACTGGTTTAATGTAAATATCCAGAAAGCGGTTGCGCCCCAGCGGCTCCTCACCAAAAAACAAACACTCGCCCGCCTTTTTTCAGGACGAGCGAGTGTGGTGAATTCAGACTGCTTTTTCGCGGAGCGAATTACTTCGCAGCGGTGGCGGCTTTGGGTTCCACACGCTTCAGCGTCGTGGAGTGCTCCGGCACTTCCTGGCCATTGAACATCGCCTTGCAGGAAGAGGTGATCGTGTTGGCGTCGTCGAAGCGGATGGTCATGCCGTGCATGTGCGCTTCCTTCTTGGTGTCGATCGTGCAGCAGGCGGCATTGAAGTCGAACGTGATGCTGTTCGCGTCCGAGGATTTCAAGGCCATGGCGGGGCGGTTGCCCATCATGCAGTAGTGTGTCATGGCGAGCTTGCCGTTTTCGTCGTAATACATCGAGACCATCTCGTTGGGCGTGCCCACCATGCAGCGCTCTTCGAGCACGCTGCCGGCGGCGATGAGGCGGTATTGGACGGTGAGTTCGACCGGACCCTGGCCCATGTCGGTTTTGCCCGACCACGTGCCGACGAGCGACTTGAGGCGCTCAAATTCCGCCGAGTGCTTGATGACGGGCGGCGTGGTGGGCTCGGCGGCGTTCAGCCAGGCGGAAGCGGCAAAAACGAGCGCGGCGCAGATGGAGGTGATGTTGAGTTTCATGACAGTGGATTGGTTTGTGGTTTGTGTTTGAAGTTGTGACTTTCAACTGCACGACGAACGAGCCGGCGTGGAAAGGACACCAGGACGAAAAAAATTTCCCAACAGCCTGCACGGCCTCGGTTACTGAGGGGGCAAAATCGGCGCGGGCCCTCCTGACGCGGCAGGGGCGGCCCCTGTTTTTCCAACGGGCTCCCCTTTCAAATAACGCAGGAAGCCGTCATCGGTGCTGAGGAGCAGCGTGGTGCCGCGCTGGAAGGAGGTGCGGTAGGTGTCGAGGGTGCGCAGGAAGGAGAAGAAGTCGCGGGCGCGGGTGTCCTGGTTGTAAGCCGCGGCATAGATGCCGGTGGCGTCGGCATCCGCCTTGCCCTGGACGGTTTGAATTTTGCGGTAGGCCTCGGATTCGATGGTCTGGAGATCGCGCTCGCGCTGGCCGAGGATTTTCGCAGCTTCGCCTTCGCCCTCGGCGCGGTAACGGGAGGCGATTTGTTGGCGTTCACTGACCATGCGCTGGAAGATTTTGTTGGCGACGGCGGGGTTGTAGGTGACGCGCTTGATACGCATGTCGAGAAGCTGGATGCCGTATTCGGCGAGCTTGGGCGCCGAGGATTTGAAGATCAGATCCTCCAGCACCACGCGCCCATAGGTGATGTCGGGCAGGCCGGAGCTGAGGGCGGATTCGCCCATGGTGGGATCGATGACCGGCTTGCGGGTTTTGTCCGTGCGCACGAGCTCGACGAGATTGTGCGCGGCGACGGTGTTGCGCGTTTCGCTGCCGAGGATGTCGCTGAGGCGGGACATCGCGCTGCGCTCATCGCGCAGACGGACGAAGTAGAGTTGCGGATCGCCGACGCGCCAGCGCGCAAACGTATCGACAGAAATGTAGAGCTTGTCCTTCGTCGGCATCTCGGTGACGTCGCCGTCCCACTCGAGCATGCGCTTTTCGATGCGATTCACCGTCTGGATAAACGGCACTTTGAATTTTAAGCCGGCCTCGGTGACGGGGGTACCGATGGGCTGGCCAAATTGCGTAATGATGACCTGCTCCGTCTGGCTCACGATATAGGTGGAGGCGAAAAGGAGGATGACCGCGAGGACGACGGCGACGAGGGCGGCGGAAGATTTGAAGTTCATGGCGTTATTGGCCGTTGGTGGCGCGAGCGGCGGGCTTCGTGAGATCGAGCGGGAGGAGCGGCAAAAGGCCGCGCGCCTTATCATCCAGAATGATCTTCTTTTCGAACTGCGGCATGATCTCCTGCATGGCTTCGAGATAGAGGCGCTGGCGGGTGACCTCCGGGGCCTTGAGGTATTCGGTGAAGACGGCGGTGAAGCGGTCGGCATCACCGCGGGCTTCGTTCACGCGCTTGGTGGCATAGCCCTCGGCCTCGGTGATGCGGCGGTCGGCCTCGCCTTTGGCGCGCGGGACGACTTTGTTGTACTCGCCGTTGGCAACGTTGATGGCCTGCTGCTTTTCCTGCTGGGCCTGGTTGACTTCGTTGAAGGACGCCTGCACCGGCTGCGGCGGTTGCACGTTTTGCAACTGCACCTGCACCACGCGGAGGCCGAGATCGTATTTTTGCAGGAGGGTCTGCATGCGCGCCTGGCACTCCACTTCGATTTCCTGGCGGCCGATGGTGAGGACTTCGTCGATGGTGCGGTCGCCCACGACTTCACGCATGATGGCCTCCCCGGCGTCGCGCAGCGTCCACGAAGGCTGCTTCACATTGAAGAGATATTTCGCCGGATCATCGATGCGATACTGAATGACGAACTCGACGAGCGCCATGTTGAGATCGCCGGTGAGCATGGTGCGCTCGGCGTTGGCGTCGTCGGGGTATTGGTCTTCATTGGTGCCCTGCGGCACGCCGCGCTGGCGGGAATCGAAGCCCATCTCCAGCTTGAGCTGGCGCTGGATGGGGACGACTTCCACGCGATCGACGCCGAAGGGGATCTTGAACTGGAGGCCGGGATTCAGAGGCGGGCCGGAGTACCGTCCGAAGCGCATCAGGATGCCGACGGAATCGGCGGGCACCGTGACGAAGCTGGAGAATAGTCCGACCAAGACGAGGAAGGCGACAACGCCGACGCGGATCCATGGGAGATAGGGACCGACGCGGATCGGGACGGCTGGAACGATCGGACGATTCGTGGGCATGGGGGTGGTTATAGCGCGTGATTGGGCGGTGTCAGCAAGGATGGCGGAGAGGTCCTGGGAGCGCCGCCTCCAGGGCGGCAACAGTTATAGCGCGAAGCGCCTATCCTTTTTGCTCAATCGACGGGCGCTTCGCGCTATGGATACGAGGCCGCCCTGGAGGGCGGCGCTCCCAGAACCGTCCCGCGCATTTGACACCTCACTGTAAAGATCGATGCGCCCCTACAGCGTTTTGATGAATTTCACGAGGTCGGTAACCTTCGGGCTCTTGGCGGAGCGGACGTAGAAGCCGCTGGTGGCGACGCCGATTTGCAGGCTCTCGGCGAGGCCGAGGCCGAGGATGCGGCCCAGGCAGAAGCCCGCGTTGAAATGGTCGCCGGCGCCGGTGGTGATTTTTGGTTTGGGCGTGAAGGGGCCGACAACGTGCGTGGAACCGGTGGCATCGGCCGCGCCGGCAAAGAGCACGGGGTGGATGACCACCGTGTCGACTTTCAGCGCTTCGCGAATGCGCGAGGCGGCGTGCGTCACAGTGCCATAGGTTTCGTCCACGGGGCCGAGGCCGAGCACTTCGCTGACCTGCCGCGCCTCACCGAGATTGAGGCCGAGGATCACCCGCGCGTGCTTCTCGTATTTGGCGATGAGCTTCACCACATCGAGCAAATCTTCGCGCGAACGCTTGGCCGGATCGGCGAGATCGAAAAACACCCAGCGGCGCTCGCCGCCGAGCTTCGGCATCACGGTGGTGAGGAGCTTTTGCAGCACGCCGGTGAGGTTCGTGAGCATCGTCCAGTTCACGATGGCGATGAAGCCGGCGTCCTTGAACAACTTGATGAGCTTCTCGGCCGGGAGATGCTTGAGGAGGTTCGTCCAGTTCACTTCCTTGAGCGACTGGTGCTTGCCGAACATGAGCTTGCCGTCTTCGAACTCCAGCGCATCGGTGTAGCCGGGCTCGGCGATGGAAATGACGCGAACGCGCTCTGCGAAATCGGCGAAGACCGGATGCAGCGCGGGTTTGCCCAGGCAGCCGAGATACGTGAGGGAGAGGCCGGCGGCGTTGAGCGCATTGGCCATGATGGGGCCGTTGCCGCCGAGCTTCACCATTTGCTGGGCAAATTCAAAGTTGGCACTGATTCCGGAGGCAGCCGAGACACGCTCGGCCCACTCCTTCATCTGCGGGTAGGGATCGTATTGAACGGGGGTATGACGGGTTTTGACGACGTGGAGGATGGTGTCCACGAAACCATCGAAGCCGACGACGGTCTTGATTTTGGCAAGCGCGGGAGCGGCTTTGCGGAGCTGTTCAGCAGTGGACTTGGCGAGAGAGTCGGACGCGAGAGAATCGGACATGAGAGGCGGGCGATGTAGCGCGGCGGGAGAAAAGGTTCAACGTCAACGTAGCACGTGGATATCCGTCCTAACGAAATCCCCACTTTACGCGCCGCACGCATCGGTGTAACTCGCCCGCCCTTCGCCTCTCCCCGATGGCGGAAGGATTCAGCACTTACTCACCTACACCTCATGTCTGTCCTCGTTGTCGGTTCCATCGCGCTCGATACTGTTAAAACGCCGTTTGAAGAACATGCGGATCTGCTCGGCGGGTCGGCGAGCTATTGCTCGGTGGCTGCTTCCTTCTTCTCGCCGGTGAATCTGGTGGGGGTGGTGGGCGAGGATTTTCCGCCGCAGCACATCGACTATTTCAAATCGCGCGGGATGGATCTCGCGGGGCTGCAGATCGCGCCGGGCAAGACATTCCGGTGGTCGGGCGAATACATGCTCGACATGAACGTGCGCGAGACGCGCTCCATCGCGCTGAACGTCTTCGAGCAATTCAATCCGGTGCTGCCGAAGGACTACACCGCCACGCCCTTCGTGCTGCTGGGCAATATCGGGCCGAATTTGCAGAACCACGTGCTGGACCAGATGCAGAAGCCGCGATTCGTGATCGCGGACACGATGGACCTGTGGATCAACATCGCGCTGGAGGAACTGAAGCGGCTGCTGGCGCGGGTGGACCTGCTGATTCTCAATGAGAGCGAGGCGCGCCTCCTCACGCAGCAGGCCTCGCTGGTAAAAGCCGGCAAGCTCATCCAGGCGATGGGGCCGCGCTTTGTGGCGATCAAGAAGGGCGAGCACGGCTGCCTGCTCTTTGGGGAAAATGGCGATTTCTTTTCGTGCGCGGCGTATCCGCTGGAGGAAGTGAACGACCCCACCGGCGCGGGCGACACGTTTGCCGGTGGCCTGGCGGGCTATCTCGCGAGCAGCGTGACCGGCGAAGTGACGTTCGCGCACCTGCGCAAGGCCGTGGTGCATGGCTCGGTGCTGGCGAGTTTCAACGTGGAGAAGTTCAGCCTCGAGCGCATGCGCACGCTGGCGCAGACGGATGTGCAGCAGCGGTACGAGAGCTTCCGGCTGTTCAGCCACTTTGAGGTAATTGAGTAAAGGTAGGGACGCCGCGCCGTCGGCGGCCCAATTTTTGGGCGGCGACTGGTGAGTGAAAAAGATCAGGGCCGCCGACGGCGCGGCAGCCCTACCTAAACGCGTCCTTGATGTTCTCCAGCGGGGCGACTTCCTTCTTTTTGGGAGGAATGGGTTTGTGGTCCTGGCCGAGGCCTACTTCGCGATCGGTGCCGGTCTGGCCGCCCGCATTACTCCAGGTGCCGGCCGCTCCACCGGGCGTGGGCGGCGGGACCTTTTTGTTCAATTTGATGAGCTTGAAATTGGTGAAGTAGCTTTTGCCGGCATTGGGCGTGCCTTCGAAGGTGTAGGCTTTGAGGCAGAGATAGGCGGGCTTCACTTTGAATTTCCCGTCGGTGCCAATGGGCCATTCGTCGGGGATGGTGAATTCGCGTCCCACTTTCACCCACTCCTGGCCTTTCTTGGCGACGGGAAGCTGCGCGCGAAAGATCATCACCAGCGCGGGCAGTCCTTCGCGCGGAGGAATGCGCTGCACCGTGACGCGTGCGCCTTTGGCCTCGGCGGCGGCGCGGCTGGCTTCATCGCGCGGATCCACGGCGTAGGCCTCGGCGTGGAGCATGGCGGAAAATTCCGGCAGCAGGCATTCCACCTCCGCGTAGTAGGTGGCGCCGGGTTCCGCGGGAATGAGCGCGGTTTCGATTTTGCCGCCTTCATTCCCGGCGACACCGGGCGGCAGCGCGATTTGCGCGCATCGCTTTCCGGCCATCGAGACCACGCTCACGTAGCCGGCATTCTTCGCATACCAGTCCTGATACGGAAAATCGTAGCGCCAGCCTTTCAGCGGAGTGGGATCGGTAAAATTCCAATTCGGCACCAGGTTTTGCTGCGACCACGCCGCGGCGGAGGTCGCCAGCAGCAGGACGGAGAAGACGGGCATCGCGCGCATGAAAAGATGGTCCGGCGAAGGATGGAAATTGTCGAGCGCGGCTTTTCGCGTGCGGGCTGGCCGCGCCCATGCCAGCGTCGCCGCATGGCAACGACGGAGATTCTTCGCGAGCAACTCGACTACTACCGCGCTCGCGCCACGGAATACGATGAATGGTGGCTGCGACTGGGGCGCTATGACCGCGGAGCGGAAAACAATGCGCGGTGGTTTGGAGAAGCCGCTGCCGTCTCAGCGGCGCTCGCGGCGTTTCGTCCGGCCGGACGGGTGCTCGAACTCGCCTGTGGCACGGGGATTTGGACGGAGCAACTGGCCCGAACGGCAGATCGCATTACGGCGGTGGACGGCTCTTCCGAGATGCTGGCGGTGAATGCCGCGCGCCTGCACTCGCCGCAAATCGAATACGTGCAGGCGGATTTGTTTTCCTGGAAACCCGCGGCGAAATACGACGCGGTCTTCTTCGGCTTCTGGCTTTCGCATGTGCCGCCGGAGCGATTTGAAGAATTCTGGGAGCTTGTGCGCGACGCCCTGGCGCCCCGCGGACGCGTGTTTTTCGTGGATTCCCGGCGCGAAGCGACTTCGACGGCGCTCGATCATCGCCTGCCGAAGACGGATGAATCCACCCAGCGGCGCCGCCTCAACGACGGGCGTGAATTCCAAATCTACAAACTCTTTTACCACCCGGAGCTGCTCGCACAGCGGCTCGAAAGGCTGGGCTGGAGTATGGAAATTCGGGAGACGGAGACATATTTTTTGATGGGATCCGGGCAGCGCTCGGATCGGTAATCTATTAGAAAAATTACAGAGACCGTATTTGTCATACAGCCGTAATGCTATGCAGACACGATTTCAGGTCCTATGCGCCAAATGATTCTGCACCGTGGCGGCCGCATAAATAGCTCTTATATGGAGGCCTGGCCGTTTTCGCACCCTCGGAAGTCATTGGTGCGAAATGCGGCGGCAAATGGACACCTTTCATGCCTTCCTACCGCGCAAAGGCGCCGCGGTTCTAAGGGTATTCGTGTATTGTCGGGGGTTGCGACACCTACTGGCACAAGCGCTGCTATGATGCCGGTAACCAATACGGCCCAATCGAAATGAACTTCCTCGTAGTCGACGACAACCGCCTGCTCAATCGCTTCCTCACCACTTACCTCCGCAGCAAGGGCCACAGTTGCTCGTCTCTTACGGATAGTTCGAAGGTGCTGAGCTGGCTCGATCTTAATGCGTGCGACGCGATCATCCTCGATATCGGGATGCCGAAAATCGACGGCATTTCGCTGATCTCGATGATTCGTGAAAAGTACGCGGCGCTGCCGATCGTGATGTTCACCGGTCTCGGGTACGACGAAGAGGCCATGCAAGCGGCGCGCAAGGCGGGAGCGAACGGCTACGTGAGCAAGGGCCTCGGGCCTTCGGAGATTTACTCGGCGCTCATTCGCGTGCTGAGCCAAAATCAGGCGGCGGCCACTGCGGCGCCGGCGGCGAAGACTGCTTAGCTCCAAGGAGCGGCGACATTCTTGTCGCCGTTGTCGAGTGCGCTGCGGAGCAGCGCTATTCCGTGGGAGAGGAGGAGAGGATTACAAGCGCGCAGAATTTTGGCGCTTCGCACTATGTGGACGGCGACAAGAATGTCGCCGCTCCTTGGCGCTCACTTGCCAATACAAAACTGCCCGAAGATGAGGCCGAGGAGGTCTTCGGTATCCGGGCGGCCGACGATGTCGCCGATGGCGTCCGCCGCAGCGCGGAGATCTTCGGCCACCAAGTCCAGCGAGCGCTGGGCATCGAGGCCCGCGAGCACGGCTTGCAGGGATTTCACGGCGGATTCGAGACAGGCTTGATGGCGGGCGTTGATGGAAACGGCCCAGTCTTCATGCGCGGCTCCGCCCAGGGCGCGGGCGGCGATGGCGTCGCCGAGCGCTTCGAGCCCGGCGCCGGTGGCGCAGGAAAGGCGCACATCCCCCGCCCCGTTCCATGATGGATGTTCGCCGAGGTCGCATTTGTTGAGCACGAGAATCTCGCGTGGCTCATCGGGCATGCCGCCATCGGGTGCCGGGCGGCTGGCGTCGACGACGTGGAGGACGAGGTCCGCGCCATCCAGCGCGCGGCGCGTGCGCTCCATGCCGGCTTGTTCGATCTCGTCGTCGGTCTCGCGCAAGCCCGCGGTGTCGAGCAGGCGCACGGGAATCCCGCGCAGCACGATCGTTTCCTCGATCACATCGCGCGTGGTACCCGGGCGCGCGCTGACGATGGCGCGTTCAAAGCCGAGCAGGCGATTGAGGAGCGAAGATTTTCCGACATTCGGTGCGCCGAAGATGACGGTGCGCAGACCTTCGCGCAGCACGCGGCCTTGGGCGGCCGTGGCGAGCAGCGCCTGAGCGCCGGCCAGCGCACCGGCCACGCGGGCGCGCAGCGCGGCGCCGGTTTCAGGCGAGATGTCTTCGTCGGGAAAATCGATGGCAGCCTCGACTTGCGCCTGCGCTTCGAGGAGTCCAGCGCGGGCGGCGCGGATGCGGTCGCCGAGCGCGCCGCCGAGCTGCTCGCGCGCGGCGCGCAGGGCGAGATCGGTCTGCGCGCGCACGACATCCATCACCGCCTCGGCCTGGGTGAGATCGAGCTTGCCGTGACGGTAAGCGCGGCGAGTGAATTCGCCGGGCTCCGCGGGGCGGGCGCCGGCACGAAGCAGCGCACTGAGCACGGTCCGCGTGACCAGGATGCCGCCGTGGCAGGCGATCTCCACCACGTCCTCGCCCGTGTAGCTGTGCGGCGCACGAAAGACGGTGAGCAACACGTCGTCGAGCTTGCGGCCATTTTCGCGCAGACTGCCAAACGCGGCGTGGCGCGACGGGAGCGAGGCGATGGGATGGCGCCCGGACCACAGCGCCCCGGCAATTTCCTGCGCGCGCGGCCCGCTCAAACGGAGCAGCGCCACGGCGCCTTCCCCGAAGGCGGTCGCGATGGCAACGATGGTATCACTCATGCCTGGGCAGGTTCCATTACCGGCGCCGGCAGGGCCACTTTCTTTTTCCCGGCGCCGCCGAATAACAGGCGCAGGCTGTTGAGCACCACAATCACCGTGCTGCCTTCGTGCGCCAGCACGCCCACGGCGAGCGGCAGCGACACGGACAACAGCGTGGTGCACGACATCCCAATGATGACGCCGAGCGCGATCGACATATTCTGCCGGATGACGCGGCGGGCGCGGCAACTGAGCGTCCGGGCGAGGTGGAAATTTTCGAGGCGATCGTTCATCAGCACCACTTCGGCCTGCTCGATGGCGGCGTCGGATCCGCGCGCGCCCATGGCCACACTGACATCCGCGGCCGCGAGGCTGGGGGCGTCGTTCACGCCATCGCCGATCATCGCCACACGGTTGCCGCCGGCTTTGAGCTGCTCGATCGCGGCAACTTTTTCCTCGGGCCGCAACTGGCTGCGGACGTCCTTCACCCCCGCCTCGGCGGCGAGCTGCGCCGCGGCGCCCGTGCGATCGCCGGTGAGCATCACCACGCGCATGCCGTCGGCTTCGAGCTGGGCGACGAGTTCGCGCGCGGTGCGGCGGATTTGGTCGCGCATGATAATCCGCCCCAGCAGCCCGTCGGCCGCGACCCACACTTCGCTGGCGCCCTCGGGTGGCGGAGGCAACGCGACCGCGGGAAGCATCTCGTGCACCAATTCCCGCGCCCCGAGCACCGCAGCATGGCCGCGCCATTCGGCACGCAATCCGGCGCCGGGAACATTTTGCACGGACGCCGGCTCCTCGCGCGGGACCTGGCGCTGCTCCGCGAGATAGGCCAGCGCGCGCGAGTGCGGGTGATTCGAAAGCCGCGCCAAATTTGCGGCGGCGAGGAGCACGTCATCCTCGCTGCCCTGGATGGCTTCAATCGATGCAGCCTGCAGCTTCCCCTCCGTGAGCGTGCCCGTTTTGTCCATGGCCACGACCGTGACCGCGGCGAGATTTTCGATAGCCGAGCCGCCCCGGAAGAGCACGCCATGCCGCGCGCCAAAGGCGATGGCCGACAAAATGGCCGAGGGCACCGAAAGTACGAGCGCGCAGGGCGACATCACCACGAGCAGCGTCATGGCGCGGTAGAACGCACTCTCGCGCGTGTCCGTGACAAAAGGTGGCGCCCCGAAACCGAGCCACCACACGAAGAACACCACGGTGCACAGGGTCAGCACGATGGCTGTGTAGCGCGTGCCGAAACGATCCGTGAAACGCTGGGCCGGCGCTTTCAACTCCTGCGCCGTTTGAATGAGGCGGATGATGCGCTGCAGCGCACTGTCTTCCGCGGCACGGACCACGCGCCCCTCGAAGACGCCGCTGAGATTCAGCGTGCCGGCAAAGGCGGTGTCGCCGCGCGCCTTGGGCACGGGCACCGATTCGCCCGTGAGCATCGCTTCGTCGCATTCACTCTCCCCTTTCTCCACAAAAAGATCCACCGGCACCTGGTCGCCCGCCGTCACGCGGACGTGCTGGCCCGGACGCAGCTCGGCCACGGGCACCTCGCGCTCCGTCCCGTTCTCGAGCAGCCGCGCCACCTTCGGCGCGCGGTCGAGCAGGCCACGGATCTCGCGTTCCGTGCGTCCCGCGGCAAAGCGCTCCATCGCGCCCGACGCCGAGAAAAGAAACATCAGGATGGCGCCCTCGGCGTATTCCCCGATCATCGCCGCACAGAGCGCCACGAGCCACATCAGGAAATCGGTGCCGAATTCCCGCTCGCGCACTCCTTCCCATACTTTTTGGGTGAGATCCCAGCCGCCGGTCAAATACGCGCCCGCGAAGGCGGCGCCGGAAATGGCAGGCTGACTGTGGAGACCCCAGCCGAGGATCGTGAACCCCAGGCACAGGGCCGACCGCACCGCGATCGGCTGCCATTCGCCATGGTGCTCGTGCGCGTGCGCGCTCACTTGAAGCCGTAAGCGATGGACCAGCGCGTGCGCTTCACGGGCGAGGATTCCACCATGAACACGATATAGTACGTTCCACTCGCTTTCGGTGCGATACGCACCGCGGCTTTATTCCCTTTGGCCCAGGCCTCATCGTCCACCAAATTCCCCTTCGCATCGTACACGTGCACGTTGAGCACCGCCTTGTCCTCGTCGCTCGCGAGCCAGAACCAGTATTCGTTGCCCTTGAAAAGCTGCTGGGTGATCGTGCTCCGCCGGTTGGCGGAAATGGTGCCCGACCAGTGCTCCTCGCGCACCGTGAACCCTTTCTCCACGTAGGGGGTCGCAATCTCGAGGGCGAAACTGTGGGCATCATCCACCACGGCGTGTGAGGCCGGGGCCATCATGAAAATCGTCAATGCGGCGAGCAGACAGGCGGATTTCACAGTCCCTTACGTCGGCGAAGGTGTGCATTCCGCCAAGTCGAAAGTGCATGGAAGCGCGACAAATGCCCAAAATAGGGAGAGCCACGACCCAGGGACGCGGCGTATCAGGAACCGGAGAGAGGTCCCCATCTTAAAGAAGGGGTGCCAGATGACGCTCGAAGAGGATGGGCCACGCGAATTCGGTAAGAATTTGCCGGCGCCACTGACGGCGCGGATCGGCTCCCAGCACCGAGGCTATCTGGGCAGCAATTTGCGCCGGCGGCCCCTCCAGGCTGAAACGGTGAGCCGCTTCGCCGGGCCATTCGGCAAAGACCTCGATATCGCTGCAAAAGACCGGGAGCCGGTGCACGCCCGCTTCGAGCACGGGCAGGCCGAAGCCTTCCTGGCGGCTGGGAAAAATCAACGCATCGGCGAGGCGGTAGAGCGCGGAGAGTTCGGCGTCGCAGAGGGGGAAATGAGCCGCGAGGAAATGGGCATCGGCGCCCAGCCGGCGCTGCTCCGCATGGAGCCAGGCAGCGTAATCCGCGGAGACGGCATTGTGCGGATCGCCAGCGCCGGTGACGAGCAGCGTCGCCGGGTGGCCGCTCCGATTCAATTCTGCGACCACCGCCAGCGAGCACTCGACATTCTTGCGACGGAGCAGGCGCGTCGGATGCAGCAGCAGGATGCGGCCATCGAGCCATCCATGCTTTTCCGCGAGCGCGGTGAGGTTTCCCGGCAGGCCGAGCACTCGCGCGGGGTCGAGGCCATTCGGCACCACGACACTATCCGCACCGCTGACCTCCCGCCATTGCCGGCGGCGAAGTTCGGAAACCGCAACATAGGTGAAACCCGCATGCGTTCGGCTGGCCCAGGCCGGAGCCGGCGCGAGGTCTGGGTTGCCCGCCGCCACATCGTGGATCCAAGCGATGAAGCGGGAGGACGGCATCTCTGCCGCCACGCGCTCCAGAGCCTGCGCCAGCCCGGCATGAAAGGGCATCGTCATCACGTTATGGACGAAGACGATATTGGCGCCCCGGAGACCGGCGCGCAGAGCGAAGGCTTGCGCCTCCACCGAATCATCCACCGGCAGGCGCACGCAGCGGGCCCCCGCAGGCATCTCCTCTCCGCCCCGCTGGCAGAGCACCGTGACGTGATGGCCATGCTGCAGAAAAAGGCGAGCGTGCTCCTCCATGATGCGCTCCACGCCGCCGATGACGGGCGGGTAGGCGTAGTGAACGAGGGCGATGCGCATCACCGGATGGTGTCGCGAGGATGCGGGGGAATTTCAATGTTCAACGTGGGGCGCGGCACACCTACGCGGCAGGATTCCGCGTCTACGAGCGGGCTACTTCTTCCCGGTGGTGATTCGCGCAAAGCCTTCGCGGTAGCCGCCGGCATAGCCTCGCTGCCAGCGTTCGCCGCGGGTGGCATCGCTGCCCGCTGCTTCGAGCGCCAGCACGGTGGTCTCTTCGGCCGTGGGAACTTTGGAGCGCGGCGGCTCCTTGCGAGCAGCTTTCTCTCCGGCATCCATGCCGGAATCGTAGCCCTTTTCGTAGGAAGCAGCGTCGATCACCGGTTCGTCTGCCTTTGGCAGCTCGATATCCTTCACGCTGGAAAGCTTGGAATCCGGGCCCGTCTGCTGGGCTTGGGGAGCCGGCTTATCGCAGCCGGTGAAAAATAGAGCCGTCGAGGCAACGACGGCCCATCGCGAGATGAAGCGGATCATTCCGGAGTCAGCGTTTTCGGACCGGCGGAAGCCGTGACTTTGCCCTTCCCCACGGGGGCTGGATTTTCCTGAATCTCAGCGTTTTCCAAGTTTACCTGGCGAATGGGCGCGACCGCCGGCGTCGGATCCCTTGGAATCAAAGACTGCCAGAGATGGCGCTCGGGGTCATACTGGAGGCGGACGGTCCAGGAGACATGGGCCTGTTGGTTTTTCTCATCCGTGACTTGCCCCCCAAGGACGACCGTCGCCACATTGGAGTCGGCCAGTTCCACGCTGGCCGAAGACCGGGAGTCAAAAAGGACGCGCTCGCCGTCGGCCAGCCTTTCCCGCACCATGCCACGGGCACGCCACCAGGCGGATTCGGAGGTATACTCGCCGCTGGTGAGCTCGCGCCAGGCATCGCGAGTCACGGGCCCAAAAAGGAAGACGAGCACGGCGAGGAAAGCAGAAATGCCCAGAGTGATCCCCCACCGCCGCAGGCGTTTGCGCCGGCGGCGGCGATCTACGATTTCAGTTACGGGTTGCCACTGTTCCATACCGTCGCGCCAATAGAGAGTTTCGTCGCAGATGTATCCACACCGGTACAAGTGGTTTACTTGGCGGACGGAGTAAGGTCCGCGTTGTTCACCCTGGTGGTAGATATGGAATACTTCGGCTTGTTCCATGGAAAATGTCCTATGGGACACTTAACCTCCTCCAGCCCAACTCATAGAGTCAGGTGACGCAGAGGGCATCGATCGGAAATCGACGAGCCAGATGGGCTGGTTTTCGGTCTGTGTCGCGTTGTTTGTAAGCTAGTTGCGCGCCTCATATCGAGAACTAATGCAAGATTGATCGAACTTTTTTCGCTTCAGAATCGTGTGCCGGAATCCGGAAGGCTGGAGCGGATTCCTCGATTACGACTAAAAATACGCGCCACCCGACCGAGTCTTTCGCGCCAAACGATTAGCCATTTCCTAGTCGGCCCCGGAAATATCCGTATGTTCATCTGAACGTCCGGCCTCCGGAATTGTCCATTTTAGCAGAGTTACCCTCCCCGTAACCCATTGGTTTCGATGCCCGAAGCGACTGGGTGAGGGCCACCCTCAGGGACAACGTTTTAAAAATATTTTGTCATTTATCGCTGGAATAACCCGTTGACGAACGATCCTTGCTTAATAGCCTCTCGCGCTCGTTTCAGAACCTACCTCTATCTCATGCAAAAACTCTTCGCCCGTCTCACAGCCCTGCTCGCCTTCCTCTTGATGGCGACGGCGGCATTTGGCGCGGAGAAGTCGCTCTACAACCCGAAAGCCGCGCAAAAAATTGACCCAAGCAAGCTTTCCATCCTGGGTCCCCAGGCTTCTAAGTTCCGCTACGACAAGCGCTTGATTCGGGCTGCCGAGATTGCTTCCGAACGAGCCAGCGCCCATTCCCGCCGGGTCTGCTGGCGGTCGGTAAAGGATGCGCTGGTGAGCGCCGGGCTCGTAGATTCGCGGCCCAAAACGACTTACGCCAAAGAGGCGGCCCAGGAATTGACGCAAGACTACGGTTTCCGCCGCATCATCTGCACGGACCCCTTCAAGGCGCCGTTGGGCAGCGTGCTCATTTATGGCGGCAAGGGCGCGGGGCACATCGAGTTTCGCACCAAGAAGGGGTTTGTGAGCGACTTCCTGGCGGTGAAGCCCAGCAAGCGCCCGCTCATCGGCGTCTACGTCAAGTAACGCCGCGCCCGTGGCTGCGCTGAAGCTCCGGATTGTCCCGAATGCTCGGCGCGACGAAGTGGTGGGCGAATATGGGGATGCCGTGAAAATCAAAGTGGCTGCTCCCGCCGTGGAGGGAAAGGCGAATGCGGCCCTGCTGGAGTTTATCGCCGGGTGTCTCGGCGTTCCGGCGCGAACCGTCTCCCTCGTGGCCGGGGAGAAGTCGCGGGACAAGCTGATTGCCGTCGGCGGAATGGATCCCCAAGAGGCGCGCCAGAGACTGCTCGAGGGACTTTAACCGCGTAGCTGCGACCCGGGAGAGGTCGCAGACATTCGGCGACTGCTCCGGCGACATCTGCGACCTTCCGGTCGCAGCTACGAAGTTTCTCCATTTTGCCCCGCCTTCGCCCGACCATCTTTACAGAGCCCGAGCTTGTAACCGCGGAGCAAGTGCCTTGGTCTAATGCCCCGTATGAAACTCCTCGCCCCGGTTCTCGCGCTCGTCACTCTCACGTCCTTTGCGCTCGCGGATGAAGTGGAACCCGTGCCCGAGGGGAAGACGCTGGCCATCGCGCGCCTGCTCATTAGTGTGCTCGGTGCGCCGACCGATGCACCGCTCTCCACGGACGTGGATGCCGAGAAAGCCGTGGCCATCCAGGCCGGGCAGGCCGGATTGCTCGCCATGCCCGACAAAAAGCTGACGGCCGAAGCGTTGTCCGCCTCCACGAAAGATCCCGTGGTCCTGGGCCAGCTCTGGATGCACAAAGTCGTGCCCGCGGTGGACAAGGCCGCCCCGGCGCCGGAAAAACTGCGGACGCTCACGGTGCATGGCGACAATGAGGACGCTGACGCGGAGGTGTATTATCTCGGCGTCGCCAAGGGGGAATCAGGCGCCTTGGAATTGAGCCTCTTCGGCAAAGACAAGACACCGCTCGTGAAAGTCCCGCTCGTAAAAACCGACGCCGCCGCCAGCGCGACGCCCATCGCTCTGAATGGGCGCAAAGACGACGACCATACCGGCACTCTCGTGATCACCGTTTTCGGAAGCTACAAGGCGGACGTGACGGTGACGCGCCCGCGCGAATAACGCCAAAAGGCGGCCACGGTGTGGCCGGGATTGCATTTCGCCGCTTTTGGGCTAGGCGTTGCGGCATCTCCTCATGATCAAAAATGTGCTCGTCCTCGGCGGGGGCAGCGCCGGCTTCATTGCCGCCATCACCCTCAAGCGCAAACTCCCCGAACTGCAAGTGCGCGTCCTGCGCAGCGCGGACATCGGCGTCATCGGCGTCGGGGAAGGAACCACGCAGCTTTTCCCCAAATTCTTTTTCGAGCAGCTCGGGCTCAATATCGGCGGCTTTTACTCCGCCGCGCAACCCACATGGAAACTGGGCATCCGCTTCCTGTGGGGACCGCGGGATCATTTTCACTACAGCTTCACCCGTCCGCTGGGCGCGCGCCATCCCGAGGTGAAACGCAACACCGGGTTCTATCTGGAAAAAGAGTTTGGCAATGCGGACCTGTGGTATGCGCTCATGGAGCAGGACCGCGCGCTGCCCCGCACGGAGAAAGGGCGCCCGGCGTTTTTCGGGCACTCGGCGCTGGCCTTTCACATCGAAAATAAAAAGCTCGTCGATTTCCTGGAAGTCGCAGCCCGGCACCTCGGCGTGGAAATCCGCGAAGCCAAAGTGGAGCGGGCCGAACGCGACGAAAACGGCATCGCCGCACTCCACCTCGACAACGGCGAGCGTCTCACCGCCGATCTTTATTTGGATGCGTCCGGCTTTCGCAGTGAACTGCTCGGGCGCGCGCTCGAGGTCCCGTTCGTGAGCTACGCCGATACGCTGTTTTGCGACCGTGCCGTCATCGGCGCCTGGCGCCGCACGGACGAAATCATCAAGCCGTACACCGTGGCGGAGACGATGGACCACGGCTGGAGCTGGCAGATTGAGCACGAGACCATCATCAACCGCGGCTACGTCTACAGCAGCCGCTTCGTGGACGACGACACCGCCCGCGCCGAGTATCTGCGCAAAAATCCCAAAGCGAATCCGAACGAAACCCGCGTGGTGAAGTTTCGCTCCGGACGCTTCGCCACGATGTGGCAGGGAAACGTCGTGGGCATCGGCAATGCCGCGGGCTTTGTGGAGCCGCTCGAGGCCAGCTCGCTGCAAGTGATCATCATCCAATGCCGCAGCCTGGCCGAGGCGCTCATCGACTCGGAGGGCGATCCATCGCCCAGCGTGCGCACGCTTTACAACCAGATCGTCACGACCTCGTGGGACGAAGTGCGCGACTTCCTCGCGGTGCACTACAAATTCAACACGCGGCTGGAGACGCCATTCTGGCAGTCCTGCCGCCAGGACATCGAACTCCGCGGCGCGCAGGCCGTGTGCGATTTCTACGTGGAAAATGGGCCGAGCGCGCTCGCGAGCAATTTTGCCCTCTCGCCGCAGAATCCGTACGGCGTGGAGGGTTATCTGGCCATGCTCGTCGGCCAGCAAGTGCCCCACCGGCGCATGGGCCGCGTGGAGCCCAAGGACTATGCCGCCTGGCGTGTCCACGCCGACGACCACGCCAGCACGGCGCAATGCGGTTTCACCGTGCGCGAGGCGCTGGACTACATCCAGCGTCCGGATTGGAAGTGGGAATAGCGGTCAGCGCAGCAGCCGCGACAGCACCCAGATCACCAGCACGACGGCGGCCATGAGACCGAGGATGGCGCCGGCGACTTTCATGGCATCGCGGCCGGTCATCTTGTTGCGAGAGCGCCAATCGTCGCTCATGGGCGCTGCGGCAGCCAGTCGAGCACTTTGCGAATCTGCGCGTCCCAGTAGCCCCACTCGTGGGTGCCGGGACTTTCCTCGTAGCTGTGCTCGTAATGCATGGCGTCGAGGTGATGATGGAAGCTGCGGTTATCATCGAGCAGGCCGTCCTCCGTGCCGCAGGCGACGTAGAGCTTGGGCCGCGGGCCCGCGCCACTCACCACGCGCTGCGCGGTGGCGAAGAGATCGCTGTCCGTCCCCTCGCCTTTCAGCTCCGGCCCGGCGATGCCGATCCATTCACTCTTGTTGATGCGCGAGCCTTCCTTGCCCGCTTCCTTGAGGTGCTTCACGTAGTCGAGCGCCCCGCTGAGACTCGCCGCGGCGGCGAACTTTTCCGGTCGCGCCAGGCCGAGGCGCAGCGCGCCGTAGCCACCCATCGACAAACCGGCGGCAAAGTTGTCCTCGCGCGCGGCGGAGAGCGGAAAGAATTGCCGCATGGTCGCGGGCAATTCCTCGCTGAGAAAGGTCCAGTATTTCGGCCCGCTCGCCATGTCCTGATAATAGCTGCGTGCCACTGCAGGCATCACCACGGCGATGTTCTTCGCCGCCGCGTAACGCTCGATGCTGGTACGGCGCATCCAGATCGTGTGGTCATCGCTGAGCCCGTGCAAAAGGTAGAGCGTCGGGTAGCTCGCGCGCGTCTCGCCGCCCGTCATGCCGATCTGGCGCGAGGCCTTTTGCGGCAGGAGCACGTAAGCGGAAACGCTGAGCCCAAGGGCATCGCTAAAGAAGTGGCAGTCGAAAAAAGCCATGGAGGCCAGTGTTCCGCATTCGGCATTCCGTCGGCAAGAGGAAGAATCGCCAACTCGCTTTGGATTGCGGTGGCAGCGACACCGCAGTCCAAAAGGATCGCCAAGCCTCACGGCATCGCACAAGGTTTTCCCCCATGCATCCCTTCAAACCGCTCATTCTCGTTTTGGCCGTACTCCCTGCTTTTGCCGCGGAGGAGGAATGGCCGGAGTTTCGCGGGCCACAGCAGCAGGGCGTCTCCGCCGCGAAGAATGTGCCGGTTCGCTGGGGCGCCGAGGACAACGTGGTGTGGAGCGTGGAGGTGCCGGGCAAAGGATGGTCGTCGCCCACGCTCTCGGGCGGGAAGATTTATCTCACTTCGGCGGTGAGCGATTCTTCGAGTGGTGTGTCGCTGCGCGCGCTGTGCCTCGACGCGAAGGACGGCCACACGCTTTGGGATACCGAGCTTTTCCGGCCAGACGACGCCACCGCTTCGGCGATGCATCGCAAAAATTCGCTCGCGAGTCCGACGCCCATCGTTTCCGGCGGTCGCGTGTATGTGCACTTCGGTCACATGGGCACGGCGGCACTGGATCTGAACGGGAAGGTGCTGTGGCGGCAGACGGACTTGAAATATACGCCGGTGCACGGCGCGGGTGGCTCGCCGACGCTATATCAGGGTGAGTTGATTTTTAGCTGTGACGCGGCGCGCGATCCGTTCGTCGTCGCGCTGGACGCCGCGACTGGAAAGGTGCGCTGGAAAACGCCGCGCAACACGACCGCACGCAAACCATTTTCCTTTTCCACGCCGCTCATCATTACCGTCGAAGGCAAGGCGCAGCTCATCAGCCCGGGCAGCGGATTCGTAGGCGGATACGATCCCGCGGACGGCCGTGAACTTTGGCGCGTGCGCTACGGCGAAGGCTACTCCGTCATTCCGCGGCCCGTGTATTCGCACGGAATGCTCTTCGTCAGCTCCAGCTTCGATCAGCCGTCGCTCTACGCGATCCGGCCCGACGGCGCCCACGGCGACGCCACGGACACCGCCATCGTGTGGACCTTGAAGAAAGGCGCGCCGCACACGCCGTCCGCGCTCGCGCTGGGCGACGAAGTCTACGTGGTTTCGGATGCCGGCATCGCCACCTGCGCCGACCTCAAAACGGGCAAGGTGTATTGGACGCAGCGCCTCCCGGGAAATTATTCCGCTTCACCCATCGCCGCGGAAGGACGGATCTATTTTCAGAATGAAACCGGCATCGGGACGGTCGTGAAAGCCGGACAGACTTTCGAGGAACTCGCCACGAATACCATGGGTGAGGCCACGCTCGCCACACCGGCTGTCGCCGATGGGACACTCTACATCCGCGGCGAGAAGCACCTGTGGCGGATCGGGAAGAAATAAGCTGCGCCCTGCGATCTCCCCGGTCGCAGCTACACTCAATCACCCCGGCAGCGCGCTCCGCAAAAACCGCAAAAAGTTGCCGCTGAAAATTCCCTCGACGTCCTCCGGCGAGTAGCCGCGCTGGGCGAGGATGGCCGGCAGTTTATGCAGATCGACGATGCTCTTGAGATCCTGCGGCGTTTGCTCGGTGCCGAAGCCGCCATCCAAATCGCTGCCGATGCCCACATGCAGCGCGTTGCCCGCGAGCTGGCAATAGTGATCGATGTGATCGGCCAGATTGCTGAGCATCACCCCGGAGCTTTGCGGCGTAGTCTTGCCGCGCTCCCAGCCGGGATACAGCATCCACGCATCGAGCGCCACCCCCACCACGGCGCCGCGCGCGACGAGCGCCCGGAACATTTCGTCGGAAAGCTGGCGATTGTGCGGGACGAGCGCGCGCGCATTGTGGTGGCTGGCCCACACCGCCCCGCTGAAAAGATCGAGCGCTTCCCAAAAGCATTCGTCGCAAAGATGGGTCGCATCGAGAATGAGGCCGAGCCGCTCAATCTCGCGGATCAAATCCCGCCCGCGCGGCGGCAGCGGGCCCATGGCATCCGTGCCGAAAGCATACACGCCCGGACCATAGTGCGCCGGGCCGATGGCGCGCAGGCCGTCGGCATAGGAGCGCTCGAGGTGGGCGAGCGAAATCAACGAATCCGCCCCCTCCAGCGACAGGATGTAGCCAATTGGCGGGGCACTGACGCCGGGGGGTGTCGGCGCCGACCACTCCAACAAATGCCGATCCATCTCGGTGCGGGTGCGCACCTGCCGCATTTCACCGAGCGCCTCCATTGCGCGATACCACGCCAGCTGGCCCTGCGTGATCGCCCAGGCCTGTGAGGGCGAACGCCAGCCGGTGACCGGGCTCCACGCATTCATCTCCACGCGCGCGAGCTGCGTGCCGACGCATAGGCCGATGCCCGCGCGCCGCATTTCCGGCAGCGAAACTGTTCCGCCCCGGCGAAACGGACGATCGTGCAGCGGCTCCTCGTCAGCATTGATTGTCGCGAGCGATTGAGTGAGGTCGCGGTTATACTCAACCGCATTCATGGCGAGATCGAGATGGGCGTCGAACAGGAACATGGCAGAGAGCTAGCGGAAGGATTTGGCGGGGTGAAAGCCAATCGTCATGGCGCGCCCGGCACAAGGCGAAGCCGCCTCCTTCGTCACAAGACTCGTTGAATGGCCGGCCACGCGTTTAGTGCCCGCCAATTTTCTAAAACTGCTTCTCGCGCTTGCCGTCATCGAATTGCTCGGGCTGGCCGGGAATGAAATCGAGGATCTGCTTCTGCGCGCGCAGCTTTTCTTGCAACACAGGCACATCGACTGACTGCACGGTTTGTCCTGATTTCGCGGCCATCGCCGCCGCCACTCCGGCAGCGTGCCCGACCATCATCCACGTGCTCTCCAGGCGCAGCGTGCAAAAGGCGACGTGCGTGTAGCTCGCCGCGCCGGGCACCAGTAAATTGGAGCACTGCGCTGCCTTCGGCAGCAGCGCGCGGTAGGGAATCTGGTAGGCGTAGCCCACGCGCCAGAGGCGGCCTTCATTCAAAAACTCCGTCGGCGAAACCGCGAGCCGCTGCACGTGATGCGAATCGATGAAATGGCTGCCCACGGCGATAGCATCGGGCTTATGGCGATCCTCGATGACGTCCTTCTGCGTCATCACCAATTCGCCGCGCATCCGCCGCGCTTCGCGCACATACATTTGGTACGGCCAGTGCCCATTATCGGCAAACTCATCCTTGTGCAGCCCATACTCGCGCATCTCGTCGCGAAGCGCGGGCGGCACGCTGTCATCCGTGGCGAGGAAGTGGAGCAACCCGAGCGTGTATTCGGTGTGGTCCGCGATGACGCGCTCGCGCGTGGCGTAGTCGCCATCGGGATAGTCGAACTGCCCGCCGAAATACCCGATGGAAATCACCGCCGCCTGCTTGTTGTTCACTTCGAACTTTCCGTTGCGGCGCGGATATAAATCGAGGATGTCGCGGAGCGCCACCTTCTCGCCGCGCGCCGTCTTTTCCCGCAGCCAGTTTTCCAGCAGCCGATACCGCGCGCGATCATAGTGCTGCGGCTCGGGAATGGGCACGCGCTTCGCCGGGTCCTTGGCGAAGGTCAGGCGCCAGTTGTAATTCATCGTGCCGCGATCGGCCTCGCCTTCCTTGAAATCCTTTACCCATCCGCTGATGCCGGGGAGCAGCTTTCCATTTTCATCCACCGTTGCCGCCTGGCGCGTGGATTTCTCAAAGCGAATGCCCGCGCCGTCTTCGCCAAACTCTGCGACACTTTCGCGCCCGATCGCATACTTCACGCCGGCCCGCGCCATGAGGTCGCCTTCATAGCTGGCGTCGATGAACACCTTTGCGGAAACCGGCGTGCCGTCGGTGAGCACAATGCCCGAAATACGCGCGCCGTCCTTTTGCACTTTGTCCACCTGCGCGCCATAGTGCACCTCCACGCCGGCCTCGCGCAGCATCGCGTCGTACACTTTCTGCGCGACGCTCGATTCGAAATAATACTCCGCTTTGCCTGTGCCGTATTCCTTGCCGAGGCGCTGATAGAATTCCTGCGCAATCCCGCCAAACGTCCACTTCAGCATGTGCTCTGTCTCCGCGGTATTGAGTCCGCTCGTGCTGAGACCGCCGACATGCTTCGTCGGCTCAATCAATAGCACCTTCGCGCCCTCCCGCGCCGCCGCAACCGATGACGCAATGCCACACGGCACGCCGCCGTACACCACCACATCGGCTTCGGCTGCGCGCAGCGCAGAGGACAACGACCGAACGCCAAGAACAGCCAGGAAGATGATGACCAGGGAGCTGAAGCGGAGAGCGAACATTCTTATCTGGAAGAGCCCGAGCGGACGAGATTGGACAGATTTTATTTCGCAGGTGCTGCCGGCGGCGCGGCAGAAAGTTTCAGCGGCCATAGTCTTTCCGACGCTCCCTTGAGCACGAGACCCGCACGAAACGGGGCATAGCCCGTGCAATAGCCGCGGAAGCGCACTTCATTCCAGCCCGCCCGGAGCGTGAGCGCCTTTGCCGCCGCGCGATCCTTTTCCGTTCGGCCTTTTCCATAGTCACTCTGCTTAATCGTCAAGGGTGTCCCGTTCAGCGTCCAGCGCAGTTCCGTCTGCGGATGGCTTTGAAATTCCGCATTCAATTCCACCGCAGCGGGCGAGTAAATCCACGTCACCCCGTACCAGACCTGTCCACCCAGGCCGCAGATCACCCGGGTATCGAGCGGTTCGATGCTCGCCGGCTTCCACGTCACCCGGCCGGGATCGTGCCAGTAGCCGCGCACCATCTCGCCACTGTAGCTCGCGGTGAGATCCAGCGGGCTTGCATCCGGCGGATACGTCGCCGCTTCGCAAAACTCGCGCACCGCCACTTTCATTTCTTTGTTCGTCCCAGCGACCAAGCCATTCGGGTCCGCTTTGAATTTCTCCTCGCCCGGACCGCCAAACGGCCCGCACAGCATCCAATTCCGAATGACCACGCCGCCATCGAGTCCGGCAAATTCCGCCGGCGCCCACGAGCCTGGATACAGCCGCGCCTCCGTAGGTTCATCGTAGGTCTCGCGACTCGCGGAGCCATCCGAATTCGCCCACCAGAATTTGTTGTGCCCGCCAAACGTCGCCTCGAAATTCACCAGCGTGCGATAGCCACCGGCAAATGGCGCGGCGAGTCGCGGAATGGCCGTGCGCGGCAGCGCCGCGACCAGCACGAGGCCCTTGCCGTCATCGTCGAGACGATACCCGAGCTGCGCCCCATCCACGGCTCCCACGTGGGCAAATTTCACTTCTCCCACCGGCGTGCGGTACACTTGCGGGCTGGCCTTGGATCCGGACCACTCCGGGTAAAGCCCCACGGCCACCGGCTTCAGCGCACCGGCCGCGTCGTTGAAAAGACCAAAGACAAAGCGCACGTCTCCGGGCCGGCCACCCGAATTCCCGCCAGGCTTCGCCTGCGCATCCCCTTGGAAATAGAGCGACATCGTGCTGGCGAGTTGATCGTGCGTGAAAATGCGTTCCGGCCGCGGCATTGGCTGGCCTTCAAATTTCGTCCCGAGCCGCGCATGCCAGCGCAGCAGCAGGCGTTCGGGCTGATACAAACACCGCACTTCCACGGACTGATCCTTCTCCGCCTTGAATTCCACCGGCTCACACGATTCCCAGCCCACGAGCGATCCGTCGAAAGCCGGTTCGCCCAGCCCCGGCGCAAAGCGTGCCACGTGCGCCGCGCCGGACCCGCCGCGGAGCGCCAGGGCGATTTCCGGCGGCGACGCCATCTGCGAAGCGGCAATGCTCACCGTGCGCTGCACCGTCGTCAGTGACCGCACCGGGTTTTGGCGCAACGACCACCCTTCCACCTCGTAGAGCAGCGGTGTGTATTTGCCCATGGCGAGATAGATTTTCCCGTTGCTCCGATTCGGCACCACCTGCCCCGCGAAAAATTCACCCGGCTGCGGATAGAGGCCCGCGGTCTGTTTGTTGAAGCGACGTCCGTCGGGGAACAGCGTGTCCACGTAAAGGCCATCATCCGTGTAGAGCAAAATGCCGCAACGCGATTGGTCCATCACGCTGATCCATCCGTTGATCGGCTTCTGAATGCGCATCCCGCCGTACATCTCACCGGGCCGCGCGATCCATTGCAGCGCGCTGCGCCCCACGCGCCACTTCATCGTGTAGCCGCCGTGCCCGTCCGGCACATAGCGCGAGATCTTGTGCTGCGGACCTTCGTTGGCGCTGAAATTTTTCCCGCCTCGCGCCTGCACATAGTAGCCGCTTTCCGGCGAGCCATCCGCGCCCATCCAATCGCTCGTAAACTTGTCCGCCAATTCATTGCCGCCATGCACGGCATCCACCTTGCCCGCACTGCGCGCGGCAAAAACGGAATCGGTGAGCACTTTCGTCCATGACTGAAAAATCGGATTTCCGTGCGCATCGAATCCGCTCGGCGCCATGCGCCAGACGTCCTGCCCGCCTTGCGCCGGCGCCAGCAGCGAGAGATCTTCCAGCCAGTTCTGGCCGTGGTACACCAGCGCGCCGGCCGGGATTTCCGTGGGCGTGAGCTCCTCATCATCCACGCGGCCATTGCCATTCGCATCGTGCCAGAAAGCGTGCTGCACCGGCCCTTTCGGATCCGGACGCAAGCTCAGCAGGCCCGCGGAGAGCAGGAGTTGATCGCCGTCAAACCGGTAGACGGTGTACGAACGCCGTCCCGCCAGATACACGCGGCCATTCGTGCGGATGAGCTTCAATCGATCGAGACGCCCCGCGCGCGGATCGTTGTCCACAAAAGGCCACACCGCATCCACCGTCCATTCCCGCGTGGCGTAGTCCACGTGAAAGCGTGTCATCCATCCACGTTTGCCCGGCAGATACACGTGATCCGGATGCTCCGGATCAAAACCGTAGCCGTCATTCGCATACGTCTGCAGCGACATGAATTCGCGCAGCAATTTTCCATCCGCACTCCACTCGCTCACGCGATTCGGTCCGGCCTGCTCCACCACGATGAGACGGTCCTGCCCGCTGGCATCCGTCCACGTCGCGAGCCTCGCGGGCGACATGAACGTCTCCCGATCATAGCCACCCGGCCTTTGCGCCGCGAGCCGCCCATACGTCCGCGTGACCGCGCCCTTGGCATCGAGCTGATAGACTTTATTCGCCGCGCTGTCGCTCAGATAAAAATGCCCGTGTGCATCCACTTCGAGGTCCGCCGGAGCGATGTTTGGCGGTACGGCAAATACGCGCTCCCACGCTCCGGGCAAACCGTTCACCAGCGGCGCACGGCTCACGGCCATCCCCTGCCCCGCACGATGCAGCGCGTACAGCGAATCCCCCTGTACCGCGAGCCCGATCCCGCCCTCCAGCGAGACTTCCGCGAGCACCTTCCCATTCGCTCCATCGTGCACGGTCACTTGGTTCACCAGATCCGTTTTGCTTTCCCGGTACGAGTTGTGCCCGCGGTCACCTTTCGATTCCTCGATCTTCCCGCGCTGCGCCACGTAAACCACGGAGCGCCCCGCCTTCGCATCGCGCCACGCCGCCATCGCCGTCACCCAGCCGCTCGGCAGATACGCATTGGAGCGATTCGCCCCATGGCTCACGCCGAAAGATTTTCCGTCCGCGCGATACACATACTTCGGGCCGCCGTCCGTCGAGAAGGCCCACACGCTTTCGCCGTCCGTTGCCACGCACGGGCCACCGCCCGCGCCACCGGAATTAAACGCGCGCAGAAATTGCCCCGGCCCGAGCGGACGGTTCAGATCGAACATCGGCAGGTTCAGTCCATTTTCGAGATACTGATAATAGAACACCGCCACGCCATTCGGTCCCACCGCGACGTCTTCCATCGGCGCTCCGACCGGATCGCCGCCAAAGGGCTCGGGCTTTTGCCAATCGTCCGGCGACGGCAGCCACGGCGAAGCGCCGCCGGCAAACTTCGGCGTCACCGCGTGCCATTCGCCATCCACTACCCACTGGCGCGCCGGCGTGTAGATGCCCTTCACCGCATAGTCGCCGGGCGGCACGGGCATGCAATTATCGTCCAACCCATCCCACGTTTCGGAAAACTTGCCGCGATTCTCCGCGGTCACCGTGCGCGCCACTCCGGCGGCAAACTCGCTGATGATCCAATCCGGATTTTTCGCATCCACAATCGCCAGCGTGACGAGGTACGTGCGCGGCAGCGGACCATCCGTTGGCAATTCATACGCTACCGGCACGCCGGTGGCAGCGTTGGCTGGCAGCGGCGCCGCCGAAGCGCAAAAGGATGCGCAAACAAAGCACCACGCGACGGCCAAGCGCAAAAGCCAGAGGCGAAAAAAAAGAGCCACACGCCAAGGCGCAAAGGCGCAAAGGTCCACGTGTAGCGAACGAACCGTATCCGTGATGCCATCGAGCAAATGTATTTCTTTGCGCCTTGGCGCCCTGGCGTGAGACCTGGCTGTGGTGAAGGGATGAAGCATGCAAATTGACGGGATGCGCAACCCGTAACCCCCGCCGTGGAAATTCGTCAGGAAAAATATCCGTGCAGCGTGGACCCGATGAACAAACTGATAGCGGACATTCCTCCTATATTTTGGAACTGCATTTTTTGCAGCGTCCGTGCAGCGTCCGCGCGCCATGGATTCCCGACGTGATTTTTTGAAGAAGGCCACACTCCTCGCCGCAGGCGGGGGAATGGCCGGCGCGCTGCCAGCCTCCATCTCGCGAGCCCTGGCCATCGATCCGAAGCCGGGCAGCACGTATCTCGATGCCGAGCACATCGTCATCCTCATGCAGGAGAACCGCTCCTTCGATCACGCCTACGGCACTTTGCGCGGCGTGCGCGGCTTCAACGATCCGCGTGCGGTCACGCTGCCCACCGGGAATCCCGTGTGGTGCCAGACCAATCGCGCCGGCGAAACGTACGCGCCCTTTCGCCTCAATATCAAGGACACCAGGGCCACGTGGGTCGGTTCGCTCCCGCATGGCTGGGTGGACCAGTCGCTCGCACGCAACGAAGGCCGGCACGACCAGTGGCTCGTGGTGAAACCCTCGAGCAAAAAGGATCTCGCGAAACAGCCCATGACCCTCGGCTACTACAATCGCGACGACCTTCCTTTTTACTACGCGTTCGCCGACGCCTTCACCATCTGCGATCAAAACTTCTGCTCCTCGCTGACCGGCACCACGCCCAATCGCCTGCACTTGTGGACCGGCACCATCCGCGAAAAACCTTCGCCGGACGTGAAGGCGTGCGTGCGCAACGAAGACGCGGATCTTAAAACCATGGTCGGCTGGACCACGTTTCCCGAGCGGCTGGAGGAAGCAGGCATCCCGTGGTGCATCTACCAAAACGAACTCACCGTCGCCACCGGCTTCAGCAGCGAGGAAGATTCCTGGCTCGCGAACTACGGCGATAACCCCATCGAGTACTTCAAGCAGTTCCACGTGCAGTTTCATCCGCGCCACCGGCAATACCTCGCGGAGCTTGTGAAGACCCTGCCTGACGAAATCGCGAAGCTCGAAACCACGCCGAAACCGTGGACCGATGCGGTGAAAAAACAGATCGCCAAAAAGCACGCGCAACTCGAGAACGCGCAAAAAGGCCTGGAGCTTTGGACCGAGGAAGCTTTCGCCAAGCTCCCGCCGCGCGAGCAGAGCCTGCACCACAAGGCCTTCGTCACCAACGAAGCCGACCCCGATTTCCGCGCGCTCGCCGAGCACACGTATCAAGACGGCGGCGTGGAGCGAAAACGCCGTGCACCGAAAGGCGACGTGTTCCACCAATTCCGCAAAGACGTGCAGGACGGCAAGCTGCCCACGGTCTCCTGGCTCGTGGCGCCGGAGAATTTTTCCGATCACCCCAGCGCCCCGTGGTACGGCGCATGGTACGTCTCCGAGACCCTCGATATCCTCACGCAAAATCCCGAGGTGTGGAAAAAGACCGTCCTCATCCTCTGCTACGACGAGAACGACGGCTACTTCGATCACGTCCCGCCCTTCGTCGCGCCACACCCCGATAAACCCGAGACGGGCAAAGCGTCCGCCGGTATCGATCTCGCCGTCGAGCACGTGTGGCCTGCGCAGGAAGGCCTCGGCGGCCACGTCGGTCCCATCGGCCTCGGCTACCGCGTGCCGCTGGTCATCGCGTCACCATGGACCCGTGGCGGCTACGTATGCTCACAAGTTTTCGATCACACTTCCATCGTCCAGTTCCTCGAGAAATTCCTGACCCACAAAACCGGCCACGCCGTCCACGAGCCGAATATCAATGCCTGGCGTCGCGTCGTGTGCGGCGACCTCACTTCGGTCTTCCGCCCGTGGAATGGCGAAAAGATCGAGCTGCCCAAGGCCGTCGAGTGCCAGCCCTTCCTCGAGTCCATCGACCGCGCGCAATACCAGCCGCTGCCCACTGGCTTCAAAAAGCTGGAGCCTGTCGATCTCCAGCTCGCCCGCGAGCATCCGGAGCAATGCCCGTGGCTGCCGCGCCAGGAAAAAGGCATGCGGCCCTCTTGCGCACTGCCGTACGAGCTCGCCGTCGATGGCACGCTGAGCGCCGACCGAAAGACTTTCACCATTCGTTTCTCCGCCGGAAAACAAATCTTCGGCGAGCGCTCAGCCGGCGCGCCCTTCCACGTCTGTAGCCCCGCGCGGATGCGCACCGCGAACAGCGAACCAGCCGCCTTCGGGCCGGGTCTCGCGCGTTCTTATGCCGTGGCCGCAGGCGATCACCTCGAAGACACCTGGTCGCTCGCCGATTTCGAGAATGGCGCCTACCACCTCTGCGTGCACGGCCCGAACGGCTTCTTCCGCGAGTTCCGCGGCACGGCGGAGGATCCCAGTGTGGATATCGCCCTCGAGCCCGCACACACTCCCACGGCGCTTACCGGGAACGCCGTCCTCCGCCTCGCCAATCGCGATCCCCATCGCGCACTCATGGCCGAAATTGTCGACGCCAGTTATGGCGTGGACAAGTCATCCATCTCACTCGGAACCGCGGCGCATACCCTCAACCTCACCCAGACCCACGGCTGGTACGACGTAATCCTGCGCCTCGCCGAAGCCCCCGGCTTCGAAAGGCGCTACGCTGGCCGCATCGAAACCGGCCGCGAAAGCATCACCGACCCAGCGATGGGCAAAGCCTAGATTCCCGTTGCCCGACAGCCGGCACTCAGCACGGGCGCACCCCGCGTTTCCGCGGCTCGGAAAACAAGCTAGCCGCGCGCACCGCCACCGCTCAAATCTCCACCCGAACATATCTCAATCCCACCGGCACAAATCCTAGCGGCGCCCCGATTCTATGCGTTCTACTTCCCCCGCTTCAGGAAACGCGCCACCTAATTCAGCTAGGCAAATTACTTCACCACCTAAACTATCCTCAACGCGCCTTAAGTGACGATGGTGACAGACGGGTGTCGGCGGATTGACTTCTATGGAGAATATGGGATCATTTCCCCGAATGAGCAACCCAGACACCACGCTGCTCCATGAATCGCTACTCTACCGGGAATTCCTGGCAGAGCGTGAGGAAATTATGCGGCACAAGTGGATTGAAAGCCAGAAAGCCGGACACGATATCGGCTTCGAAAAAGCGTTGCTCGACTGGATTGTGAACCATCGCCGCGGCTGGCGCGAGTGGCGCCGCAAAGTCGCCAACCGGGAGGGAGTGGCGATGCTTTAATAATCGTCGCCACCCGCGCCTTTTAATGCGATCCTGCGAGATCGCAAAGGACGCCGCCATGAGCCATTCCACACCGCCCAGCCCAACTGCCCGCCTCCTGCTCGACGCCAGCGCGATCGAGCGCATCCTTCATCGCATTGCGCACGAGATCATTGAGCGCAACGTGGACCTCACCGGACTTGCCATCGTCGGCATCCCATCGCGTGGGGTAGTGATTGCCAATCGCCTCGCCCAGCTCGTCTCGACTTTCGGCGGCTCCGAGGTGACCAGCGGCATCGTCGATATCTCGATGCACCGCGACGATCTCTCGCGCCGTCCGCTGCCCGCCGTCGTGCCCACGCAGCTCCCGTACGACCTGGAGCACCGCACGATTATCCTTGCCGACGACGTCGCTTTCACCGGGCGCACCTGCCGCGCCGCCATGGATGCGCTGGCGGATTTTGGCCGCCCGGCGCGCATCCAGTACGCGGTGCTCATCGACCGTGGCCACCGCGAGCTGCCCATCCGCGCCGACTACGTGGGAAAGAACGTGCCCACGAGCCTCGGCGAGCGCGTCTACGTCCGTTTTTCCGCCACCGACAATGTTCCCGCCGACGCCGTTTGGCTCGATGCCGCTCACGGCCCGATGACCTCCGCCGCATGATCACCCACTGGAAACGAAAAGACCTCACTGGCCTCGCCGAACTCACCGCCGCCGAAATCCGCCATCTGCTTTCCACCGCCACCGCCTTCAAGGAAGTCGGGACGCGACAAATTAAAAAAGTCCCCGCCCTCCGGGGCAAGACGCTCGTCAATTTCTTCGTCGAGCCCAGCACGCGCACGCGCGTCAGCTTTGAGCTCGCCGCCCACCGGCTCAGCGCCGACGTGGTGAACATGAGCGCCAGCACCTCCAGCCTGACGAAAGGCGAGACGCTGCTCGATACCGCGAAGAACCTGCGCGCGCTGCTGGCCGACATCATCATCCTGCGCCACAGCAGCGCCGGCGCCGCGCAATTCCTCGCGGAGCGCATGGACGCCTGCATCATCAACGCCGGGGACGGCGCACACGAGCACCCCACTCAGGCGCTGCTCGATACCTTCACCATCTGCGAGGCGAAGAAACTTCCGCACGCCGACCTCAAGGGCCTGCATGTCGCCATCCTGGGCGATATCCTCTTTTCCCGAGTGGCCCGCTCGAACATCCACGCCCTCACCAAACTCGGCGCCAAGGTCACGCTCTGCGGCCCGCCCACGCTGGTGCCCCGTGAACTCGAAAGCCTCGGCGTGCAGGTGACGCACGACCTCGATGCGCTCCTCCCCGAGGTGGACGTCATCAATCTGCTCCGCATCCAGCATGAACGGCAGCGCAAGGAATACTTCCCCAGCCTCGGCGAATACACCTCGCTCTTCGGTCTCACCAAGCAGCGCGCGGAAAAGCTGCGCCCGGATTGCCTCATCATGCACCCCGGCCCCATCAACCGCGGCGTGGAAATCGACAGCGACATCGCCGACAGCAGCCGGTCAGTGATTCTGGACCAGGTCACCAACGGCCTCGCCGTGCGCATGGCCGTCCTCTACTTGTGCTCGGGAGCGCGGGCATGAGGATTTTCTTCGAAAAAAGGCGGCCAAAAGCGGCCAAAATAAGAGAAGAGTGCCCCTCCCCAGCCCAGGACCTTTTCCCGCGAAAAACCGCCCGACCATGAAGACCCTTTCTCCCAAATCGCGCCGCAAAGCCGGAGCCTATCTCCCCGGCATGGCTCCGAATGTGAGCCGGCTCTGCCACGAACTCGCGGAGTTCCGCGACTTCGGCAAGGAAACCCTCATGGGCGAGCACGACTGCGAGGGCGTCCGCGTGCCGGTGTTTGAGAACGAGTTTTGGACCGCCAAACAGCGCGAAGGCCACAGCCTGCACGAGATTTCCTACCGCGCGTGCTTCAAGCCTTCCCTGCCCGCGTTTTTCATCAAGCGTTTCACCGAGCCCGGCGAGGCCGTCTACGACCCCTTCATGGGCCGTGGCACCACGCTCATCGAGGCCGCGCTGATGGGCCGCGTCCCGGTGGGCAATGACGTCAACCCGCTCTGCGCCGTGCTCGCCGCCCCACGCGTGCAGCCTCCGCCGCCCATGGACGTGGAAGCGCGCCTCGACCAGCTGTCATTCGAGCAGGAGGGCGAAGCCCCCGAAGACCTCCGCGTCTTCTATCATCCGGACACCCTGCGCGAAATTGCTTCGCTCCGCGCCTATTTCATCGAGCGGCGAAAGGAGAAGAAATTCGATAACGTCGATGCGTGGCTGCAAATGGTCGCCACCAACCGTCTCACCGGCCACAGCAAGGGCTTCTTCTCCGTCTACACCCTGCCGCCGAATCAAGCCACCACCGTGGCCGCGCAGCAGCGCATCAACGAAAAGCGCCAGCAGGTGCCCGAGTATCGCGACACGCGCGCCATCCTGCGCAAAAAATCGCGCTCGCTGCTCAGCGATCCGCTGCCGGAAAAAATGCCGGCGCCCTCGCTCCACGCCGGCTCCGCCGCGCACACGCCGGACATCGCGAGCGACAGCATCGCCCTCGTCGTCACCTCGCCGCCGTTCTTGAACGTCGTGCAGTACAAGGTCGACAACTGGCTCCGCGCCTGGTTCTGCGACGTCGCGCTCGATCAAGTCGACGTGTGGGAATTTCGCAAACTCTCCGATTGGTCCGACGCCATGACCGCCGCTTTCACCGAGCTCAAGCGCATCCTGCGCCCCGGCGGCATCGTCGCCTTCGAAGTCGGCGAAATCCAAAAAGGCACGCTGAAGCTCGAAGAAACGGTCGTCCACGTCGCCCGCGCCACCGGCCTGGTGCCCGAGTGCATCATGATCAACACCCAGGATTTCACGAAAACCTCCAACTGCTGGGGCATCTCCAATATGACCCACGGCACCAACAGCAACCGCATCGTCGTGCTGCGAAAGCCGGAGTAGGAAAAAAGATGCCACCGGACCTCTCGATGAACGTGCCCCTTCCGCGTCCAAACCCATTCGAGAGCGCCACTTTTCTAAGGCTCAGCGCCGCCGCTTCAAAACCCGGCGCCGAATGCTCGAAGTTCCAGCGCCATAGGCGCGACATGTTTATAGCAACCGCAATAAATAAGACCAAAGCTCCGTAGGAGCGGCATGTGAAAGCCGTGGCGAACACCTACACCCAAATCTACCTGCACATCGTCTTCGCCGTAAGCGGCCGCGCATGCTGCATCTCCGAAAACCACCGCGAAGAGTTGCAGAAATATATCACCGGCATCGCTACCTCGCTGGAGCAGAAACTCATCGCGATCTATTGCATGCCGGATCACACCCACATTTTGCTCGGTTATCATCCTTCAAAACCGCTTCCGGAAGTGGTTGGAAAAATCAAAACTGGAAGCACGAACCTCATCAACGAACAGCGCTGGCTCGGCTGTCGCTTTCGATGGCAAGAGGGATACGGTGCGTTCAGCGTTTCACAATCGGATCTCGGGCGGGTAATCACCTACATTCGGAATCAACCCGAAAGGCACAGGCAGCGAACATTTCAGGAAGAATACATCGCCTTCCTCGAGCGCTATGCGGTCGATTTCGATCAAAAGTACATTTTCAAACCGAATGATTGACCCACGCGCACATGCCGCTCCTACGGAGCTTTGCCCTTTTCAGGAGGGACGGTTCTATAAACATGTCGCGCCTGACGGCGCTCGCTCACACATCCGTCTTCACTGACGACCACCATTTTTCTCTTCTCTAAACCATGTCCTCTCTCCTCATCAAAAATGGCCGCATCCTGGACCCCGCGAATCAGCGCGATGAAATCGCGGATTTGCTCATCGTCGATGGACAGATCGCGGACGCGGCCGGTGCCAGGCAGGATGCCAAGGTGGAAATGATCGACGCCAAGGGGCTCATCGTCGCGCCGGGGCTGATTGATCTACATGTGCATCTGCGCGAGCCGGGGCAGAGCGCGAAGGAAACGCTGGCTACCGGAACCCAATGCGCGGCGGCGGGCGGGTTCACGTCGGTCGTGTGCATGCCGAATACGTCGCCCTCGGTGGACAGCGCCAGCGTGGTGACGTGGATTTTGGAAAAAGCAAAAGCGGAGGCGCTGGTGAATGTGTTCCCCACGGGCGCGCTGACGAAGGGCATCGCCGGCGAGGAACTGGCGCCGATCGGCGCCATGCACAAGGCGGGCATCGTGGCGCTCACCGACGACGGCCATTGCATCCAGAATCACGAGGTGATGCGGCGCGCGTGCGAGTATGCGCGGATGTTTGGCCTCACAGTGATGGATCACTGCCAGGACTACGATCTCGTGGGCAAAGGCGTGATGCACGAAGGCCGCGTCTCCACGGAACTCGGGCTGCCCGGCTGGCCGGCGGTCGGCGAGGAAATCATCGTCGCGCGCAATGGACTGCTCGCGGAACTCACCGGCACGCCCATCCACTGCCAGCATCTCAGCGCAGCGGGCAGCGTGCGCATTTTGCGCGAAGTGCGCCAACGAGGCGTGCCGCTCAGCGGCGAAGTCTGCCCGCATCACATCGCGCTCACGGACGAATCCATCCGCGCCTTCGACACGAATTTCAAAATGAACCCGCCCCTCCGCAGCCAGGAGCACGTGGAGGCGCTCATCGAGGGCATTGCCGACGGCACCATCACCGTGCTGGCGAGCGACCATGCGCCGCACTGCGCGTATGAAAAAGAAGTGGAGTTCGACCAGGCGCCCTTCGGCATCCTTGGCCTGGAGGTGGAGCTCGGGCTGTTCCTGAATCTCCTCGTGCACCAGCGCAAGGCCATCTCTCTCGCCCGGCTCATCGAGCTCTACACCATCAACCCGGCACGCTTGCTCGGGCTCGACTCCGCGGCGCATGGCCTGCGCGGCACGCTCAGCATGGGCGCCGCCGGCGACGTGACTCTGATCGACCCGAACCTCGAGTGGAAAATCGACAAGGAGCAGAGCTATTCGCGCAGCCGCAACAATCCCTTCCACGGCTGGGAAATCAAAGGCCGCGCCGTGCGGACGATCGTGTCCGGCAAGACCATGTGGGAAGTCGGCAGCGGGTGTGCGAAAAAAACGAAGTAGGCGAGGTTTTCAACCTCGCACCGCTACGCGTCGTATCGCGTGGTATGTGTCACTCTAGGCGAGGTTGAAAACCTCGCCTACTTACCAAGCCGCGGCCGGCTGCTTGGCACCATGCGGCAGAGGCGGAGTGACGCGGATGCACGCGAGGAACAGGAACGTGAACAGAACATCGCTCACCAAAGCGTTGCGGAAGAAATGCCAGGTGGCCGGATACGTCGGCAGACCGGTGATGACGGCCTGCGTCCATCCGGAGAACGTGCCGGCATAGCCCGGGTCCGTGAGCCACGAAGCCGTGTTGGTGACGAGATAGAAAAAGAGCGAACTGCCGGCCGCGGCGGGCAATAGCACTTTCATCCGTGCCTGCCGGCGAAGCTGCCAGCCGAAGAAAGCGATCGCCGCGAAGGCGAGCGTTTTACTCAGCAGCAGCACGCTGAAAAACGGAAACGCATTCCGACCCGCGGCCACGGCGACATGCGAGTGATGCACGTTCAGCAGAAAATCCGTTCCGAGCAAAACGGCGAAGGGCAGCGCGATGGCCCAGCGGCGCGGAAAACACGCCGACACACACAAGCACAGCGCCGCCATCGGAGAAAAATTGGGCAGCCAGTCCGGCTGGGCGACACCCAGATCCATCATCAGGGGTATCAACCGGAAGAGCGTCACCACAATTACGAGGACGAAGCCTGCAAACATGCCCCTCCGTAACGGAGCCGATACAAAAAGCGCAACGCGAAAAACGTAACCAAACTGATAAATACTTGCGCAAAACGGCGACGTGTGCCGGGCGATCCGGAAGGGAATTTCCTTCATCTCGCTGCACTAATTTTCGCTCCGCATCCACACCAAACCGCGCGCAGGTCACCTATCCTTTTTCGTTTCCACCGGCCCCTCGCTAGGCGAACATCCATCATGACCCGATACTCCGTTGCCCAACTCACCGAGTTGCCACCGGTCGCCTGTCCCTGCGGCACCGCGCGGCGCGCCTTCGCGGAAATGCCCGGTGCGCCGTTGAGCGTGCACTTTACCGAAATTTCGGAGGAGGCGCGCACGCACTATCACCGCACGCTCACGGAAACTTACGTGGTGGTGGAAGGCGAAGGCTGGCTGGAACTCGATGGTGAGCGCGTGCCGCTGCGGCCCCTCACGGCGGTGACCATTCGTCCGGGCTGCCGGCATCGGGCCGTCGGCAAATTAAAGCTGATCAATTTCGTCGTGCCCGCCTTTGATCCCGAGGACGAATGGTTCGATTGACCTCTAAACTTTCCTCCGCGGAAGCCCAAGTTTTCATTGCGCCACCTGAGAACTGGGGCCGAGGGTATGCACTTTCCATTTGCCCTATTGGCCTTCGCCGCTATGGATGCGCGGCCTTTCCTATATGATTAGCAATCGACGAGTCGTGATTACCGGCATGGGTGTGGTTTCCCCCGTAGGCAATGACGTGCCTACATTCTGGGGCAACCTCACCGCCGGAGTCAGCGGCATCGTCCCCATCACCCATTTTGACGCCAGCCTGTTCGATTGCCGGATTGCCGGCGAAGTGCGCGGCTTCGAGCCGGAGAAAGCATTCGTGGACAAGAAGACGGTGCGCCGCACGGATCGCTTCGTGCACCTCGCAGCCGGCGCCGCCAGGGAGGCAATGGCCGATGCGGGCTTTTCGCGCGAGAACATCGCCGAACCGGAGCGCTTCGGTTGCATTCTCGGCAGCGGCATCGGCGGCCTGAAGACCACCGAGGACCAGCACACCAATTACATGCAGAAAGGGCCGGGCCGCATCTCGCCTTTCATGATCCCGATGCTCATCAGCAACATGGCGAGCGGCATCGTGAGCATGGAATGGGGCGTCCAGGGCCCGAACTTTGCGCCCGTCTCGGCCTGCGCCACGAGCGCGCATGCCGTGGGCGAGGCTTGGCGGCTTATTCGCGAGGGCGATGCCGATGTGTTCATCGCGGGCGGCAGCGAAGCGGCCATCGTGCCGCTGGGCATTGGTGGCTTTGCGGCGATGAAAGCGCTGAGCACGCGCAATGACGAACCCGCGCGCGCCAGCCGTCCGTGGGACAAGGATCGCGACGGCTTCGTGATGGGCGAAGGCGCCGGCGTGGTGGTGGTCGAGGAACTCGAGCACGCCAAAAAGCGCGGCGCAAAAATCTACGGTGAGATTGCCGGATATGGCATGACCGCCGACGCCTACCACATGAGCGCGCCGTTGCCGAATCACGAGCAGGCGCAGCGCTCCATGCGCATCGCCCTGCAGAAAGCCGGGCTCAACATTTCTGACGTCGGCTATGTGAACGCGCACGGCACGAGCACGCCGATGGGCGACGTGGCGGAAGTCCGCGCCGTCAAGACCG
>FTCB01000359.1_pt1 | contig 49569 bp, 55 predicted proteins | sample 1639431 | NCBI WGS metagenome assembly FTCB01 (sample SAMEA3914864, study PRJEB12502) | metagenome | biome: forest; material: soil | place: USA | collected 2012-03-12 | depth 0.3 m
CCGCCGTCGTGCGGGCGCTCCCGTGTAGTATTTGTCCCATAGTTGTTCCGAGGTTGGCATGGCTTCTTCTTCCACACCACCTCTCTTCGGGACTAAACAGTTAGAGAGCGCTTGCCGCGCCCTGCCCAAAGGACCACGACCACGGCCAGCCAGGCAAAGGCGATCGCGAGGAGCTGACGGCTCTCGTGCAGGTAGGGGAAGCTATTCATGATGGGATTTCCCCTGGCCGCTTCCTCCATACCGAGCTGCCACCAACGAAGCGCGACCCACATCGGCCACAGCCAGCCGACCGAGAGAATCGCAATGAGGAAACGCAGCATGACGGACAAATGCACCACTAGCGAAAGCGCTCCACGTAAAACCTGCCGTCCTTCTTGATGATGGTGAGCAGATCCGTGGCGGTGAGCTTGTCGCCGTAGGTGGATTTGTAGGCGACCTCGAAGAACTGCTCGGTGGCGGGCCGCTTGGGCCGCTTCACGCGGGCGGCGCCGGTGCATTCCATGGAGAGGCGCAGGCCGTAGGCGGCGCGGGCTTGAAACCTGGTATTGAGATCGCCGCTGCGGGCCTTGTGCAATTCCTCCTTGGTGCCTTTCCAGAGCGGCGGGTCGGGATTCATGAGATCGGCCGCGGCGGCGTACTCGCCCGAGTAGAGCGTCTCCAGCACGACGGCGCCGAATTTCTTCACATACTCGATATCCGCATCAGCAGCTGGTGTGGGCGATGCGCTGGCAGCGGGAGCGGCGGTGGCAGAAGGCGAAGGAGCATCGCTCTGTGCGAACGCGCTCGTGAGGCCGGCCAGCGCCATGGCGAGGCCGCCCAGGAGAAAGATCTTCATGTCGCTCTAACAATGGACCGGAGGCGCGAGTGGTCAACTGCGAATCGGAAACTCCACCGGGAAACGGGCCGACATATCAACGCATCAGCGTATTTTAACACAATGGCGGACAACCCACTGTCCTAAAGGGCAGGGGCTCCGGGCGAATTCTGGCACGGGCGATGCTTTGTATGCAACCAGGCAAAAATACAGCATGACCAAATCACAGATTGGCAGCATCGGGCAGGTAACGGGGCCGTTTGAGCGGCCGGAAAATCAAGCAGGATTGCGTGACAGCAACCTGACGGTGGAAGCCCCGGCCCGAACGCCGGAGGTCATGGATTGGCCGAGCTTGGAGAGCATCGTGGCCCAACCCCTGCAGAAGGTGGCGCTGGCCGGCGGCAACGGGATGAAATACACCAGGGAGGTGCCCGAGGCGCATGCGGAATCGCAGGGCATCGGGCGCATCGGCTATGCATTTTCCACCGGCCTGGTCGCGGTGATCGCGCTGCTCTTTGTCTCCGCCCTCGGACACGTGGGAGCGACGGATTACATTGCCATCGCCATGGTGGCGGGGGCCTCGATTCTTCTCACCGCCAAGCGGCTGCAGAACATAGGGGGTACAGGTGGGTCTGCCTGGGCCATGGTACTACCACCGGTTGGGGTGTTGATCTTTTTGTTCTGCCTGGTGGCTCCGGAAAATTTCATGAAGAGCGGCAAGCTCGATGCGCCCGGGATGTTTACCCTGGCGATCGTCGGGGTGGGAGCCTTGACGATGGCGGCGCGGTTTTTTGTATAGGGGGTTGAGACAGGATCGGTAACGAAAAGACTGGCACGATAAATTCAATGGGGCCGACTTGGCGGGCTGATGTTGGAGAGCATTGGCCCGCCAAGTGCGTCCCCAGAACTCACGCGAATGGCAATCTGCCGCCGGCCTGCGCGCAGTGACCAAAACCAATCGCACGACGCGGCTCCATCATCCGATGGGCCGTCGTGCGGAGGATTCCTGAGCCATCTTGCGCTCGCTCGGATTTACGACGCGATGAAACGGTGTCGCTATTTGCGCTTGGTTGTCCACGGAAAGCTACACATCATGATCAACCGATTGCGTTGATTGTGTCATCTTGGGGCGGCGTGGCCTCCGTGGACGAGGACAGTGATCCGGGCGATGTTGGCGGGATTTTCCGCCAGGAAAACCACGTAGGAAGCGTGCGGAGTGGGCTGAAGATGCGAGCGGACCAGGCTGTCGCGGTTGAGCTTGTCATCATTTTCCGCGAGGAGCCGGCCGCGCGAATCGTAGGCGGAGACATGCACGTGCGGCGTGGAGGGAGCCGCATAGCCGGAGGAGGACTCCACCTTGCCCGAGACGTAGGAGCCGCCTGCCGCAGGCGTGAGGCGGGCGCTCTCGACTCGCAGCGAGCCGCCTGCGGGGGCTGAGATTTGCGGGCTGGCCAGCGCGGCTCCGGCACCCGTGAGAAACAACGCGAGGGCAAGGCCCGTGGAGAGGAGAGAAGGTTTCATAGTAGGTTTAACGAGAAAGGGAGCCCCAATCCCTTGGATTCGTTTCACTTTTTTGGAGGGAGAAAAATTGTGACCAACGCCTGGAAAGAAGCCACGATGGGGCCAGGTGAGGCGATGCCGCGGGCGGAACCTCGCCAGCCATGCGCCTCTTTCACTTCAGCGACGATCCGAATATCGAGGTCTTCACGCCTCGCGCGGTGCGGGTCGAGTTGCGCGTGATGGAGTCTCTGACTCCCCTGCGCGGCGTGTGGGAGACCTCTCTGCACGCCAGCGGCATTCGTCTGCGCCACGCTCAGGGGTGGGATTCCTGAAGCGGCTTCATCTCACTTGAAGGAGGGATTGGCGCGGATAATTACGCCGCCTGCATCAAAAATATTTTCTGACGAATCCGACAAAAACGGTGATGAATCCGGCAAAATTTCGATTCTTGAAATGACTCGATTTTGCGCACTCGACTATCGTGGAAAAAGCGCCATATACGCCCTGCACGATCTGCAAATTTGGCATGGAAAAACCGCGAATCTACGCAGACTTCAACAAGGGTACAAAGGAACATGGAGCCTTCTGGCTTTTCCTGACCCATCCGCGGACGTTTGATGACTTTGGCCGGTTCCATCTGGTGCCCCACGTGGGCCTGCGGCTGACCTTTTACATGTGGGATATCGACGGCGCCGGGCAGTCGGTGGAGATCGAGGCGGAAGGCGTGATCAAGTACTCCCTGCAGCATGGCTGGATCGCCGTGATCGACGAAGCGACGATTGTGCACAAGCCGGGTGGGGAGTAGGGCGACTTGGCCTTCCTTTAAAGCCCGATGGTGTAGCCTTCATAGTGCCAGGCAATGAAGTGGCCTTGGGCATCGAAGAGCAATTCGGCCCGCAGTCTGGTGGGAAAATTCAGCAGTTCTTCGCGCTCCGACTGGATGTAGCCAGTGAAAAGACTGATCGAGGAGGTGGACCGGTCGAGGTCGGCGACTGAAAATGGCTGGCGATCATTGCCATATTCTCCGGCATATGCTTTGGCATATTCCCTGGCGAGTTCCTTCGCCGACTTGAGCTGTTCCTGATAGTCGGCGCCGTCTTGTAACGCCGGCGTGAGGCCGTTGGCGAGGAGGCTGGAGAGAACTGCGGCGCGGTCGTTTTTGAGGGTGGTGGCACGGATTCTTTCCACGAGAATTTTCTCCGTGGGTAAGCCGCGATTGTCTCGAATGGAATAGATGGCGGCGAGGCAGGCCAGGCCAAAAAGCAATATCCAGGGAGTAAGAAAGGCACCAACGCGAACTGCGTGGAAACGGGTAGGCGCAGCCTTGAGACGCATCCCAAGGACGGCTGCACACAGGAGAAAAAGCAAGCCGGTGAAGATGGCAAACTCAATCAAGGCTTGAGCGCGAGGCAGTGATGCCAGGCGATGAGATGCTGATTGGCGTCGAAAAGAAATTCGGCCAACAAGTGCCGATCTTTTTCAAAGAGGCGCCGAGGCTTTAGTCGCACCGGTTCGGTGAGCAAGTAGATGGAGGAGGCGGCGCGATTGAGTTCGCCATCTGAGAAATCGGTGATCCTAGGCTCCTGAGAATCGTGATGGAAATAGGATCCCTCCACGACGCGGGCATTGAGGCCAGCGGCTTCCAGCGAGGACAAGATGGAGGCACGGTCGGATTGCCGCGCGGCCTCCTGAATATTGGGGAGGAAAGAATCCAGGGTGGGGCGCGCGTGATTTTCCGCCAGAGCATTAACGGCGACGCCACAAATGAGACCGGGGATGGGCATGTTGCAAAGGAGCAGGAAGGACAGGCCGATGGCGCGTAGAGGGGAACGTGTGGTGCGAGCGGAGGTGGCGATCGCGGCCAGGCAGAGTAGAAGGATTAGCCCGCTAATGATGGCCAGTGGCAGCATAGCTTAGAGAGAAAGTCCCGACCTTGAGTGTAGGTTGAGGCGAGATGTCAGATAGGCCGTGCTCATACCTGCTTGTCTACCAGAGAACTAGATATGCATATAATCGATAAAATATTATAAATAATCGATTTTATCGATGTTGGTGTTTATGCTGCGTCTTTCGCTGGCAGGATGGATGCAGTCTTCTTGAGTTTCAGGCCGGGGAAGTTAGCTTGGTTCGGCATGAGGGCGAGTGGCAAATTCGTTTGGACGATGGCTGTGCTTTTCCTGGCTGGCTGGCCGGTGGGCGGAGCGAGCGTTATTGCGGTGGAATCGAAGGAGGAAGCAGGTCTAAAGAACCAGGTGCCGCAATTTGTGGAGAGGATGCACCGGGCGGATGGGGCGAAGCTGCAGGGCTCACTATCGCGGAGGCTTTGGGAGGTTCAGAAACAGTGGGCGGCGGATTCGGCAACGGGGTTCACGGTGGAGACGGCGACTTTCGATGAGTTTAATCATTTTCGGATCGTCTCGATCGATCGGGTAACGGTGGATGGGGCGGCCGCAGTAGTGGAGGCGACGGTGACTTTTGACGAGGCGTGGCTGAAGGAGCAGCATAGCGTAACGCCAGACCTGAAGGATGCGAAGATGGACGAGAAGTTTCGCGCGGTGCTGGCCAAGGGAGAGGTGATCTCAGACGAACTGCCCAATGCATTCCAGAATCCCTTTGAAAAGGATGGGGTGGGCCGGGCGAATTTTTACCTGATCAAGCCGGGGAAGGATTGGCGGATGGATTATGTTTACTACACGTTGACTTCCATGGAGGAGGGGGACCGGAAGGTCGCGCTGGAGGAACTCAAGAAGCTGGCGGCGGATGAGACGCTCCGCGAACTCCCGAACATCAAGACGAAGCTGCTGGCGTATGCCAGGGAGACGCGAGCGGCGTATGCGGCCAAGCCCGATGGCCCATGGGTGCCGGTGTATTATATGATCGACCCTCTCTCGGCGCCCAACCCGGCTTTTCTCAGCGTGGGGTTCAAGGAAGATAAGATTGCGGCGGTCTTTTACCGTCGGCGGCCGGGTGCAGGCGGACCGGATAGTACGGTGGATATCTATACGCCGGAGCAATGGAAAGCGCTGACCGACGCACTGGCGCCGTATCGCGATCTGGAGTCGGACGCAGGCGGGAAGGGGCCTTCTGAATTGCTGAGTATTCGCTTTTCCATTGAGCAGGCGCCAAAGGTGTTGGATCTGCTGGCGACGAAGGGATGGGGGATTCCGGCGGAGAAGTTCCAGGCGTATTGGCGGCGGTATACGATCGGAATGTGAATCTAAATCGGAAGTCGGAGATCGGAGGTCGGGAGTAAATCAAGCGGCCTTTGGCCGGAATTTCGGAAGCGCGCGGGTTGCGGTGAGGTGGGCGTAGGCACACATCGTCTCATCCCGCCGCAGCGGGAGCGGCTAGGGGAGGGTGGTGAGACCTTCGGAGCGGGCGAGTTGCTTTTGGCGGGTATCGAAGGGGGCGAAGGATTTGGTACCGAGGTGCAGGGCGGTGGAGACGTGCAGGATATCCAGCGAACGGCAAAGGAGGCTGGCGCGGCGGTGGGAAAGCTCCACGGCGATTTTGTATTGGGCGGTCTGGTTGACGGATTTTCGCTCCAGGAAGCCGTCGGTGATGTCGCGTTGGATCTGGGAGATGGCGACGGCCAATTCATGACTGGTGATGACTTTTCCCTGGGCGGCCCGTTGGAGAGCATTGGCGAGTTCGAGCTCCCCGAGAAGAGTGAGGGGCATGGGCGCCTTGAAGGTGCGGGCGAGCTTAGTTGCGGCCCGATGATTGGCATCGGCGGGGAGATAGAGGGAAGCCAGAAAAGAGGTGTCGCAGTAAATCACTCGCCGCGTTCCTCGTTGAGGACGTCGAGGAAATTGAACCTCGGGACGGACGCGGCACGACTGGCGGCGAAACGCTTGGCGAAGTTGGGCTTGGCAGAGGCGGGCGGCGGCGGGGTGAGCTGGGCCACGGGGCGGCCGGCCTTGGTGATGAGGACATTTTCGCCTTCGGCGAGCCAGGATTCCACCCGAGGAAAGGCCGTACGGAGTTCACGAACGGTGGCTGTCTTCATGCGTGAATCATAGAGGGTTCACGGGGTGGTGTCAACCACCTCGAAGTAGGGAATTTCTTAGAAGCGCGAGAAACACCGTCTCACGACGGCGGCTACGGGGTGACAGTTTCGGCGGTGATTTTTCCCTGAGTGAGCCACTCCCTGATGCGGTCGGCGAGGAAGGCGTGGCCGGCGTCGTTGAAATGCATGCCGTCGGCGGCGAGGAGGGGGGCGGTGGTGTGTTTGGTCTCGTGGAAGAGATCCCAGATCTCGTAGCCGGCCTGGCGGGCGAGGTCGGTGGCGGCGGCCATGTAGGGCTCGAAGGTGGCGAGGGAGACGCCGGTGAGTTCCTCGGAGGGGAGAAAGGAACTGATGAAGAGGCTGCGCGGGGCCTTGAGGGCGGAGAATATTTTGATGAGATTTTCGCGGTATTCGGCGAGGGGTATGCGGTTTTGTGGGCAGGGATCGGCGGCGCGGGGAAGGTCGTTGCAGCCGAGGAGAACGATGAGGATATCCGGTGGCAGGGTGAGGCCGGGGAGGCGCTGAAGCATGTCGCGCGTGGTGTTGCCGCCGAGGCCGGCATTCGTGAACCGGTAGACTCCACTGGCTGCGTAGCGTTGCTCGAGGCGGCGGAAAAAGCCGCCCTGGGAATCGCCCACGCCCTGCATGCTGGAAGCGCCAAAGCCGAGGAGGTACTGGGTCATGAGTGGCTGGGAATTAGCAGGACTGAGTGGGGTGGTCGAGCACGAGTGTGGCGACCTGGTCCCTGACGAGATGAGAGTGGCAAGACGGAGCCGATTCGAAAATGATCCGGCTGTTCTAGTAGAACTGGTTTGAAAACTTTCGCCCTTCCTTGCCTCGAATTTCATTTTGGCTTGGGCTGTGTGGCAAAGTAATCGAGAGCGGTCACAAAAATTTGGGAGAGAGTTTTGGTGGGGGTTGGCCCTTCTTCATGAGTTTTGTCGAGGGGATGGCCTTCGTCGGACACCACCTGCACCACAACGAGATCAAATCGCTTGGTCGTGGCAAAAGCGATGAGGGAACCTCCTCCGGGCCCCATGCCTCCTGGAGTGATATAGTAGGTCTGGCCCTGGCTGGTCTGGTGGGATCCGACTTCGCTGAAGAAACCGGTAGGCTTGGATTTTTGAAGGTCTTTGAGCATTTCCAAAAGCCGATCCTTTCGATCGCGCAGGAAGGAATGTGGGGCAAATAGATTGATGCGATAGGCGTAGCGCGTTTTTGGGGAGTCGTATTCCTGACCGGCCAAGAGAGTGCCGGATGCCTCTTCTTCTTTGGGATTGGATGGCCGCACGGAGAATTTGACTTCGATGGGGAGGCCGGTCCAGGCGCATATCTGTTCCGGGGTGGGGAATTGTTGCGCGAAGACAGGTGTGGCTGAACACAGAAGAAGGAAGAGCAGGAAGGAGCGCACGGGATTTTCGAGTTGTCAGGAACCAGCTAGGGCCGGGCTTTGGTAAAGATACGCTGGGCTGAGTCCCAGGTCCAGGATTCGGCGTAGGGATGGGTGGAGAGTTCTCGGTCCTCGGCATTGAAGAGGACGACGGTGCCGGTGAGGGAGACGGATTCGTACGGAGCGCTTTTGGCTCTGGGGTATTTGACGGTGAGCCGTCCGTTGCGGAAAATTTCGCTGGCTGGCTCAGTGAGGGGTTGGCCCCGCTGGGAATATTCGCGATGACGATCAACTGCCCGAGTGTGCAGCAGGGTACGGAGTTGGTGATCTTCCAGGGCAAAGAGCCAGAGGCTGCCATTGCCCATATGGGTGCTGTCGAGGACTTCGAGGATCCACAGATTCAGAGCAGCGAGATGGACCCATCGAACGGAGAGGATGTAGCAGTTGGGTTCGTAGTCAGCAGGGAAGCTGGCCATCCAATCGATGGGGTCACCGGTTTGATGGAAGACGTGAAGAGCGCTCCACCAGGAAGGCTCATGTTCGCAATTGGCCGCGACGATGCCCTTCTGGGCGGGATGGGGAACCAGGGTGAAGTGTTTGAATTTGGCGGCCTGGGCCGTGACGCCTTCGTGGAGCCAGGCCTCCTCAGAGAAGGAGTTTTCTTCTTCCGCAGGCAGGGCGTGACGGGAGCAGAGGAAGATGACCAGGGTAAGGAGGTGGCGCATGGGAGGAAAGCGAGCTTAGTCCAGAAGGCGCCAGGTATGGTATTCGCTGCTGTAGTGCCACGAGTCGATGAGGCCGCCTGGTTTTGGGAAGGAGAAGTAGTAGGTGTTCCCGTCTGAGCGATAGCCATAGGGGAAGTGCATGAGACGGGGGATAGATGGTTTTTCGGGGAGTTCGCTGAGACTCGTAGGATAGTGGCCGTGGGTTGCGCGATAGGATTCGAGGTGGTGGGCGATTTCATCAGGATAAGCTTTGGCAATGGCCTCGGCGCGGTTGGCGTAGAAGGCGTTGGAGGGGATGGCAAGCCAGAGAATGGCGATAAGGCCCAAGATGCCGATCGCGAGGGCGAGTGCACGCCGTGAGGTGCGACGCCCTGTCACACACTCATGAACGACGACTGCGACAACAACGATAAGACAGGGAATGGCAAGGTAGAGCGAAAGGATGCTACCGACCATGAGAAGAAAAGGATCAACGAATCGGGCGACGGAGTTGTAAAACACGACGCAGAAAAGCAGGTAGGCAAGAAACTTCATTGGTGGTCTTCTTGGAGAAGTAGAGATCGTGCCTCTTTCCTCCTAAAAGAAGAGCTGAATTTTTCTAGAACTACCTTTCTATGGTAGCAGTGCTGGCCAATAGATGCGAATATTTAGCTTTGCTTGCCTAGTTTTGGCGGTTGCCGTCAAGCGTTGTGCCCAAGCCTTGAATCCGGATATGGAGCGTCTTTGATTAGTAAATTTAGGCGACGCTGCAGCTGCCGGGGAATGCTTGAGTTTAAAGCGCCACCGGCGCTTCGCTAAGGGCCAGATCCACCGCGCGGGCAAAGGCGGTGGCGGGGGTGGCGTCCGCGGGGGAGATGAAGGTGGCGGCTTGTCGGGCGGCTTGGCGGCCGTGGCGCATGGCGACGGAGAGGCCGGCCCAGTGGAGGAGCTCGACGTCGTTGTTGCCATCGCCGAAGGCTAAGGTTTCTTCGCGGGCGATGCCGAGGTGTTGGGCGAGGATCTCGGCGCCGGTGGCTTTGTTGATGCCGGGATTGAGGAACTCGATGAGTTCGGGCTCGGTGACCACGACGTAGAGGCGATTTTTGAATTCGGCGCTGAGGCCGGGAGCGATCTCGGCGATGCGGGCCGGGTCGGTGGACCAGAAGACTTTTTCGAGGCCGGTCTTGGCCAAGTCTTCAAAGCGTCCCAGTTGTGGAGTCCAGTTGGCTTTGCGGGCGTAGAGACGGGTCCAGTCGGTTTGCTCTTCGGTGAAGACGCCGTCGCGGTTGTAAACGAGGATGCTGTAGCCCTGGGCCTGGCCGTGGCGGGCAAGGGTGAGCGCGGTCTCGGGCGGGAGGGTGGACTCGAGGAGCACCTCGCCGGTTTGTTCGTTGCGGACGACCGCGCCCTGCGAGGAGATGGTCCACTCGGTGCGGCCGATTTCCTTGTAGGAGAGGATGTTTTTGTGATGGCGGCCGGAGGTGATCACGACCTGGATGCCGGCGGCGCGGAGGCGGGCGAGGGCGGCGAGGTTTTCCGGGCTGATGCGCTTGTCGGGGCCGAGCAGCGTGTCGTCCATGTCGACGAAGGCGAGGCGGAAGTTTGTGTTCTCTGGCATGGGAGCAGTATGCACGAAGCCGGTCGATTCTTCCAATGGCATGTTTTCATAACGGTGATAACATGAGGTTATGGAAATGCGCGAGGTGAGATCGTTCGTGACGCTGGCGGAGCAACTGCACTTTGGCCGGGCCGCGCGCCTGCTCAACCTGAGCCAGCCAGCCTTGACCAAGCAGATGCGGCGGCTGGAGGATGAACTCGGCGGGCTGCTCTTCCTGCGCGGGCGGCACGGGACGCAACTCACCACGCTGGGGAAATTTTTCCTGCGGGGGGCGCGGACGTTGTCGCGGGATTTTAACGACCTGATCGACCGCACGAGCCGAGCGGCGCGAGGCGAGACCGGGCGGCTGCGCATCGGCTTTGGTTTTCATACCTTTGAGCTGGTGCCGCGGATCGTGGTGCGGCTGCGCAAGAGCGTGCCGCAGGGCGAGATCACGCTGCGCGATATGTCGACCACAGAGCAGACGGAGGCACTGCGTGACGATCGGCTCGACCTCGGCTTTTTGCGGTTGCCGGTGGGCGCCGAATTCGAGACGCGGCCGGTGATCGAGGATCACGTGATGCTGGTCTCCGACCTGTCGTCGCAATTTGCCGGCGGGCTCGCGTTATCGCAGTGCCGGGAGCGGCCATTTATCCTCCTCTCCGCTGATCGCTCGCCGACGTTTCACGCCCACATCCTGACGCTGTGCGCCAAGGAGGGCTTCCATCCGAATATCGTGCAGGAGGTGCGCGAGGTGACCACCGCACTCGCGCTGGTGCGTGCGGGCCTGGGCATCGCGGTGATCCCCGAGAGCTTTGGCGAGAGCCGCTTTGCAGGCGTGCGTTTTCACCGGATCAAGGACCCCGAGGCGGGCTGGAGCGTGGGCGCAGCCTGGCGGCGGGGAGACACGAATCCGCTGCTGCACCGGTTCCTGGGCCTGCTCAAGCCGGAGATGAAGAAGCAGGCCGGGCGGGCAGGCTAATAGTGAAGAGACCCAGGGTCGTGTCATGCCCTGGGTCTCACTCTTATATTTTCGGCGCGCAAGGGAACGTGGGAAAAAAGCCTTGTCTTAAGCCGTTTTCGGCGGAAGCGCCGTGGTTCGTTCAATGGGCATCCGTACTCGAGCTCCCTTGGGTCGAGGTATGGGTGCTATTGGTGCCGCTGGAAGTTGCCTGACTGCCGGAGGAGGAATGCTTTCCAGTGGTCGATGAGCTTTGCGGCTGCTGGCTTCCGCTGTTGGTTCTCGACTGGTTTCTTTCCGTGCGGGCGGCAGGCTCGTCACTGGTGGCCCGTTGGCTCGGCGCGGTGGCGGCCGCGTTGCTGCTTTCGCGCCGCAGGTTTGCGCTGGTGGAGGTTTGCGCGTTTTCGCGGTCGGCGGCTTCGCGGGATTTATTTGCGGTGGACGCACGCGCGTTCTCTTGTTCGCTGGCACTCGTTTGCGCGGCTCGGCTGTTGGCCAGGGACTGCCCTGCATCCGGCTTGTTCCGGCTTTGATTGGCTTGATCCGCGCGGTTATGGCGAGTGGACGCGTTGCGCTCGGCGTCGGAACTGTTCCTGGACGGCGAGGCGCTGGCGTTCGCCTGGCGGCGGTTCTCCGTGGAGGCCGCGGGAGAGGATGCCGGGCTGGCCGCAGCGTCGGCGGTCGGCGAGGAAGCAGGTGCCGCTGAGGCGTTGGCGGTGTTGGCCGGGCTTGGATTCGGTTGCGAGTTCGCGTTGGGAGCCGCATTGGCGGTGCGGTCGGTTTCGCTCCGCACGCTGGCAGAGTTGGCCGGGGCATTCGGATCGCGCGACGACCAGTCCGAGCGATTGTCCTGGCGGATATTCGTGTTCACGCTCGAAGTGCTGACTGCCGCGTCGGATCGAACGCCGAAATATTGGTAGGTGCGGTCGATCATCTCGGGTTGAATGACGGTCGCGGAACTGATCTGCGTCTGTTCGATAACCGGAGCGCTGACGATGCGGTCGCGCGAGATTTCGGTGAGGGTAATTCCGCGATCGGCGTCGAACTGCATCGAGGAAAACGGCACGGCGACGAATCTCTCTCCGATGATTCCGCCCGTGACTACGCTTGAGACGATTCGCTGATTGGACGGGTCGACGACGATGTATTCCACATGACCGGCCTCCGCGCCGTCCGAGGTGTGAATGACCCGCTGGTCCTGACAGACTCGGAAAACCGAGTAGTCGGCGCAGAAGGCCGTTGAGGCGAGAGCGGAGCTCGCGATGATGCTAAGAATAAATGTATTTTTCATAGTTAAGGGGTACGCAATTCGCTTTTCGGCCGGATGCAATGCCGACGCCGGGAAACTCCCTAATATCGCATCGGGGACAAAATGCCCGCCTGACAGGGAGCGGCAAAAAGCGCAGCGATTTTTGAGAGCTTTGGCGGACGATTCCCTTGCTTTACGTTGAGCAGGACCGAGGATGAGGCGGAATGAACAAGCGAGGCTTCACGCTGGTCGAGCTACTGGTCGCAGTCGCGATCGTGGCGGTGCTGGGGGTGTGTGCCTTGCCGGCCTTTCGCATGGTGCATGATCTGGCGCTGCGCACGCAGTGCACGAGCCGCATCCGGAACTTGAGCAGCGGGTTGCTGCTTTACGCCTACGATCGCGAGCAGACGCTGCCGAGCGATGCCATGCCGGAGTACCATAATCCGGAAGGCATCTGGTTTGGCTATGGCGCGCTGGTGGTGCCGTACCTGGGGATGACGGCAGAGACGGCGGCGAGCTCACCGCAGGTCTTCAGTTGCCCGATGGTGCGCAACGATGTGGGGCATCCGAGCTATCTCTTCAACGCGGGGAACCAGTACGACGAGATCTTTCCAGGGCTGGCCGGGCGCCGACTGGTGGAGATAGCGCATCCGGCGCGGACGCTGCTGCTCTATGAATTCTCCGCCGTGTTTCCTGTCTCGTGGCATGCGCCCGTGCCGGGCGGTGGGGATGCGTACCAGAATGCGAAGAACGTCGCGAGCTTCGCGGATGGGCATGTGGCGTTCCTGCCGTTTTATTGGGACGGCAAAAATCTCTCGCCGAGCAAGGATCCGCCGGAGGGGTATGGGTATCAGTGGAGCGCGGAGTAGGCATTGGGGATTGCTAAGGTCCCACTAAAAGGAATAGCGTCCAGGGATGAACCCACCCACCCGGTCCATCAGAAAATCGTTGTTTTCACGGAATCGCTATCTTGGCCTTCTGGCCGCAGGCACGTGCGTGCTGCTTTTCTCGGGCGCGGCTCAAGCTGGAGTCGTCTGGGAATACAAAGTGGTCGACGCCAATCTGCACAATCGCCAATTGGAAACCATGCTCAATGCGCAAGGCGCGGGCGGCTGGGAATTGGTGCTGATCACCAGGCAGGGAGTAGCTGTTTTTAAGCACCGCAAATAGTTCTCGAAGGACTTGGTCCGAAATAACCCTCTCTCCCCGCTGAGGTGGGAGAGAGGGATTTTCGGGGGAGGGGAATTGCTTAGAAGGTGACGCCCATGTGAAGGCCGAGGATGGTCGCGTTTTCAACCAGCCCGGTGCCATTGGGGCGGATGAGGTACTGAAGAAACGGCTGCACGTAGGCAAACTTGGTGACCTGCACGCGGTAGTCGAACTCCAGCACGCCTTCCATGGTTTGATGGATGGGGTTGCCCACATTACGCTCGGCGAGGATCTTGTCGTAGCTGTAGCTGCCGAAGCCAAAGGCCACGCCGAGTTGATCGAAATCGCGGGTGGGGATAAGGCCCTTGTAAACTAGGCCGGTCTGGAAGTAGAGCGGGAGCGAGTTGTCGTAGGAAGGCGCGTAGTTCAGCATGCTGAAGAAATAAAGCCCCTGCTCGGATAGCTTGGGCTTATCGCCCACCGGTTCCTTGAAGGATTTGCCGGCGACGGACTTTCCATCCGACGGCCCCTTGCCGAGCGGCGCGGGCTCCTGCGGGGAAGGCTCGCGGAAGATCATCTGGTCGGCCTGCCAGTAAAAGCCGTACTTGCCATCGTAGGGCTGGCCATTGAACGAGCGGTTTTCCAAGCCCCAGTAGTAGCCGCCAAAGGCGTACTTGCCAGGGAGCTGGGCCGAGCCGAGCTTCGGCGTCACGCCGGCCTCCGCGAGAGCGTAGAGCCCATTGCGATAGGCGGGCTGGGCCAGGGCAAAGTAGAGGCCATGATTGGTGGTATTCGTCGCCTCGGGCACGGCGGCGTAGAGCCCGCCCTGGAGGTAGGACCACGAGGTGGGCTTGATCTTGGCATAGCCGCCCCAGGCCGCATAGGAGCCATTGAAGGGGATGCCGTTGGCCGTGATGCCCTTGGTTTGCGTGATCGCATTGTTCACGAACAATTTCGATTCCGGCTGCTGCAGGAAGAAATCGTAGGGATTTTGCCAGCCGCCCGAGAGCGTGATCATGTCCGTCACGGGCAGAAGGTTGCGCGACTCCCAGGTGAGGTACATGGGCATGAAGCGCCACTGCTTGCCGACCTGCATATAGGAGGGATTGAAGGCCGGACTGGCCCCGACATAGGCGTCGGGATTTTGCCCATCGCGCCAGCGCACGGAACCAAAGGCGGAGAGTCCGGTAATGCCCGCGAGCTTTTCAAAGTCGAGCTTCAGACCAAAGCGGATCTCCTCGTCAAAGGCGCCGCGCTGCTGGAGACCGCCATCCACGATGCCGTAGAAGGTGCCCTTCCACGAGCCGCTGAAGACGATGCCATGCTCCTCCAGGTTGTCGCGGAGCCCGAGCCAGTTGCCGGAGGCATACTTGCCGCCGGCCCAGGTTTCCACGGCATTCTGTGCGTGGGCCTGGACCGCGAGGGCGCAGAGCAGGAAGGCGGCGAGGGATTTCCAACCGCGAGTCGTGTAGGATTTTCGATGATTATGGTTCATGATGGTTATGTGGTAACGAGCGCCACATTCAGCACGGGTAATGCCATCACATCGGGAGGTGCCGTGATTTGGCAGGAAATGAATTTGTGATAATGATGAATTTAATTCATGATATCAAAAGCGCGGCCCGAGGATGGGCGCAAGGGATCAGTCGTCGAAGCGCAGGGTGCGGCAGGCCATCTTGCACAGGCCGATGAAAGTCGTCTCGGGCTGTCGCAAATCGCGCGCGGACTGGTGCAAAACAGCCCACTGGCGGCGAATGGGGAACCTGGGGAGAGGCTTGAGGATGAGCGAACCGTTCTTGATTTCCTCGGCGGCGACCCAGGGGGCCATGAGCGCGACTCCCAGGCCGAGACGGGCGAGCTGCTTCATGATCTCGAAGCTGGGAATCTCAACATAGGAGGAAAGCTGCACACCCATGCGGAGAAAGAAATCCTCGGAGTGGCGAAAGGTGACACTACGGCGCTGGTAAAGCAGGAAGTGCTCGCGGGACATGTCGGCCGTGCTGATCCGCTGCTTCCCGGCCCAGGGGTGAAGTGGCGAGATCACGAACGAAAGGCGGTCCTGGAAGAGTGGTTCGGGGTGGAGGGATTTTGGCACGTTGTCCTGAATGGCCAGCGCCAGATCGCAACGACCCTCCTCTACTTCGCGGATGGCCTGGGGGGTATCCTCCAGGCGCACGACGACCGAGATGCGGGGGTAGGATTCGCGAAACTCGCGCAGCACGGGAGCCAGGATGAGCTGGGCCAGGGAGGTGGAGAAGACCACGCTGAGGGTGCCCTTGGACTCGGAGAATCGGCCGCTCACAGAGTCTGCCGCCCGATCGAGCGCCTCCAGCACCCGGATGACCTGGGAAAGAAAGATGCGGCCCTCGGGGGTGAGCTGGATGGCCTTGCCCATCCGGGAGAGGAGCGAGCACCCGGCTTGGGTCTCGAGGCGCTTCATGCCATGGCTCACGGCAGATTGAGTAACATTCATGAGCTTGGCCGTGCGGGTGAAGCTGCCGACCCGGGCCAGAGTGGCAAACATACGAAGGAGTCTCAAGTCCAGGTCGGCGGGCATGGATGAAGGCTATTCATGGAAAAACGAGAAGGCAACGGCGGAGGAGTGGCCTCGGCAGCGGGGAAAGGGATGGTAAATGCGAGCAATCGGCACGATTGCTGCTTTCCCGGTTTTCCACTATAACGCAACCGTATGCCAAAAATTAGACTTTCCGGAACTGTGCTGGGAGAGAGTGACCCAAACCGCCCGTCGCGCGCCCGTATGCTGTACCTCCTCTTCGCGGGAGGATGGGACATCTACAACTCCAACGGGGACCAACGGATCACGCTCTCCAACATTGAGAAAAAGATCATCGAGTCCGATGCCTTCATTTTCACTCCCGGCGCCACGCTGGAGGACATGTTCAAGGCGATTTCCATCTTCGTGGGATTCCAGACACTCGACCGGAACCTAAGCGGGAAGCCCACCATCATTCTCAATGCGGATGGTTCTTGGACGCCGTTTTTCTCCGTGCTCACGCACCTGCGGGCCATGGGCACGGTGCCGCAGAATCACGAGGATTTTTTGCTGCTGGCCGATTCGCCGGAAGCCGCGATGGACTCGCTCGCCACGGCCCGGAACAAGGGGCTGCCCGACGCGGGACGGCACAAGATGTTTGAGGGAACCCAGCCAAAGGTGGTGGAGGCCCCGGTGCCGGAGGATTATCAGGGCCACGTGTGCGTGTTTTGCTCCGCTTCGCTGGAAGACCCGGCCTATCTCGCCGATGGAGAAGCGCTCGGGCGCATCCTGGCGGAAAACAAGATCGGCTGTGTGTCCGGCGCGGGCCGGTCCGGTATCATGGGCGCCGTGGTGAAGGGTTCCGTGGAAGCGGGCGGCTGGGCGGCGGGATCGAACGTACCGCACATCATCGAGCTGGAAGGGCTGCCCGACGGCCTCTCGGCCTTCTGGCTGCGGCCGGATATCTACACCCGCATGGAGGTGATGATCGAGAACTCCGACGCCTTTGTGATTTTCCCCGGCGGCGCGGGCACCGTGCAGGAGCTTCTGGCCCTGATGATCTTCAAGCACCAGAGGCATCCGCTTATGGCGGGCAAGCCCATCGTGATCTTCAATCGCAAAAACGCGGATGGCGTGGCTTTCTGGGACCCGATGATCGAGCTGCTCGGCGGCATGTGCCAGCCGGGCGACTTTGCCGTGGCCGATACGCTGGAAGAGATTCTGCCCGCGATCAAACCGGGGATGAAAATCGCCATGAAGCTGGCCGAGACCCTGCCGCAGGGTGAGGAACTGGCGGTGTAGAGGCGGCCTGCGGAGACTATTCGAAGTCGCGGCGGCGGAGTTGCACGCTCTGGATGCCTTCCAGGGATGTCAGGGTGCGCACCAGGGAGGTCGGCGAGATGTGCTGGTGGAGGCGGGCTTCGTAAATGAACTCCATGGCCGCACCCTGGCGGGCGGTGCCGAGGGAAAGGAGCTCTTGACGCAGAAGATGATTGCGGAGCGCGGCGCCGGCCAGGAGGTCGGGCTCGAGCCCGGGATCCAGGCGGAGGGTGAGAAGGTAGATGGGTTGGGCGTCGGGCCGGGAGCGATATTTGCACCAGGCGGACGCGAGCGCGACAATGCCCAGGCCAATCAGAGCGCTCCAGATATTATGCGCGCCGACGGCCATCCCTGTGACCACGGCAAGAATGACGTAGGCGGTATCCTGGGTATCGCGAACCACGGTGCGAAAGCGCACAATGGAAAGAGCGCCAACCAGGCTGAAAGCGCGCGCCACGTTATCGCCGACGACCTGCGTGACCATGGCGATGAGGATGCAAAGCAAAATGAGCGTGGCGGGAAAGGATGCGGGAATTTCGCCGTGATGCCGGCTGTGGCGATAAATGCCCGCAACCGCGCCTCCCAGCAGGAGCGCGAGTAAAAGCCTAAGTGCCACGCCCAGGGGATTGAGAGGGCTGGCGCTGGTGAAAGTATTTAGCAGAAAATCAGGCATGGTCGCCGGACCGAAAGTACCGGAGAGTCCGGTGAGAGCCACGAGATTGGGATGAAAGCGGGATTTTGCGAAGTGAGAGCAAAGGGCTGCGGGGCCGGGAGCGCTAAGTGGAACAAAAGGGCGGGGGATATTGGCTGAATCCTCGCAAAAATACTCGCTGCTTATCTTCCTCCTTTGCTATCTACTCGCCGGCTCAGTTTAATGAAAGATAAGCCGCCCATCCTAGTGACCTTACCGGAGGACTCTCTCCGTGAAGTGAATCTGGTGCGGGCCTGGTGGATCCTGATCGTCACCACCACTTTCACGGTGCTGTTTACCATCTCAGGGCACTTGACGGGGACGAGTGCGGCTTTTGAGACTGTGCAGATCGTGGATTACACGGGATCGGCCCTTTCTTTTGGGTTGTTTTGCCTCGCGCGTTGGGGCTCCGGTGAATGGCTGCGGCGCGTGCTGCCGACTTTATACGCGTTGTTTTTTGTACTGATCAACGATGCCTATTATTTCTCGGCCTGGCCCGTGGCGGGGGACAATGTGGGCTATGCTTTCGGTGTGCTCACTCCGGCCGCGCTGCTGTACCTCAGGCCGAGAGCGTTTGTGCCATTTCTGGTGGTGAATCATCTGTGCGTTTGTGCGGGAATTCTGCACCAGCCGGTCAAATTCGAAGCGACGGTCGGCGCCATCTACGGAACGACGATCACCATGCTGATCGCGGCGATCTCAAGCGTCATTCAATACCGCACGAAAGTGGGAGAGCTGGCCAAGGCCGCGCTGATTGCGAAGCGAAACCAGGAGCTGGCTGCGGCCAACTCCAGCCTGCTGGAGATGTCGCAAAGGGTGGATGAGATGATGGCCCTGGCCGCGCATGATCTCAGGGCTCCCCTGCAGGGCCTCGCCGTGCTCTGCGAGATGGAGCTGGAAAAACCGGAGTGGCAGGGGAAGGAGCGAGGCCGCATCTTTGAGGTAATCAAGGAGGGCTCGGAGCGCATGGCCGCGCTGGTCAACAACATGCTGGCCGAGTATTCCGCGCGGCACGATTCCATTGCGGGGCTGGCCCTGGAGGAGTGCGACGTGGCCCCGATCCTAAGGGAGATGGGCAAACACGCGGAGCCGCTGGCCGCGAGGAAGAATATCGAAATCGCGCTGGTGGAATTTCCGGTGGAGGCCATGGCCGAGGCCAACGAGGAAGCGCTGGAGCGTGTCTTTGGCAATTTGATTTCAAATGCCATCAAGTACTCGCCGGAGGGATCGCGGGTGGAACTTGGGCTGCGCCGGGCCGGAGAGCGCTGGCTCTGCGAGGTGCGCGACGAAGGCCCCGGCGTGCCGGAAAAGGATCGCCCCGCGCTCTTTCGCAAACTGCAAAAGGGCTCCAACCTGCCCACCTCCGGAGAGGAAAGCAGCGGCCTGGGACTCTACATTGCGACGAAACTGGTGGAAGCGATGCGCGGATCGATTGAATTTGAGCCGGGTCGCACCATCGGCTCGGTGTTCCGAGTTTCGCTGCCGGCGGCCGAGTCGAAAGCCTAGATGAGCTTTAGCGATGTTGGAGAAATTTCGGAATAAGGCCTTCCAGAAAATCCATCGGAGTATTGGCCTCGATCTCGATTTCCACGACCCGCTGCCCGTCGGGCCCTTTGAGCTCAAGGGTCTCGGGAGGCTGCCAGGGGGTTATACCGTTTTGCTCGAGGAACATCTGGAAATCTGCCGCGAGGCTGCCCGCGACATGAAAACTGGGCGTCGATTGTTCGTGAGTGGGTGGGATGAGCAGGAGATTGGTGCTTTGCATATTCAGGTATCGAGAATTGCGCCGAAACTGGCCGGAAAAATAACCAGGCGCCCGCCGTCTGCCTGGAGAGGCGGGGCTCTGGGCCAAGGGCGGCGGGCGGGGGACCATCCGCATCTACGCGGGTAGCACGCAGATCAATTCGACCCTCCTCTGCACCGCGACCACGGCCTGGAATTACTTCTCCACCACCGTCGCCACCGGCACGAATACCCGGCTGAAGATCAGCTTCGACGACGAGGCCCCCGCCGCTTCCATCATGTACCTGGACGACGTGTTCTTTGGGGTCTCGGGCGGAACGAACCGCTTGGTGAATCCCGACTTCGAGCGGGGCTCGGTCGGCTGGGACATGTCGCTTTCCGGCACGACCTTTTCCATCGGCCAATGGTGAAGATTTGACGTGTAAAACGCCCGGCGAATGGGGCAACCTCAATCCGTGCAGGTCAGGAAATTGCAGCGCGGATTGCGGGTCGCCCCGGGCCGGGAGGATATTCGCTTTGGCCTCGGCCAGTCCTCCCTCGGGCGCGTGCTCGTCGCACTGAGCGAGCAGGGCGTGGTCACCATCTCGCTGGGCGACGACATCGAGGAATTGATCGAGGAACTAAGCGTGCAATTCCCCACCGCGGAAATCTCCCGCGAGGATCGGGAATGCCGCGAAGCGGTGGCGCAGGTCGTCGCCTATATCGAAAATCCCTCGCTCAAGCTGGAAGTGCCGCTGGACATCCGCGGCACGGATTTTCAAAAACGCGTCTGGCAGGCCGTCCGTAAAGTGCCGCTCGGGAAGATCGCCACCTACTCCGATATCGCGGCAAAAATCGGGAAGCCCAAGGCCATCCGCGCCGTCGGCAGCGCCTGCGCCAAAAGCAACTTCGCCGTTGTCATCCCCTGCCACCGCGTCCTCCACAAAGACGGCTCCCTCTCCGGTGGGTACTATGGCACGACCGGGCGGCAGCGCGCCCTGCTAGAACGCGAGGCCGAGCTCAAAATCCGCCAGTAGCTGGTGGCGACCTTCCTGTCGCATTGACTCTTCCTTTTAAAAATGGTACTGACTTTACCTGTGCCAGACCACTCAAATCTCCACCACAAACCATTTACCGGCCCCTTTTTCCGAATTCCCGCACCTCCTTCTCGAAAAAAAGTATGTGATTTCACGCATTCCCTCTGGCTTCAGGCCTCTTACCCCAACCTCGCCCTCCGCGGTCGCCGTCTGTGAATTTCAAAAATTGTATGGTATATCACGCATCTCCACCCACCCCGGGCCTCCAATTTCACAAAAATGTAGGGTATTTCACGCATCCGCTCTCTGGCTCACTCATTTCAGCGGAGGGCCTTATAGGCTTGGCCATCCCGGCGCAAAAGCTAAACTAAGCCCATGTTGCGGAAACGACCATGGCTCTGGTGGCTGCTGGCCGTGCCTCCCTTATTGGTGGCTGCCTACTTCCTTGCGCTCGCCGGCTTCCGCGCTGAGCCTTCCGGCCTCGTATCATCCTATTCCTTCTTCCCGCACGATCCCTACGACACGCTGAAGTTTTCGCACGGCGTGGTCACCTTGCAAACCTGCTGCGGCGACGGGCCTTGGGGCACGTATTCTCAAGCCGCAGACGGCTCATGGATCTGGCACGTGCAGCCGTATGGCAAGGCCGGGCGTGGCGGGGACGTGCGAGTGACCTCCGAGCGATGGGCCATCCGCTTTACAGACGTTAAGGACCCTGCCTTTACTTTCACGTTGCCCCGCCGGGTCTTTCGCGCGGTGCCGTTATAGAAAGAATCTAGTTGCCTTTGGAAATAAACTAAAATCAATGAGAAAGCCAACTGACGAAGAAATAACGAGGCAACTCATCGCGATCATCAGCGACGGTTTCAACCGCTCTCTTGGAACTCTTGAGCAGGCTGGTGCAATCGATACGACTTCGCTGAGGGAACACTACTGCGGTGTTGGAAGTAAGTATTACGACCTGGTGACTGATCAGATTACTCTTACGGCCAAGTACGGCGCACCTGTCTTGCGGAAAATCTTTGAAGAGGATGGATCTGCGCGGTCTGACGTTGATCCAAATTGCTGAAATCAGCATCGACACCGGCGCGGAGAAATTCATTCTTGCCGCAACCATGAGCGAAGCTCCCGAACCCATCTCTCCCGATCGCCGGCCGATCAAGACCCGCTCGGCGGGCTGGGCGCAGGCCATCTCTCGGGCGCTGGTGCGACTGGGCGTGAGCCCCAATCAGGTTTCCGTGGCCAGCATTGTTTTCGCGCTGGCGGGTGCGGCTTTGCTCACCTGCCACACCAAAGAACCCGGAGCAGCGGGAGCCATCGCTTATTTGCTGGCGGCTGGCTGTATTCAACTCCGCCTCCTCGCCAATATGCTCGATGGCCTCATCGCCGTGGAGGGCGGCCGCCAGACCAAGACGGGCGAGCTTTACAATGAGATCCCCGATCGCATCGCCGACGTGGCCTTTCTCGCCGCCGCCGGGTACGCCTCGCAGCATGGCGAGTGGGGTGTAGCGCTGGGCTGGAGCGCGTCCGTACTGGCCGTAACGACAGCCTACATCCGCGCCATCGGCGCGCGACGCGGACAGCCGCAGGATTTTTGCGGACCCCAGGCCAAGCCCCACCGCATGTTCCTCCTCACCGTGGGCTGCCTCTTTGCCATGGGCGAAAAGCTGGCCGGCCTGCCGCCCTGGAGCCTCTTCATCTTCCTGATTCTGATCACCGTGGGCACGTTCGTCACCTGCATCCGCCGCACCGTGCGCCTGGCGCGACAACTGGAGGCCGCATGATCGGCAATGCCTTGGCGGCGGGAGTTCGGCTCTTCACCGGCGTGCAGGCGCGCTGGCTCGGCTGCGCGCCCGATGCGACCCAGCGCGTGTACTTTGCCAATCACACCAGCAATCTCGATTTCCTCGTCCTCTGGTCCGTGCTGCCCAATTTTGCGCGCCGTCAGACCCGCCCCGTGGCGGCGAGCGACTACTGGCGCGGCAGCAAGCTGCGGCTCTACCTCGCGGACCATGTGTTCCACGGCGTGCTCATCGAACGCAAGAAAGTGACCCGCGCCAACAACCCCATGGATCAGCTTATCGCTGTGCTCAAGGGCGGCGAATCGCTCATCATCTTCCCCGAGGGCGGACGCACCCAGGAAGAGGAAATGCGCCCCTTCAAGAGCGGCCTCTATCATCTCGGCAAGGAAATGCCGCACGTCGACCTCGTGCCGGTCTATCTCGACAACGCCAGCCGCGTACTGCCCAAGGGCGAGTTCCTGCCCATCCCCTTTCTCTGCTCCGCCAATTTCGGCACCCCGCTCCGGCTCCAGCCGGGCGAAACCAAGGACGTGTTCCTCACCCGGGCGCGCGCGGCCGTGGAGGCCATGGCACCGCAATGAAAGGCCTCGATCCCCAAATGATTCAGCTCGGCGCGGGCGTCTTTGCTCTGCTCGCCCTGTCGTCCGTCGTCGGCTACATCCTGCAACTGCGGGTGGAAACCGAGAAAGGCCGCGAAGTCGTGGCCAATCTCAACGCCCGCATCAATGCCTGGTGGGTGATGGTCATCATCTTCTTCCTCGCCATGTCCACCGGCGGCACCGGCTCGGTCATCCTCTTTGGCATCACCTCCGTCCTCGCTCTGCGCGAGTACATCACGCTCACCCCCACGCGGCGGGCGGATCACCGCGCGCTCTTCTGGGCCTTCTTCATCATCACCCCGCTGCAATACGTGCTCATCGGCGTGCATTGGTTCGGCTTCGCCGTGATGATGATTCCCGTCTACGCCTACATCTTCGTGCCCATCCGCAATGTGCTGGCCGGCGATAGCCAGGATTTCCTCGCCCGTTGCGCGAAGATCCAGTGGGGCCTCATGGTCTGCGTTTACTTCGTGAGCTACGCGCCCGGCCTCATGCTGCTGAATATCCCGGGTCACGAAGGCCAGGGCGGCAAGCTCCTCTTCTTCCTCGTCTGCGTCGCGCAGATCAGCGACATCCTGCAATACTGCTTCGGCAAGCTCTTTGGAAAACACAAGATCGCCCCGCACATCAGCCCCAACAAAACTGTGGAAGGCTTCGTCGGCGGCCTGGCTTCCTCCGTGCTCATCGGCGCCGGGCTGTATTGGATCACGCCGTTCAATCCCTGGCAGGCCGCGCTCATGGCCCTGGTCATCGCGCTCATGGGCTTCTTCGGCGGCCTCGTCATGTCCGCCATCAAGCGCGACCGCGGCGTGAAAGACTACGGGGCCACCATCCCCGGCCACGGCGGCATCATGGACCGCATCGATTCCCTCTGCTTCGCCGCGCCGGTGTTCTTCCACCTGACGAACTACTTTTTTGCCAGGTAGGCGTTTCGCAAATCGGCGTAAATCCAAGCAGCGCATGGCCTTTCAGGCCCCTCATTTGCTTTTTCCGCATCCCCAGCTTAGCCTGAGGAAAATGATTCCTTAGCGTGGGTGCCTTCCTGCCCGCTTTGGCATAGCAGCCTCGGGATGATAGCCCCGCCGGGTGAAAGACCGGTAAGGCGGGCAGGAGGGTACACACCGCCGGGAGCATGGTATCTACGGGGAAGGTCTGCGACGAGATGATCCCTCGGGCTAGTATGCTCGTGGCGAAAAGTGGCGGTCGGGCGAGCGGCGTGTTAATCGCTTGCACATCCGGAGGAACCGAGCAGCCTAGTTGAATGCATCTAGCGTTGAGGGGCCGTTGGCCAGGTGGTTTTCTGGCGGTCGTGCTGGCGCTTTCCCTGGCCGTACCGGCGCGGGCCGGAGGCGATGGAGATAGCGCGCTGGATTTCGCGCGGAGCTTTCTGCAGAAGTATCCCAAGTTCCAGGCCGAGGGCGTGATGACTTCAACCCTGGTGGGCAAGCCCCCCTATCACTGCCGGGTGGCGATGGCCTTTAATAAAACAAATGCCGTTCTGTTCTCCTACAACACCGATGCGTCAAAAAACATCATCCCGTACGACTATGCCTTCGCGGACCACGCACTGAAGGAGACCGTGTATAATCGCGAGCGCACCCAGGTACTCCATACTGAGGAGATCGGCGCGCCCACGCGCACCGTGTTTAATTTCGTGTGGAACCTGCTCTACGAGGCGGAGCATGGCGCCGGCTTCAGCAGCCTCCTGGCCAATGGGCTCATGAGCATCAACCGCGATGACACGAGCCGCGGCACCCGCATCATCCTGCGCCGTCGCATCCCCACCGGGCCGGTGGATAAGGTGCGCTTCCAGTTCGACGACGAGAGCAAGCTCAAGAGCATCGAGATCACGCAGGGCGACGGCACCGTGCATAAGATCGACATCCGCAAATTCCGCGCCGAGCCCGTCGAGGCAAAGGAGGAGGAAAAGGTGCCGCGCACTCCGGCGGCAGTAGGCACGCCTGTGCCGAGGTTGCACTAAAGCTAAGTGCTTGTCGCAGTAATCTGGCAAATCTAAACTGTGCATGATTTTCGCAACGCGCCGTTAGGCGCTGTAGCAACGGCGCTCAGTCGCCGTTTCGCCCAAAGGGCGATCTCCCAAGTTTTCTTTCAGAAAGGCGACCTGCTGAATTGAAAACGCTTTAGTCGCAACCTAGCCCCCGAGCAGGATCGCAATGCCCACCAGCAACGCGCCCACCGCCACCATGGCGAGGCCCGTGGGCAGGCGGCGCAATCCCGCATAGCCGGCCAGCATGTAACCAGCGCCGAAAAGCAACGCGATGGCCACCGCGTTTGATACGCGCAGGGCCAGATCGACCTTCTGGAAAATCAGAAACGGGATCACCACGGGAAAAGTGGAAAGAAAGACGAGCAGGAACACCCCCACCGCCCCACGCCAGTTTTCTGCCGTGAACCTGGGCCGCTCCGCCGGCTCGGGCAATTGGGCGAGATGAGCACCGATGCGCTCAAAATCAGCGTCGTGCAATATCTCAGCCACCTTGGGAGGCAGGGCTTCCGTTATGGCGGCACGCGCCTGTGCTGGGTCCCTGGCCTGCTGCACTTCGCGGAGCAGCCCGGCGTTGTGCCCCTGCTCGGTCAGGCAGGCAATGAGGTAAAAGGCCGCATCAATGAGACCCCACGCCAGATTGCAGCCGATCGCGGCGACAAGCATCAGGCGAATATCGTTCCGGCCGGCCTCCGCGACGCTCAGCGTGCAGGTAAAGGTCAGCACCATGATCAGGCCAAAGACGATCTCCGAGAACCGCTCGAGCGGATCCAGAACGCGGTTGCGGACGGAGCGAAGGTTCATGCTTTCGCGGTGCGGTTATTTTGAAAATCCTCGATCGCGTCAGCCAGCGTGGCAAAGCGATCAATGCGGCCGATCTTCTCCTCGAGCCCTTCGAGCCGCAGCATGTCGCGCACGCTGGCGTGCGCCTCCACCACGTGAAACACGGAGCCGCGCCGGGTGATTTCCGCTTGCAGTGTACAGAACATTTGTGCGCCCGCCATGTCGAGATGGGGCGAGGTCGAGAGATCGCAGATCACCAGTCCCACAGGCTCGGGCGAGGCGTCGAGCCGGGCCAGCACCGTATCGAAGACATGGTTGGCGTTGAAGTAGACGATGCCCGACTCCACGCGAAACGCGATCACCCCGGGAGTGGGTTCGTTGGAGGGATGCCGCTCGCGATCCGAGTACCGGCGCACCCCGGGAATGCGACCGAGGAAGGCTACATGCGGCGCGGAGGTGCGGCGGATGAGCAGCACGATCGAGATGACCGCCCCGATGAGTACGCCCTTCAACAAACCCGCCCACAGCACGCCGAGCAACGCGGCGATGGCCACCAGAAACTCACCCCGGTGCACCTGCCAGAGTCTCTTCAGCACCTCGATCTTCACCAGGCTGGCCACCGCCATGAGCACGACCGCCGCCAGCACTGGCTGGGGCAGATTGCTCAGGAGGTCGGTGAAAAACAGCGCGACCAATAGGATGATACCCGACGCGATCAGCCCCGAGAGCGGCGTGCGCGCCCCCGCGCTTTCATTGACCAGGGATTGCGACATGCCGCCGCTCACGGGAAAGCCGCGCCCGAGCCCCGCCGCGAGATTGGCCCCCGCCAGCGCGAGGAGTTCCTGGTTGCTGTCGACGCGATAGCCATACTTCTCGGCAAACATGCGGCCGATCGCCGCCGTCTCCACCGCCCCGAGCAGGAAACACGCGAGCGCCAGCGGCAACAAATCTCCCAGATCCTCGTAATGCAAGGCGGGCAGCGCCGGCATCGGAATACCATTGGGCACGGCTCCAAGCAGATGGACGCCCCGCGCCCCGAGATCAATGAAGGTCGCCGCCAGAATCCCCGCGATCACCACAAAGAGCGCGACGGGCTTATTCGGCAGCAGCTTCTTCCCGAACATCAGCAAGGCCAGCGCCGCCAGCCCGAGCATGAGCGATGCGGGATTGGTCTCCCCCACATGGCGAAAGAACACCGCCATGCGCTCCCAAAAATCTCCATGCCCGCCCGTCACGCCAAAGAGCTTGGGCAATTGCGTGCTCGCGAGATGCAGCGCCACCCCGGCCTTGAAACCAATCATCACGCTCTCCGAGATGAAATTTACCGCCGAGCCCGCCCGGGCAGCCCAGGCCAGAAAACCGATCGCCGCCGTGATCAAAGCCGTGCCGGCCGCGAAGGCGCCAAAGCGCGCCGGATCACCTCCGGCCAGGCCGCCCAGCGAGGAGCCCACCACCAGGGAAATCGCCGAGGTCACGGACAGCGAGGTTTGCCGCGAACTACAAAAAAACCAAAAGATCAACCCGCCAAACAAGCACGAGTAGAGGCCCGCCTCCGGGGGCAAGCCCGCCAGCGAAGCATCGCCCAGAGCCGAGGGCAACAGATACGCCGCCAGCGTCACGCCCGCCGCGAGATCCGCGCGAAACCAGGACGCTTCATAGTTCCTCAGCCAGCCCAGGGCAGGAGCGATCCCGCCCAAGATTCCGGGGGAGCCCACCGACCCGGCCTTCATTTTCCGCCGGTGAGAGCCAGGCGTGCGGCGGCGAGTTCCTTTTTCTTCTCCTCGTTGACCTCGGGATACTTCAGCCCCAGCGACGCGAGCGTGTCGATCACCGCGGCAGCCACGATCACCCGAGTAAACCACTTATTGTCCGCCGGCACCACATACCACGGCGAATCCTCCGTGGCCGTCTCGCGGATCGTCTCTTCATAGGCTTCCATGTACTCATCCCAGTGCCCGCGCTCTTTCGCGTCGTTCGCGGAAAATTTCCAGTTCTTTTCCGGATTATCCAGCCGCTCGAGGAAACGCTTCTCCTGTTCCTTCTTGGACACATGCAGGAAGAATTTCCGGACCACCGTTCCATTGCGATGCAGGTGCCGCTCAAAGCCGCGAATGTCCTGGAAGCGCTCTTTCCAGATGTCTTTTGTGACACACTCTTCAGGCAGCTTCTGGCCCGCGAGAAACTCAGGATGCACCCGCACCACGAGGGTTTCCTCATAGTAGCTACGATTAAAGATGCCGATGCGCCCACGCTCCGGCAGTTCCTTCGCACACCGCCAGAGATAGTCGTGATCAAGGTCCACACTCGAGGGCGACTTGAACGACGACACGCTGCACCCCTGCGGATTGATGCCCGACATCACGTGCTTGATCGTGCCATCCTTCCCCGCCGCATCCATCGCCTGAAACACCAGCAGCAACGACCAGCGGTCCTGCGCGTAGAGCACATCCTGCATCTTGGCCAGCGTCTCCACGCCGGTCTGCAGCGCTTCCTTGGCGCGAGTCTTATCCTCCGATTTGAGGTCGCCCGTGTCTTCGGGATCGAAATCCTTCAGGCGGAATTTCTTCCCGTCCGTGATGCGGTAGGGTTTGGAGAATCGATGAGAGGCTTCGATGACTTTGCTGGTTTTCATATGGGGTGAGGGGAGTGGGATGTGTATTGGTGGGGCGAGTGGATTTGTTCCGGTGCGCTAGGCGCCCGCCGACAGCTCTTTGAGTATTTTCAGCCCGCCTTTTCGCAATGGCCCCATTCCTCCCAGCGGCAGGAACCACAGCCCCTTGTCCCTTTCCTGGCAATAGATCACGTGGACGTGGTCCTGGGTCGTTCCGTAGTAAAAATTCGCGTGCGGATTCTCTGCTAAAAAATCAAAAAAGGTCGCTCGCCACGGGTGGTCGTGAAAGGGAAACAGCTTCTCGCCCAAGGCCGTGAGCTCCTTAATGCTGATCGAGTGGATCGACTCGGCGAGCGCCTTGCGGCGTTCTTCGGTGATCTCTTCCATGTTCGTGTTCTCGGGCTCCATCATACGATTCTCCTCCTGGTTTTGGGTGGTTTACGGCTTCGTTGTAGCATGGGCTTAGCCCGTCGGCTGGCCATGGATTGTGTCCGGCATCGCGTCGATCTGCTCTGAGGCAGTTTCTCCTCGAGCGCGACCTCCTCCGCATCCCTCTCTTGGGGCGCACAAAGCTCCCCCGAACTTCGTCGTTCTTTCGTTCTCCCTGCGTGGACCCTTAGTGTCCTCCACCGGCATGGCCGTCTCCAAAGATGAAATTCATCCACGACTTCATGCGCAGCAGAACTTTCCGCATGATCGCGAGGTGGTGCATGTGGTCCGTATAAATTGCTACGTCGCCCGAGCTTCCGGGAACGATATGGTAGGGCGTGAGGTCTTCCTCAAAGTTAAGTTGGACGATCACCCGGCCCTCGCCGCGAATCTGCTCCGGATCGACCAGCGTGCCGGAAGGTTGGAGCTGGCCCTGAGGCACGTAGGCGCCACTGCTCAGCACACGTGCCTTGAAGACGCGACCGGGCACGGCTGGTAAAATCACCTCCGCATCCGATCCCTCGATCACTCTCTGTGAACTGTTTTGCAGGAAGGCGGCCGCAAATTGCGGAGGTTCCGCATGCATAAAGACTAATACCGGACGCAAGGGCATCGGCACCACATACATGCCGGGCCGCAAAAAGAGCTGCAGCACCACACCGTCCGTCGGGGCGCGCACCACCGTCTGGTCGAGATTGTACTGGGCCGTGGCCAGCTCGGAGCGGATTCGGGCCACGTCGGTGTTCACCCCTTCAATGGCCGAAGATGCCTGGAGTTCCGCCCGGTCCGCCTCGGCTTGCGCTGCGTCGGCTTGGTTCTTCGCGCCAAAGTAGCGTTCCTCGGTCTGCTTGAACTGGGCCTGCGAAATGGCCCCACTCGCGATCAGTTGTTGCGATCGAGTATAGAGATCCAGCGCGGCATCCCGTGCGGAGCCGGCAGCCTTGGCATTGTTCCTCGCCGTCGAGGAAGCCGCCTTCAGTTGCTCGGCCACCTGCAGAGCGTCCGCAAGTTCTGCCTGTTTCGCCTTCACCGCATTGGCGTATTGATCCGGCTCGATGCGGAAGAGCACGTCCCCAGCCTTCACTGGCGTATTGGGTTTTACTGGCACCTCGGTCACGCGGCCTCCCACTCCGGGCAGGATCGGTGTGGTCGCAAAGTAAAATCGCCCCTGGTTGCTGTAGGGGTGATTGTAGTTCATTCCGAGAAGCAGGGCGCCAATGATCGCCACTCCGCCCAACACCGCCGTGAGCAGCGTAAACGCATTGACCGGGATGCGAAAGATCTTGAAAACCGCGATCGCGACGCCGGCGTAAGTAAGAATCAGAAGGAGGTCCATGAGCTATTTGGAGGATTTGTCCTTCGATTGTTCGAGTTCGGCGATGCGCTTTTCCAATTCCGCCAGGCGTTCCTCGGGCGTGATTTCCTTGTTGGCTTTCGCGCCCTTGCCCGGCTTGCCGGAGTAGCCATGCACCGGGTGATAGACCGTCGCCCAGATCCAAAGAAAGGGCCAGATCGCGTGCAGGGTGAAAAGGCTGACCCAACCGGCCGCATGGATCGCATCCTGATGGGGATGGTCCCGCTTTTTGGCGATGAGGTAGGGAATGTCGTGAATGGCAATCATGCCGTACGCCAGAGTCAGCAAAACAAAAAAGATGATCCCGAGGGCGAAGTAGCTTAGGAAGTCCATGGAAATTTAAACAGAGTGGGATGGGCGGGACGCGATTTGTATTGAGCGGGGCTGCCCTCAGGGAAATACACGGTTGCTGCGCCACTGGAAAGCCGATTCGAGTGACGACTCCTCTTCAGCAGCCCTGCACACGACAACATTTTCGAGAGTAGCTTGGTCCCTTGCTGAGGCGCGTAAGCGTCGTAAGCGCGGTGACCGCCGGGCCGCAACCTACGCGACAGGAGCGGAAGACATGCTTCGCGACCGCAATTTCCTGAGCCACAGCAACGCCGGCACCGCCATGGCAAGTAGCACGAGCACCTGAGGCTCCGGAACGACATCGCCGGCCACGCTCACATTGTCGACCTGCATGGTCTTACCGCTGTTCTTCGCGTCGAAACCCGAGATGAAAAAAGTCACGGTGGAATTGGCGGCAACGCTGAGCCCACCGGTAAATTGGAGCTCGGCCCAATTGGTGAAAGTATCGGTGGATTCCGCACTAGCCGCAGGGGTGAACTGGGCCGTGGCAAAAAGTTGGATGGGCGCGGAGTCGATCTGATAGCTAATCGCGAGTTGCTGCGGCCCTGCTCCCTGCGGGCGTACATCAACGCTGAAGCTTAGTAAGCTTAGATCGAAGGAATTGGATTGGAGCGTGAAGACAAACGCGGAATCGGGATCGGGATCGGAAGCGGCGGTCCAACCGGTTGCTTCAAAAGCGAAGCCAGGATTGCCCCCGGTCGCCAGGGCCGTGAATCCTGTCAGGTTGGAATTGATGCTCAACCCCATGTCGGATGCCGTCACCCCGTCGGCGACAATATTGGCGCTGACGGTTCCTCCCACATAGCGGGCGATGATGTCGACCGCGGAGACGTTGGCCGGAAAGGCGAAGAGCGCGAAAGTGAGGGCTAGTACAGCAGGCAGCGCCGCGCGGGCGGGACAGCGCGGAACGCAAGAAGCGGTGAAGATTGCGTCTGCCATATATAGCTCGGCCTGGCGATGCCGTTGGCTCGAAGTAGCGTAAGGCTTGCTTAGTGTATCTTCAAGAGAATATGCGGCGAATGGCCGGTCGGGCGGCGCAGGAGCGCCCGAAGTTTGCAGTGCGAAAGCATCTCCCAAACTTGACACTAAGCTCGCCCGGCACAATCAAACTTGGAAATGGCCTTGTGAAAAGGTAGGCAACCCGTTACATGGAGTAAATCTGTTCGGGCGCGGGTTGATAGCCCGAAACGCGAGGTGAAATCAGAACCCCTACTTTTCTCCCCCACCTGGCCAAGCTTTGTCGCCGTAGTCGGGCTCTCTTTTTGCATCAGCCTTTTTGCGCTGCGTTCTGCCTCGGCCAGCAATGCGGCCCAAAGCCCGTCCCCTGCTGCTCCCTCGCATGATCAAATGGTGCGATTGGTGCAGACTGCCAATGCCTCGCATCAGGCGAGCGACGCGGACCAGGTCGGCTGGGCCTACTTTCTCCACCAGGATTATGCCACGGCCGGCGTTTGGTTTGAACATGCTCTCAAGTTGAATTCAACAGATCCGGACGGAGCATACGGGCTCGCCGCCTCGCTGCTCCATGCCGGGCAGCTCGACCAGGCGGAATCGACTGTGCTCTCCCATCCCACCCGCGATCCTCGAATGCTTGCGCTCTTTGCCGATATTTCCGTGCAGAAGGCGTTTCAAAGCTACCAGCGCCACGATTATGGGCTCAGCGTCGAGCAATTTAAGCACGCCCAAAAGTATCGCCCGCTCACCCGTCAGGAGCTGGCCGTCAAGGCCGACGATTACCTCAAGCTCAATCGGATTGCCGATGCGGCGCGTATCTTCAAAAAACTCAATGAGGCTGATCCAAACAAGCTGGGCGCAGTGAGTTTGCCGGCTGCGGCCCCGCAAAAGAAGGCCTATCAGAAGCCAGATACTCTGCCTCCCGCCGATTGGAATACCTTCAAGGCAAAGTTTATTACCGCCGACGGTAGGGTCATCGACTCGGGTAACCATAACGTAAGTCACTCCGAAGGCCAGGGCTACGGCATGTTGCTGGCCGTGGCCTACGGGGACCACCCGACCTTCGACCGAATTTGGCAATGGACCCGGGCTCATCTGCAAGTCCGCGGTGACCATCTTTTCAGCTGGCGTTGGAGCCCGACTCCCGCGCCCGGCGAATCGGCCGTGAGCGATCCTAATAATGCCTCGGATGGCGGTCTGCTCATCTCATGGGCGCTCTTTCGCGCTTACCGAGCCTGGGGGGATCATTCTTGTCGGCAAGCCAGCGCAGCCATTGTGACTGACCTGAAAAGTAAGTGCATCGTGCAGACCCGTTTCGGGCCATCACTTCTGCCCGCGGAGGTTGGCTTCGTCCGCGGAGAGGACGTTATCCTGAATCCGTCCTATTTCATCTTCGAGGCCTATCGCGAATTGGGCGAATCTACTTCGAGTGCGAATTGGCTGCACTTGGAAGCGAGCAGTCTGGCCATTATCAGCCATGGGCGGGTCGGAAAGTGGCTTCTTTCCCCGGGGTGGCTGGCGGTCTCTCCTCAGACCATTTCCCTGCCCGCCGATTTCTCGCCCGATTTCGGTTACAATGCCGTCCGTATACCGCTCTACCTCGCCTGGCGAAATCCGCACTCCCCGCTGCTGCGGCCCTTTTACAATTTCTGGCACTCCTTTCCTACCGGGGCGCGAATTCCTGCCGGTGTCAACCTGGTCACCAATCAACCGCTCAAGCACCCCGCGTTGCCCGGCGTGCTGGCCATTTCCCAGTGGATCACCGCCTGCGTCGAGCATAAGCCCATTCACGTGAGCAACATTCCTCCCCTGGGTAAAGACGAAGCCTACTACTCAGCCTGTCTCAAGCTTCTCACCAAAGTCGCCATCCAGGAAACCAATGCGCGTCTCTCTCCGAAGTAGTTCGGGAAGTGAACCCGGGAACTCCAGTGTACGATATTGAGGGGAGCCTACGGAATTTATAACGGTTCTCTGTTCGGGAGGTTTGCGTTAGAAATCAAGTGATGTCGCCTTTGCGCAAACAGGTCTTTCACCGATTTTCCGAATTCCGGCGATCGCTTCGGGAAACGAGAATCTCTCTCTGCGGGCTCCTCCTTGCCACGCAGAGTCTGGCCTGGTCGGGGAGTTCAGCCCAACCGGCTTCGGTCTCCTCCTCCCCGGCCTTCATCCGCAGCGAATTCATCAACCCCGCTCCCTCTTCGCTCTCGGTCCATGCGCCCACCTTGGTGGAAACTTCCAATCACGACCTCCTCGCCGCCTGGTATGCTGGCACGTCCCGGGGAAATTCCGACACGGCCATCTGGGTTTCGCGCTACGCCTATGGCCATTGGCTGCCCCGGGTGAAAGTCGCCGAGGGCACTTCCACCGCCCAGCGCCAGCCGACCTGGCATCCCGTGCTCTTCGCGCCCGATACGCGCCGCATCTTTCTCTTTTACAAAGAGGGAGCCGGTCCGGCGAACTGGTCCGGATTGGTCTCAACCTCCACCGACGATGGCTGGAATTGGTCCGAGCCCGTCCGCCTGCCGGATGGCCTGCCCGGCCCCGATCGCAACAAGCCCATCCTCCTGCACAATGGCGCCATCCTTTGCCCCTCCTCCCGCCAACTGCCCGATGGACGCTGGCAGGTCCACTTTGAAGCCAGCCGCGACTCTGGCAAAACCTGGCAGGAGATCGCCCCGCCGGATACCGCGCTGCATGCTATCCAGCCCACCATCCTCGCCCGACCGGATCGCAGCCTCATCGCCCTCGGCCGCACCCGGGAAGGCCGTATTTTCCAGACCAGCTCCACCGACAAAGGCAAGACCTGGAGCCCCCCGGCGCTCACCGACCTACCCAATCCCAACGCGCCCATCGACGCCGTGGCCCTGCGCGATGGCCGCTACCTCCTCGTCTACAATCCCACCGCAGGCTCCAACGCCGCCAGCCGCAGCGGCCGCTCACCCCTCAGCGTGGCGCTTTCCTCCGACGCCGTACATTGGCAGCCCGTTCTCACCCTGGAAGATGGCCGCGGCTCCTTCTCCTATCCCGCCATCATCCAGACCCGCGATGGCTTGGTTCACATCGTCTACTCCTGGAACCGCCAGCACATCAAACACATCACGCTCGATCCCCGAAAGCTAAGCGCCCCGCCGCAGTCCTAAATTTTCGAAGGTCCTACTTCGCCGGCGCATCAATCCCCGCATAGGCCCGCTCAATGGCCGCCAGGTCGATCTTTGTCATCTCCATGATGGCCGCCATCGCGCGCTGGCTGGCCGCATTGGGCTCACCATCAAAGATCTCGGAGAAAATGCGCGGCACGATCTGCCAGGAGAGGCCAAATTTGTCCTTCAGCCACCCGCAGCGCTGGCTATCCACCGGGCCGCCCTCGGTGAGCTTGTTCCAATAATAATCGATCTCGGCCTGGTCCTCGCACTCGACCTGAAACGAGACCGCCTCGCTGAGCTGAAAGAGCGGCCCTCCGTTGAGCCCGGTGAAGGACTGGCCGTTCAACTCGAAAGCCACCACCATCACCGAGCCGGGCGGCCGCCCGTGATGCTCCCGCCCCGCCTCGCCGTAGCGCGCGATGGAGGTGATGCGGGAATCGGGAAAAACCGAGATGTAAAATTCGGCGGCGGCTTCCGCCTGGCTGTCGAACCAAAGGCAGGGGGTGATCTTGAGTTTCATGGCATGGAATGGGGTTGGGGTAATAAAAAATCGTTTCTCGTGGACTCGACGAATGGGCCAAAGTTCCCAAGACATTTTTTGAGCCAAAAAAGCAAAAAATAGTGCAACCACGCGCGGGTTTTGCTTTGAAAAGGGGAGGGAGAGCCCGGTCGATGAGCAACAAGATATTCTTTCAGGTCAACAAAAAGCAGGTTGGTCCGTACAGCCGGCGCAAGGTGCGCAAGCGGTTGGCCGACAAGACCGACGACTCCGTGACCCCGGATAGCATCGTCTGGCATCCTGGGCTGCCGGAGTGGACCGCCCTGAAAAACATCCTGCACCCGCACGAGATGCACGGCATCGAGACCGAGGACGGCGCTCTCAAATACACCCGCAACAATGCCAAGGCGCTGGTCGAGTCCGTCGGCATCGGCCGGGTGGGTTTCGTGTTGATTCTCGGCGCCATCGCGCTCGTCACCTATCTCACTCTCTACTCGATGGAACGCACCCGCGACACCGACGTGGCCATCTACGCCGCCGTGGCCGTGCTCACCCTCGTAGCCACCAGCTACCGGCTGCGCAATATGGGCGTCAGCGGTTGGTGGATTCTCACCCTCCCCATCCCGCCCATGTGCCTCGTCATCCCGCTGATGTGTTTCGTCGCCCCGGAACATTTCGCCGAGACCCGCGAGTTCGACGGTTCCAGCTTCTTCGCCGTCCTCCTCCTCGCCATCGGCGTGCTCCTGCTCTACATGCAGTTTTCGCAGGTGCAGTAGCTCAGGTGTGGTGTCAGGTAGGTTCGATAAATAATTCAGCGGGCGGCACCATCCCGCCGCCTCCGGCGGAGCCACTTGGTGGTAGGGACGCCTCGCCGCAGGCGTCCGACTTATTGAGTAGATAATACGTAGGGTGATCGAGTCACCTTTCGTCGGAGCGCCCTCCTTTCTTCCGCTGAATTCCAACTTTGGGGCCACTCGCCAAGCTTCGGCTGTGCGGCGTACCCCTATTTCTTCAAAATCGGAGTCAACCCCACCTGAAACTTCGGGAGGACCAGCGTCGGCGTGCCGCACAGCCTCTTGGAGAGATCAACCGGATCCCCCAGATGCACCTCGGCGGGATCGATCTGGTAGGCCCACACGTCAAATTGCGTCAGGGCGGCCTGCCCGTAGAGCGTGGTAAAGGCGCAGTTCGCCGCGTCGTATCCCGCACAGATGCGAATGCGGCCGATGCGGGGGAAATTGTACCGGGCGTCGAAGATCTGCCAGCGCCCGCCGAGGTACACCTCGCAATAGGCGTGGAAATCATTGGGATTGCCGGGATCCAGGTAGGCGATCTCCGGCACGTAACCGCTCACGTACCGGGCGGGCAGATTAAACGTGCGGCACAGCGCCACCACCGTGTGGGCGAGATCGCGGCACACCCCATACCGGCGCTCGATAATCTCGTAGGCGGAGAGATTGGGATTTCCCGACAGCGTGCGGTACTCGATTTCGTCGTGCGCCCATTGGCAGATGCCCAGCACCCGCTCCAACCCATGCTGGAGGTGCCCGAAATTTTGCCACGCAAAATCCATCAGCTTGTCGGAGTCGCAGTACCGGCTGGGCACCGTGTAGCGGAGGACCGAGGCCGGCAGCAGATACGGCGGCACCGGCTCGTCGAGCCAGGCAAAGTCTTCCGCGAGACTGGGCGCACGCACGATCGCGTCGTAGCGGATCGTGTTGAGTCCCGCCTTCAGCGTGAGGCGGTACACCGTGTTCTCGTGATCATCCTGAAACTCCGTGGCCGCCAGCTCGGGCTCAAATTGCAGGCTCTCCTGGCGGATCGATTGATAAGCGTCCTGCCGCGGCTTGCACATCACGAGCACCGCGGTCGGCGCGGCTGCGTCGTAGACGATTTCACAGCCGACTCTCACCGCGAGGTCGAGGTCTGGTGCCGGTGCGGATGTTTCCCTGTTCAAATAATTCCCTTCACGCGTCTCGGGCACGCATCGCCCACCATGGGGCCGGGAACGGATTGTACAAACTTAATCGATGGCTCCGCTTCACCACGCCCATAAAAACGTCGAGAGCCATCCTGCCCGCCTTTCCGGACTTTCACCGGCGGGGCTCTCATCCCGCGGCTTTTCAGCCAAGGCGGACAGGATGGCATCCACAGACAGATCGTCTCTGCCCGCTCTCCCAGATCTCAGGCCATACCCTTGCAAGCACTGCTCCGCGCCACGATGCCCTACCGGGGATTTCCCCGATACCGATGAAACTGGGCCGCTTTCGCGGAATTATTTCGAGATTCCGGAAATGCCTCTGCGATTGGCTGGGCGGGCCTTGCCAAGGCGTGGCTCTCGCCGCTCGCGCAGCCCTCGTGCGAATTGTGTATCGCTCGCCCTCTTTCGGCCCCATTGTAGCTCCATGTACGATCGCATTACCTTTGTCCGCCAGTTCCGCCATAAAAACACCTTCGTGATGGTGCTGGAGGTAGGTAAGAAGTATTTCGCATGGCTGCCCAAGGAGTCCCCGTACATTCCCTGCGAATCGACCGATACCGACGACCAGATCTTCGGCAAGATCGAGGCCTTCCAGGCCGCGTCCATCGCGTAGTCGGCTGCTCGAAGCGGCCCTTCGGTATGCCTGGTCGAGGAATATGTTTCCGAGGCTGATAAATTTTGTCATCGGCGCAGCCTTTGCGCTGGCCCTGCTGGCGGGCTGCGAGAAAGAGAAGTCCCTCGCGATCTACGCCGAATACGCGAAGGACCGCAACGTCCTGATGCGCCCCGGTCTCAACCGCCGCGTCTTCAATACCGTCGAGGCGCAAAGCGGCCGCAAGATCGCGTTGAATGCCGATGGCTCGATCACTCTCCAGCCGGGCCGTTACCGGATCAGCGGATTTTCCATTGTCACCATGCAGGATCGTCTCACGGCGCCGGCCTCGCCGCACAAACTCAACTACCCCGGTTATTGCCTGGTGTATCCGAAGGAGTTTGAGGCCAACGATCCGTTGAATCATCAAATCGGCCTCGGTGGCCCGAGCACCGCGCAGGATATGAGCCCGAGCTTGTTCGATCTGATTTTCACCTGCGACAAGGTCACGCAAATCTGCGTCGGCCATCAAACCGGGGAGGAGTTGAATAACGAAGTATACCTCTCCGTCTTCTCGGTGGATGGCATCGCCAGCCCCTTCCACGTGTTCGCGCGAGTGTCCGTGGTCGAGCTCTGAGAGCGCGGGAAATTAGCTATCGATGAGCGCGAAATTTTCGGCAAACGCGGCAACCTGACGCGTTAAACTAATAGTCGGCAATCGCCACAAAATCGGACGGCGCTCGACTAACGCCCGCGCCGGATCCTGTGTATTGCTGCCGATCGAGATGAAATCCCCCCGATTCTCCGCGCTGGTTCGGCTCGTTGGAATGGTAGCTGCCATTTCCCTGTCCGAAGGAATGCTCCCCTCAACCTCGCACGCTACACTCGTGCAATTCACCTCCGCCGCAGGCTATGCCGCAGGCAATCTGAATGGCCAGCCGGCCGCCGCACCGAAGTGGTCCATCGTCAGTGGTACCGCCGCCTACACGATTCCTTCCGGACTCGGACAGGTGAATATCGGCATCAGCCAGACCGCCTCGCAATACGCCGTGTGGCAGGTCCCGATGGACTCCTCCGTTACGCCGACCCTGACGTACTCGGTGGATTTCTCCTTCGTGCAATCCGCTGGGTCTGGCTCGGGCAATCTGCTTGGCCTCACCCATTTTCTCAACGCGACCTCGTCGAACTCCAACGTCCGCGCCTACCTCGCTCGCAATGCCGGCACGGATAGTTACAAGATCGGCTTCTACCAGGCCAGCGGCACGCCCGGCACCAGTGTCACCACCCCGGTCACCGGCGTGGACTTGGGGCTGAATTCCCTCGGCGGCGATAACACCACCGACACCTTGAGGTTGACCTATTCCTTGATCAAGGGCGCCACTACTTGGAACGCGGTCGTGGATCTCACCAACGTTACCACCGGTGCGCTCATCGGCCATCTGGTGAGCCCGAGCTTCACGCCCTCCACCACCTTCAATACCGACACCTCGCTCTATTGCGCGCTCTCCACCGAGACGATTCAAAGCGCGTCGATCGCCTCTCTGAAATTAGTCGCGGCCGATCTGCCCACCATCTCGACTCCCGCGGATGGCCTGGTCATGACCTTCGATGATGAATTCACCAGCGGCGGCCTGGATCGCACCAAGTGGAATCCACACTATACCAAGGCCGGCGGTGGCAGCCTCGAGGCCTATGTCCTCGATGCCTTCAGCACCGCGCCCGGCGGCGGATCGCTCCGCATCACCGCGACGAATACACCCTTTGCCGGCCGCAACTACACCTCCGGCGCGATGACCACCTACGGATCCTTCTCGCAAGCCTATGGCTACTTTGAAGCCCGCGCCAAGGTCCCCAAGGGCTACGGCTTCTGGCCCGCCTTTTGGATGCTCAATGTAAACCAGGGCTGGCCACCAGAGATCGATATCTACGAGATCCTCGGCAAGGATACCACCACCGTGCACCAGACTCTTCACTGGCCCGGCACCAGCGGGCAGGATGTGGCCTCCGGCTTCGCCACCACCGGCGCGGATCTCTCGCTCGACTACCACGTCTACGGTGTCTCGTGGAAGCCCCAGCTCGTCATCTTCTACCTCGATAATGTGGAGCGCTTCCGCGTTACGGGCACCAATGTCCCCAGCCAGCCCATGTATCTCCTGGCCAATATGGCGATCGGGCCAAGCACCGGCGGCTGGGCCCAGCCTCCCAACGCGCAGACCGTCTGGCCCAACTACTACGACATCGACTACATCCGCGCTTACAAGTACGCCGACACCCCGGTCGTGCCGGACATCCCGATCTCGCTGGGTATGACTCGCGCCGTGCCCGAGACCGTCGCCCATGGCGACACCGTGGTCATCAACTCAACCGTAAAGGCCGGTCCCACCGGCATCACCACCACGCCGATTCACCTCTACGTGCAGGACTTCTGGGGCCAGCCCCTCAGCCCCGTCGTCGATATCGTCGTCCCGGCCAAGACCGTCGCGGCCAATGGCTCCACTGCCTTCAGCGGCAGCTACACCATTCCCGCCACCCTTCCGGCGGGCACCTACAGCGTGAAGATCCAGACCAACATATCCGGCACCTCCACCAATGTGGCCATCGGCTGCGCTACCCGGTTTGTGGTTTCACCTTAGGGATTAGTAAAACAAATTAACGAGAAAGCGACGGGGCGGACGTGCGGGGGCATGCCCGCCCCGTTCGCTTGGTACCGGGCTGTGAAGCAGACTGGAACCTCCGGCCACGTCGTCCAGGCAAAAAAAGAGCGCGGCCTGTGCATGGCCGCGCTCAATTCAGAGAAGAGAATGCTAAGCGGACGCCGCCGCCCGGCGCTTGCGAAGATAAACCACCAGGCCAAGCCCACCGCCGAGCGCTAGGAAGGCGATGCTCGAGGGCTCAGGCACCGAGCTGCCATCAGGCAGGAAGGTCACATTTACACCGGTGATGTTGTAGGTGTTCTGCCCGGGGGAGGAGAGCAGATTCACATCCACCTCCTGCAGGTAATCGGAGTAAGGGTTGCCATACGCGCTGGTCGAGCTGTTGTAGATAAGAGCAGCCCACTGGTTGTAGAAGCCGTTGGCCGAGCCCTGCGCATCCGCGTAGAATGGCATTTGGCCCGGATTCTGCGTCCCAGGCGCGCCGTTCAGATTCCATGTGCCCGTGGTGGTGATGACCGTGCCGCCATTCTTGAGTGTCTCCCACATGGTCCAGTATTCGCTGCCTTCGTTGTTAAAGGTCATGCCGCTGAGCGGATCGATCACGTTGCTGCCCACCAGGCCAAAGTTGAGGCCCGCCGCGAGATCGTGGAAGACCTGCTGGATCAGCGCCGTGCCCTGGCCCGCATTATCTTTGCCCACGGCGGTCACGAAGTCATTCGCATTGTAAAAGGTCATCGGCGTGCCTGCCGTGCCCGAGGAGTACGTGTAGATCAGCCCAAAGTTGGCCAGCGCCGTGCCCGCGTAAATCGTGGCCGATTGCAGGTAATTCGAGGTCGCCGCCGTGCCGGTCTTCACATCGGGCGGAACGATCACGCTGAATTTCCCCGTCGTCGCGCCATTCGCGGTAAAGTCGCCGGAGACCACGAGGGCCGCCCCGGTGCCGCTGGTGGTCACGCTGCCGAGTGAGCCGGAAACCGTGTAGCTGCTGGTCCCACTCTCTTGCGTCCAGGTCGAGGTGTAGGTCGCATTCGGGTTCCAGGTCGTGCCCGAGAGCACAGCCTTAAAGCCGAAATTCGTCCCGCTGATCACCGCCGCCGTGTCAAATTGCAGCGGCGTCGTAATCGTTCCAGTGTGAATCGCCTCCACGTAGTTGCCAAAGTCCGCATTCGCCCCGATCGTCGCTCCGCCGCCCGAGCTGCCCGAAGAGTACAATGTGTTGGCTCCGGTGCCCGTCACGGTCGCGCCCGCTTGCGCTCCGTTATTGATGCCCACAATGCGCGTAAACGTCCCGCTATTCGTGGCCACGGTGGGCAGGTTGCTCACATTGTTCGCCGCGTTGGCCGTCTGGTAGTTGGTCAGGTTCTGCACCAGTTGATTGAAGTTCGTCGTCGTTTGCACCGATTGAATGGCCGTGCCGCTGATCGAAGAAGTCATCCGCATCGGGATGGCCATGCCATTGATCGCCGTGATGTCACCCTGATCTCCGGGCGCAGGCGTCACGGTCAGTTCAAAGACGTCCCAGCGCTTGCCGTAGTTCGGGTCGCTCGTATTCACATAGCTCGGCGAGCCAAACGAGAGCAGCCCTCCATCCACCCCGCTGCCGGAGAAGGTCAGCGCGGAACCATACGAGACATAGGCCCGCACGCTCGTGCCCGAGGTAAAGTTCAGCCCCGTGCCAGCGGAGAGCTGGGTGAGGTTCATCGACTGGCTCCAGTACGCCGTCTGGTTGCTCGTCGTCAATGTGCCGCTCTGCAGGTACTGGTAGGTGCCCGAGTAGATGAAATCCATCGCCGTGCCGTTTACCGTGGCATTGATGCCCGCCGTGTTGCCGGTGCCAAAGGCCGTCTCAAACGTAATCCAGATGTCGTCGTTGCTGTAGGCCGACGAATTCGAAAACGTCAGGTTCAGCGATTGCGCAAAAGTGGATCCGCACGCGGTAAGAAAAGCGGCGGCGAGAAGGAGTTTCCCTTTCGTGAGCATACAGGACTCCTCTCAAAAATCCTCCCCCAAGGTCAATCCGAAACCGGTTGATTGTTAATGCGCCTGGTTGTTTGCAGGGGCGTTGCCTACTTCGCCGCCCCGCAGTTCCCCTCATCAAAATAATCCGTCCCACCCACCGTACTGATCTTCAAATACTGCCGCCAATTCCCCTCCGCCGCCTCCGGCGTGGTCGTCCTCGCCTCCAGCGCCGGCAGATCGCTCTGGCGAAACGCCTCATTCAGCACCCGTCCGTCCATCTTCTGCAGCGACGGCACATTGAGGATATTCAAGATCGTCGGCGCCACATCGATATTCCCGCTGGGCAGTTCATTCACGAAACCCACCTTGAAATCCGGCCCATTGGCGATCAGCGTATTGTGCATGTCATAGGGGCTCAGCGAGCCATGCATCCCCTGGCCCACCCCTTTATCCGCCGTCCGGTCCACCGTCATCAGCCCCTTGATGCCCGACGCATTCGTCCCATCGTTCCAGGTCAGCGCCGCGATCACATCCGGCGCGTCCAGCGTATCCACATGCACCGTGCTCAGCGGGAAACTCCCCGGCACCGCCCCCTGGCTGAAGATCACCGCGCACAGCCCGCTCCTCTGGAGAAAGGCCACCAGCTTCTTCGCCGTCTCCGCCTCGTGACCCGCGATGTAAAAGAACACCGACCCATTGTTCACCACCAGGATATCCCCCGGCTCCGGCGCATGGGTAAATTTGCGAAACGCGTGGAACCCCGCCGCATTCAGCAGCTCCGTAAAATTCGCCACCTTGTCCACCGTGGAAAACCCATGGTCGCTCACCAGCAGCACATCCGTCTTGTCGCGAATCCCCTTCGCCTCCAGCGCCGCCAGCACCTTCGCCAGCAGCGCGTCATTCGCCTTCAGCGAGGCCAGCGCGATCTCGCTGCCCGGCTGCGTCTTGTGTTGCGAAAAATCCGGATCGCTCAACCACAGCAGGCTCAGCTTCGGCACCCCGTCCTTCCACAGCGAATCCACCAGCGAATCCACCGTCCACGCATTCTGCGGCACATCGGGAAACGTCACCGTAGGCGGAAACTTCCCATGCGCCGTCTCCAGTGCGGCCAGCAACTCCGCCGGCAACGTCTTCCCCTCGAAGACCGTCGGTGACCCCGCCGTGCCGTTCCGGTTAGGCAGCAGTGCGACCGCCTTCGTCCCCGCCACCACGGTGGGAAACCCCGCCGCCTGCACCGTCTCGTAAATCGTCGGCACCGCCAGATACTTCCCCTCCGTGATCTCGTCCCCCTTCCGCGCCACCGCCAGCGCCTCCATCGCCGAGGCCTCCGCCAGATTAATCCCCGGCCGGTACTCGCGATTCCCCATGATGCCGCTGTGCGCCGGATACATCCCCGTCGCCAGCGTCACCCCATTCACCTCCGTCGTACTGGGATACGCCGCATGGTGCCGCGCAAAGAACGTCCCCTCCCTCGCCATCTTCCAAAGCGTGGGCGTATTCGCCTCCGTCACCATGTCCGGCCGAAACCCATCCCAGGTAATCAGCATCACATACTCCGCCACACCGGCGCGAGCGAGCGGCCCAGCAGCGAGAACAAAAAGGAAAGTAAAAATCTTCAGCATAACTTGCGCAAAAAGAGATAAAGCCACCCCGCCCAAGAGGCAACCCCGACCACGTGTCGGAATCGTAACAGGCCAGCAGCTCACCTCAGCTTGCGAGACAAAAGCCCCGCCTCACCCCGACGCCTCCGGCGCAACGTAAAATCCGGCAGCGGCGTCACCCCGTGCGGCCCAATGTCCGAAGGACGTTCATTATACCTCCGAGGAGCTTCCCCTAACCCAAAACCCCGGACGAAATCCACTTTCGATCGGCATGAGCCCATTTCACGGTAGGGCCGCCGCGCTGCGGGGGCCGACTACCCCGCACCCCGCCGTTTCTGTTTACCCCGCCCGCCAAATCTCCACGTTCAGCCCTGCATAGCCCCTAACGTACCTTTAAAACCGCGGCCAAGTTTTCAGCACCAACCACACCGCCCAGCCCTCACTCACCCGCGCCCTCAGCCCCACCCATCTGTGCCTATTCTATTGGGGCTTTTGGTGCACCACGTTCTCACGAACGCGCCTATGGGGCGGAAGGGGATTGTGGTGACTTGGGTGGGAAAATAAGGGAGAACCAAGAGGATGCGTGCGCAGTGGGTTTTGATTTTGAAGAAGCTGCTGCGGTATGCCGCGCTGGGGGTGGGCTTCGTGGTGGTGTTGCTGCTGTTGGTGGCGGCGGGTTTGTCGATGTGGGGGGCGTGGGAATGGCGATCGACGCGGGCGGAGCTGGCGGCCAAGGGGGAAAAGCTAACTGTCGCGGAGTATCGGGCCGAGCCGGTGGCGAAGGGGGAGAATTTCTTTGATGATCCGATGTGGGATGAGGTCGAGCCCATCCCGAGGGTGGCGGCGGATGGGAGCTATGGGGGGTATGTACCCGGGTGGCCGCCGAGCGAGTGGAAGCCGCAGTTTGAGGAGTTTGATCGGAAATTCACGCCGGAGGAGGTTGAGGCAGCCAAGAAGAAATGGCCGGAGCTGGCGGGGGTGAATTTTCGCGGCGGGCGGCTCGGGACAATGGATGGGTTGCGGTTGGATTGGGGGAAGAAGAGTGAGGCCTGGCGCAGGCAGGCGGCGGGTTTTGTGCGGGAGACACTGAAGCCGGGTGAGCCGCTTATGGCGCGGACGGTGGAGTTGCTGAAGAGGCCGGTGGCGCGGCCTCCGGTGGTGTATTTTGATGAGTTGTATGTGCGGGATGTAACGGGGCAGAAGGTGTTTGAGCTGACGGAGGCCTTTCATGTGAGGGCCCTGGCGGAGCTGGAGCAGGGGGAAACCGAGGCGGCGGCGCGGGATGTGCTGATCCTAATAGCGCTCTCGCAAAAAACCTGGGGTGGACCGATGCTCGACATCTCGCGGGTTGGGATGGCGGCGCTGGCGCGAGGGCTGGAAGTGATCGATCTGGGTGTGACGCGGCATGCATGGACGGACGGGGAGTTGGCGCAGTTTAATGAGGGGTTGAAGAAGGTGGAGGTGCTGCCGCTTGTGCTGGGGGCGATCCGTAGGGCACGGGCGACGGCGAATGGGCAGGCGGAAGTACTCTTTCATGGCGGGGTGGAAAAGTTTTTCATGAGGATGCGGAGCCAGAGAGACCGGCCGAGGGAACCGGGAGACTCGCAGTATGATGGTATGACGGTGTGGCAGGAATGTTGGATGGGAGCGTTGATGAAATCTTATCTGGCTGTGCTTGGGAGGACGGATCAGGCGAGGGGGAATCGGTTGGCTCAGGAGGTTCTTGAGCGGGTTGGGGCGAACGGTTGGAAGGGGCTGAATACTTTGGCGCTGAGAAACTCGGTGGGCTCCGGGTTTAGCGCCGCCTGGAGAGCGCAGATTCTGACCAGCGATGGGCAGACGCGTATGCAGCATATCCTACAATGGATGGCAAAGCTGCAGGATAAGGTGGTGCAGGCGCGGATCGTGGTGGGGCTTGAGCGATATTATTTAACGAAGGGGGAATATCCGGAAAAGCTGGAGGGGCTGGTTCCGGAATATCTGGCGGAGTTGCCGAGGGAGATCCTAACTGGGGAGGCGATGCATTATAAGCGGACGGAGAAGGGGAGATACCTGCTGTGGGCCAATGGCTGGGATGGGAAGGATGATGGGGGCAAGGTGGTGCCGTACTATGAGGAGATGTCCAACGGCGATTGGGTATGGGGGGCGAAATGACGGGGATGAGACGCTGGCGGGTCTGGCTGGTAATGCTGGGGCTTATCGTTTTGCTGCCGGTGGGGGCGGTCTGGTATCTGGCGTGGCAGGGAGAGCGGGAGTGGGAGGCGACGCGGAAGGAGTTGGTGGCTAAGGGCGAGAAGTTGACGGTGACTGAGCTGGCGCCGGGACCGGTGGCGGATGAGCGGAATTTCTTTGGCGATGCGATGTGGAAGGAGATTGCGGAGACGGGCTTCGGATTTTCGGCTGACGGGCACATTCATTTTCGACCGGCGGTTCAGGAGGCGCATCAGCAACTCGGGGTGCTGGAGGAGCTGATATCTAAAGATGAGAGGAACGAACTCGTGAAGGCGTGGCCGCGTTTTGTAAATAAGGATCTCTCGGGGGGGCGCGGAATGGTGCTGCACCTCCTAGGCTACAAATTTAGGGCTAGGGATGAAGCTTGGCGCGACGATTGGGCTGGGCTCGCGCTGGCGATGTTGAGGCCGGATGGCCCGGTGCTGAAAAAGACGGGCGAACTACTCCAGCGGCCAGAAGCCCGATTCCCGATCGAGTATCGCGATGATGTCTGGACACGTACTCCGCATATGCAAATGCTGGAGAATCTGGCGCGGACGCTCCAGCTTAGGGCGCAAGCGGAAATTCAGCAGCGCAAGAGCAGTGAGGCGAGGCTGGACGTTTTGACCGGCCTGGCGCTTGCCCACACGCTGCGCGACGATCTGTTAATGGACTGTTATCTGAAGAGCCTCTATTTGGCCTATCTGCCGCTAAAGGTGATTGACCAGGGAATCTGGACGCATGCATGGACGGCGGGGGATTTGGAGGAATTTGAGCGGGCGCTGCGCGGCGAGGATCTGCTGCCGGGCTTTATCCGCGTGTTGCGCGGGCAGCGGGCGGTGGGCGGTGGGCAACAAATTGTATGAGGGAGTGTGTAGCAAAGGCTATGACCATATCGTGGCGGGAATGCGCGGCTACGATCGCTTTGACTTGGAACAAGGGGCTCAGGAGCTGGCGGTGAAAGCCTATCTCGGGATTTTTGTTCGGTATGATCAAGCGAGCGATAATCGCATGGTGCAAGGGATGATCGATGCCGCTAGTCGAAAGGGCTGGCGAGGAATGAATCTCGATCCGGTTTATACGGTTTCCGATGAGAAGGTGAATAAGCAACTCTATTTTACATTTCAGTTACTGGCTAGAATCTCACTGGTTCCCTCAGAGGAATCGGCTCTGCGAGCGGCCCACATGCAGGATATGGTGGTGCAGGCCCGCCTGGCGATCGCGCTGGAACGATATTATCTCGCGAAAGGAGAATATCCCAAAACCTTGGAGGAGCTAGTGCCGTCGTATTTGGCGGTTTTGCCGGAGGATGTGCTGACGGGGAAGCCGATGCACTACCAGCGGCCGGAGCCGGCGGAGTTTCGCCTGTGGGCGGATGGATGGGATGGAGTAGATGAAGGAGGCAAGGCAGGCGCACACCAATTGGAGGAAGGGGATTGGGTCTGGGGGAGGCCGTAAGAAAGTCGGAGATCGGAAATCGGACCCACCCTACATCGGCGCGGCCGGGGTACCGTATGAATTCACGATTGGAAAATGAGCTTGGCGTCGGAATTAGCTCGCGCGGGTGGGGCGATAGCGAAGGATGGTGGGATGCGTGGACGCTGGGTTTTGATTGTGGTTTTGTTGGTGCTGGTGGCGGTGCTGTTTGCGGCGGGAGTGGTCTCGTGGATGGGGCAGCGGGAGTGGGTGGCCACGCAGCGGGAACTCGTGGGGAAGGGGGAGAAGCTTAGTCTCAAGGAGATGGCGCCACTGGTGGTGGAGGATGAGCGGAATTTCTTTGGGGACTCGATGTGGAAGGAGATCGTGGAGACGCGGCAAGGGAAGGCGGTGGAGGAGGGAACGGAGAATTTTGTGCCGGCGGTGCCGAAGGATCACCAGCAGCTGGAGGCGCTGAATGCCAAGTTGCCGCCGGAGGAGGTGGCCGCGTTGAAGAAGAAGTGGCCGCGCTTTGCGGACATGGATTTCAGCCTGCCGCGGTGCAAGTTTCTCAGCAAGCTGATGGTGCCGTTTCGCACGCATGATGAGGCGTGGCGGAAGGATTGCGGCGGATTGATCATGGATGTGCTGAAGCCGCTGGAACCCCTGCTCAAGCGGGTGGCGGCGCTGCTGGAGAGGCCCGAGGCGCGGTTTCCGCTGGTGTATGATGAGGGGCTGTATTCCAGCGAGCCGCATATGATGATGCTGCTGGTGCTGGGGCAGGTTTTCCTGGCGCGGGCGCGGGCCGAGTTGTGGCTGGGCCGGCATGAGGCGGCTGCGCGGGATGTGGGCGCGATGATGGCGGTGTCACACACCCTGCGGAACGACCTCTTTATGATTTCGTACCTGGTGAGGGTGTCGGTGTTTGGAATGGCGGTGTCGGTGATTGACCAGGGGATCGCAGAGCACGGGTGGTCGGAGGGGGATCTGGTGGGATTGGACCGGATGTTCAAGAGCGAAGACTTTCGGCCGGGCTGGCTGCAGGCGCTGCGGGGGGAGCGGGGCGGGTTTAATTATCAGTTGGAGGGCTATCATCACGGAGCCTACGCAAAGTATGAGGCGATGGATCAGGTGGTGAAGAGGATGACGGGCGAAGGCGGTGAGTCGGGCTGGCGCTATGGTTTGAAGCGAATCGGCATGCGAATCTACATTCCGGTACTATCGCGGAGGGATCAGGCGCAGCACAACCGGCGCGTACAGGGAATGATCGACGGGGCCTCGGAGTCGTGGCGCGGGGTGAATGCGAATGCCGCGTATGTGTGGCCGGTGGAATTTAACCGCAACGCGCCGTGGGCCGCGAATCGGTATTCCAAGCAGGCCTGGACCGCCGTCTCAGACGTGGCTCGCAAAGCCGCCTATGCCCAGGATCGCGTGGCGCAGGCGCGCATCGCGATTGCCCTGGAGCGGTATTATCTGGACCACAAGGAATATCCGGATTCGCTGGCAGCCCTGCCGCCCAAGTATCTGGCGGAGCTACCCCGGCAAATCCTGAATGAAGAGCCGATGCACTATCGGCGCACCGGCAAGGGAGCATTCGAGCTGTGGTCAAATGGATGGAACGGCGTGGACGACGGAGCGAAGCCGGGCGGAATGCCCGGCAGCGCGGAGGGAGATTGGGTGTGGGGAAAAGCTTAGCTAAGTCAGAAATCGGATCAGACGAAATGGTGGGTGTGGGCATCGACGGGCGAGCCTTCGCGCTGGCATTTTGGAACATGGGCGAATGGCGCTAAGATAAGGCCGCCTTGCGAGCGGGAGCCGTCTGGGTCATCGTCCTTGGAATTTCCTAGAAGCAACCATCCGGAGGTCACTGGCCATCTCCCTCAGACCATTTCCCTCTGGTCTTTACCCTCTGGCCATTTCCCAAAGGGAAATCATCTCATAGCCCAGGGTTGCGAGGCACGAGCTACCCTGGGTATCGGGTTCCCCATCCC
>FTCB01000589.1_pt1 | contig 49338 bp, 34 predicted proteins | sample 1639431 | NCBI WGS metagenome assembly FTCB01 (sample SAMEA3914864, study PRJEB12502) | metagenome | biome: forest; material: soil | place: USA | collected 2012-03-12 | depth 0.3 m
CGACGAGCGCGTAGCCAAGCGCGAGTGGCATGGAGCGTTCGCGGAAAACGGTGAAGTGCACGCGCGTCCGCCAGAAAATCAACAGCACCGCGGCCGCGAGAAACCACCGCACATCGGGCAGCCAGTGATGCGTGAAAAAATTGGCGTAGATGCCGAGGGCCAGCGGCATTGCCAGCCAGCGCGGCGGATAGTGCGTGAAGCGAAGGTGCAGGACACGCCACGCCTGGCACATGTAGCTGGCCACGGCGGCATACATGAAGCCGCTGTAGAGCGGGACGGCGCCAATGTGGAAGTGGCCGAGTTCCGGATAGCTCCACGAGTTGATGCCCGGCTGCGTCTTGAAGAGCTCCAGGCAAAGACCGAGCGCATGAAAGACCGCGAGCACCCCCGCTTCCGCGGCCGTTTCCACGCGGCCCAGCAGCAACGCGGCTTGCAGCAGCAGCGCCGCGAGCAGGATGAAATCCGGACGCGGAACGCCGGGCCAATGCACGTACTGGGAAATGAGCAGCACGCCAAAGAACGCGCCGGCGAAAACGCAGGAACGCGCCTGCAGCAGGCCGAAATAAAAGAATTCACGCAGCCGGCTCCACGGACGGGTGGTGGTGACGATGGGTGTTGGGAGGCTTTCCCAGCTCATGGTTCGGGGTGAGACATGGGAAAAGATGCGGCGTTCAAGGGAAGTAGTCTGGAGTGCGGTGGCTTGCCACCGCTCTGCGGCTTGAGCGCGGCTCGCCGCGCGTGGTATGGCCGCCAGCCGAAGATGTATATTCTCTTCAGGCACCCCTAAAAACAAAGCGCATACAGTCCTACTTTTCGCTCAGTCTCCCCACCACGCGCAGCAAGCTGCGCCTTTCCACAGAGCGGTGCCAAGGCACCGCACTCCAGATTACCAACCGCGCGTCCGTCCGCCTTCCGTAGTTCGCCGCGCAAGCAGACCGCGCTTTACGGCTCGATGCTTACCGGCGTGCCCACTTGCACGTTGCGGAAGAACGCCTCGGCCATGAAGCCGGGCATGCGGATGCAGCCGTGCGAAGCCGGGTAGCCCGGCAAGAAGCCTTCGTGCATGCCCACACCGCCGACGATGCGCATGAAATACGGCATCCGCGCGCCGTCATAGATACAGCCCTTGGGCATCTTGTCCTTCGTGCGGTCGATTTCTTTCATCACGATGGCACGCGTTTGCGCGTCCACGTAGTCGCCGTAGATCGACGAGACGTGATTGAGATCCTTTTGCATGATATGGAAATTTCCCGTGGGGGAATCGTGACCCTCGCGTCCCGTGGACAGGATGGAGATGCCCACGAGCTGTTCACCCTTGTAGAAATAGGCGCGCTGCTGGCCGATGCTGATGCGGACCCGCGGCGCACCGCTCACGCCGTCGCCGTCCCAATAGGAAACGTTGTCGAAATTCATCCGTTTCTCCTTGGGATTATTCGCGGCAGGGCCCGTCGGGACGCGGCGGCCGCCCAGATAGACGGTATCCGTATCGAGTCGCGAATCTTGGACGCAACCAGTGAGCCCCGCAGCAATGGCGGCAAAAATTAAGACAAAACCGTGCAGTTTCATTACTAGACCTTTTCTTGGGCGGGGCGGAATAAAGCGGCTACGCCCAAGGCGTCAAGCATTGGCTGGCGGCAGCCCTCATCCAAAGGATGGAGTTTTCGGGCAGGAAGTGCATTTCGGAAGTTTGACTGGAGAGGTCCAAAAGCACCGCCAGAACCGCGATCTTTCGCGAAGGATTTTTCCGCATTTCGTCGAAAAAATTTTCGCAGGCGCCGCATTTATTCACACCGGTGAATAACTCACCTCCACGTAAGTCCTTGAGCTTCAACGACCCTACGTAGTTATGCGCATCTTATTCACAAGTTATTGATTTTGTGCGATTTACGCATTTTTTCTATTGACGTTTTTCGCGCCATTCTCCATCCTCCGCTCAGTTCTTTGAAAGAACGAGAGTGACTCCCGCGGAACACTGCAAGGTGCCACGCGGACCACTCCGGGATAACTCCGGGCAACCGGAGAACAGTCGGGCGCAGTTGGTGCACCCGGCTCCCTGTCACACCTGTCAGGTGGTCATCGGCACGCTTCGGCGTGAAGGCCGGCCATAGCGGGTGCCAGGGCAAAAATTCACGGACTCCAACGGCCCGGGTCGCACCGGGCTGCCTCATGCGACACTTTGGAGTCTTGCAGCCGGCGGCGCGAAACCGCTTCACGGTGGCGAAAGCCATCGGGCTGGCTGAGTGAGAAACCGGTAACGTTTCGATTGCCGGTGGAAACGCGGTGACCGCGAAGGTCTTAGTTGCTACCGCGAACCAACACGGCTGCTATCGCCTGCGCGAGACAACCTCGCCACAAGATCTCCATTCGCAATGGAGAAGCGTAAGGGACGAAGGCAGACGGGAAGGCACCACACCTGGCAAAGTGTGGACAACCTTTTACCAACCGGAAGGCGTTTAAAACGGCGTCGTCCGACTGCAAAAGCAAGGCAACTTGAGAGATAAGAGGTCAGACCCGTAGCGCGGGGCCAACGCGCGGCCAAAAGCCGCGGCCGACCCTGCGGTAGCCGGTGGTGACGCGAAATCGCCTTTGCAGGCGTGTCACTACCCAGTCTGGCGTGTCGGGCACCGGCGGGTGCCTGCCGAACCGGGCTAAGAGGCCTCACTCAATCATGCTGGCGCGCGAAAGCCACCAGCCGGTCCTGCTGCGAGACCGAAGAAGACCGCTTGCCGTGGTCAACAGCGTCGGGGAGCTGATCGCCCACCTTCGGGTGGAGCGCCTAAGATCAGCGCTTGGGGAAGAGAGCGTGGCGCCCTCCCACTCCCATCTTTCACTCCACCCCGCGATCCGAAAGGGTCGCGGGGTGGAAGTGTATTCAGCGAAAATTGATTCGCGATTTTCGAAGGAGAACTTCGCCTCCGCGTTCGCCTTCCTTTCAAAAAATTTTGCTTTCTTCACGGTTCGGCCCGCCGTCGAAGCAGGGCCCGATACCACCAGAACGCCGCTCACCATTCCTCCCGGCAGCGTTTTAAAAACCATGAAGCGTTGCCGTGAAGAACAGACCGCACCAAACTACGGACCGAAATTGGCTCTTGCTCGCCCTCGCACTATTGCTGACGGCTTTTTGCGCGACCTATTGGCTCCTTGAAGCCATGGAGCCCGAGACCGCTGCCAGCCCTCCGGCGCAGCAGAAACCGCCTCGCAGCTCCCTGCCCGTTCGGGAGGCCGATGTGGAAATGGCGGCTTCGGCACAATCGAAGCCGATCGCCGTTAAGACCAGCGAACTCAAGTAGCCCACCCGACAGTTAGAGCTAAGGAAGCGCTGAATAAAACGGGCGCCACTTGGAGTGCGGTGGCAGAGCGGAGCGGCGACACCGCCTTTGAAGCCGCGCGACCTCGAGGGCAGATACGAAAAATTCGACGTCCTTGAAGATATCGGCCTTTTCCTTGCATCGTACGGCGCAAAAGGCGGTGTCGCCGCTCTGCTCTGCCACCGCACTCCAAGTAGGTGCCCGCCTTATTCGGCGTCTCCCCAAAAGCTGAGAAAGCCGTCGGTGCAGGTGACCTCTTCCGGCATCAGTCCGGCAGTTCGTGATCGCAGACGATGACCGCCTCCAGACGCGGCACCACGCGGGCGACCGCCGCTTGATGCGCCGGATGCGGCAGGTATGCATCGCGCGCGGCGACGCTGGCAAACGTCATCACAAAGCTGTGGGTGAAACCTTGGTCGAGCCCCTCGGTGCTGATGTTCCGGCCCCACGTCAGCCGCTGGATGCCGGGAATCTGGCGCGGCAACTCTTCGATGATTTGCCAGACCTCGGCCACGTCAGCCTCCGTGCAGGTGGACTTGAATTTGAAAAAAGCGATGTGATTGACGCGTGGCTCGTGCATATAGGGACCCCCGTTACCCCGACTGCCGAAATCGGCCATGGCCGAAATCCACCAACAACTGACTGAGACCAGCATCGATGGACCGCGCACCCGCCGCTGGGTGCTCGAAGCTGCGGAGTGTCCGGCCCTGGCCGCCTGCCGGATCGCCCGCGTCGGCATCGAGGAAGCGCGCGCTCCGTACCGGCGCGTGCGGCTCCGGCCCGCGGGCAGTTTCTTCCTCGCCTGCATCAGCGGAGCGGGCCGCATTTTGCTCGATGGCCGCTGGCAGCGCATCGCCGATGGCACGCTCTGCATGGCGCCGCCGCGCATGCTCAATGCGTTCTTTGCCCTGCCCGGCGCCGTCTGGACTTTTGCCTGGGTGCGCTACGAGGAGCCGCCCCATATCAAACCGCTCGTGGGCGCCGGCTCTCCTCTCCGCGCGGCGGCGGGCGCGGTGGAATTGGCACGGGTGATCGCCGGCTTGCGCGCGGAGTGGACCGGCCCGCGCTCGGCGCCGATGGCCCATCATTGGGTCAGCCTGCTGCACGGGCTCACCACGCGCATGGCCAGTCCCTGGCACGGGCAGGAGCGGCTCTGGCGCCTGTGGGAGGAAGTGGGCGCGAAGCTTTCGGAAGCCTGGACGCTGCCCGGCCTCGCGCGCCGCGCGCATCTCAGCAACGAACATCTCCGGCGCCTGTGCCTCCGCGAATTGGGCCGCAGCCCGATGCAGCATCTCACCTCCATGCGGATGCAGCGCGCGCAGCATTTGCTCGAAACGACGGACGACAAACTGGAAGTGATCGCCCCGCAAGTCGGCTATGAGAGCGCCCTCGTTTTCTCCCGCGCTTTCAAGCGGTGGATTGGCATGAGCCCCAGCACGTATCGCCGGCCTGCGGTCACGGCCGCCGCCTGATCCGCGAAACGACAAAGCCATTTTACCCGCACACAATTCGCGCTAGCGTGCCGCCATGTCCCACTGCGGATCCATTCTCGTCAATGCTCTCATCGCCTTTCGATTGGCTACCGCCGCACTGGCAGCGGATGCCGGCGCTCCCCAGCCGGCGAAACCTGCCACCGATTCCGCGACCGCAACAGCAGCACCGGCGCCGGCGAGGGTCCCGCGCAAAACCATGCGCATCGCCGGCCAGTGGAACTTGACCGCTGAAAAGCACGACCACACCGAGATGGACGGAAAGCGCACCAACCTCCTGGTCTCCACCGGACACGTGACGCTGAAGCATGGTTCCAACATGTTTCGAGGGCCTTGGGACATCGATGCACGGGCCGAACGCGTCGAGGCTGATTTCGTGCGGAAAAAATTCGTCCTGCACGGTTCACCCTACGTCGCCACCAAGGCGCCCAAGACTGGCGCGATCCTGAAAACGATGACCGGCGCCGCCGATGCGGTCATCGAAATCGGAATCGAAGATCCGAAAATCGAGGTCACCTCCGGGGACGTGAAGACCGAATCCCCTACCCCAGCGCCCGCGAGCGGGTCTTAGTGCGGTTTAAATGCAGGTGTAGCCACCGGAGAGACAAGCACGTGATGGCGGGGCGAGGAACGTGGGACCGGTTTTCAACCGGTCGCCGGGCGAGCGCAGCGAGGTGGGGCCTTGCGCCCCGTCGGTGCGGAGACCCTGAAAAAAAGCGCGCAGCCGCGATCCCGCCTCGCTGCGCTCGCCCACGACCGGTTGAAAACCGGTCCCACCTTCACCGTCCCGCCGCTCGGTAACCGCTCTTCGGACGGCAAGCTGCGTCCTCGACCCAGCGGCAGCGAACTGCCGCAGTCCACGGCGCCCTTATTTCTCCTGCAGCGTCTCCGTAGCTTCGCGCAGAAATAATCGCGCTGTCAGAAAATCATGCCACGAACTTGATTGGTCGGCACCTTCATCGGGGAGGGCCCGGGGGACTGCTTCGCTGGCCGTGGACAGCAGCGCTCGAGCCTCATCCTGGTGTCCGTCGTGATGGAGAGCCATGGCCAGCACGGCGCGCGCGTTCAAATCCAGCGGACCACTCGGCGCGAATTTCTGAAAAGGCCGCAGCGTCTCCGCCGCCGCAGCAAACGCCCCGGCGCGATACTGGGCCAGCCCCTTGGCAAATTGGAAATAGAGGCGCGCGGGATGGCCTGCTCCTTTTTCCACCGCGGTATCGCCGAGACGAACCGCCAGCGCCATTTCGGCATCCGGCGTCGGCTCCAGCAGGCATGCTTTGGCCACGCGCTCCATGACCACGGGATCGCTGGTCGTTCCAAAGCGCTCCAACATCTCGTGGCAAAGCGCGCGATAGGCGTCGTGATCGCCCAGCCGTACGAGCAAGGGCGCCAGCCGATACCAACTCTGCCCGTCCTCCGGCTGGAGCCGGGTGAGAGCCGCGAACGCCTCCCGAGCCTCTCTCCAGCGGCACTGGCGCGCGCGGGCCTCGCCACGCTCGCGTGGCCCAGCCGCGCGGTCGGTTTGCTGGCTTTGCTCCGCAGCGGCCGTGGCGGACAGACGAAGGTCCCACACACAAGCACTGCCCCCCACGTCGGTGCAGGCCAGCAAGTCGCCAGTGGAGTCGAATCGAAGGGAAGCCGGCTCCTTCCCCGGAGTGCGGATTTCCTCGATCATCGCGCTATCCTGGAGGTCCCACAACCGCACGGTGAGATCCGCCGACGCCGTCGCGAGAATGGGCTTGGACGGATGATATGCGAGCGCGACGATCGCGCCATCGTGCGCCCGAAACTCGCGCGTGACGGCCAGCGACCCGGCATCGCGCAGCCGCACATTTTTGTCCGCACCGGCTTCCGCGAAAGTGCGCCGATCGGGCGCGACCGCGACACCATCCATCGCCGTGGGATTGAGAACGCTTTGCAGCTGGCGGCCGGTATTGGCATCCCAAAGCACTACGCGCTCCTCCCATCCCGGCGCGCCGCGTTCGGTCGTCGAAATCACCCCGACCAGCCGCACGCTGCCGATCCACGCCACGTCGTTCACCGCCCGCACACCGTTCACGTCACACGCGGGCAGCCGCTCTCCCGTCGTGGTATCCCAGGTCGGCATCGCCGAATAATAATTGAGCGTGGCCACTCGATCCCCTTCCGGGCTGAGACGCAGCGTGTACGGGTGGGTGTCGGTTTTCAGCGTGTGCGTGATGGCGACGCTGCCGCCCTTCCGCCGAAGCACGAGGATTTCCGCATGATCCGCGTTCGGAATCCTCCATTTGCCGACCGCGGCCACATTCCCGGCCGCGCCGGCGTAAAGCGCATCCGGAAGATCCGGCCAGCCCAGCAGGGACGGCGATTGCCGTCCGCCCGGCTCCAATCGGACGGGAACAATTCCCGGGAAAAAGACCTCCTGCCAGAACGCTCCCGATGATGCCGCCCCGGAGAACGTCCATTGCGGCAGGCGCGTGCTCACGTTCCAGGTGCGAGTGTCCACGCCGCTCACCAGGATGTCGTCGCTGAGTGGATGAATGGCCAGGCCCTCGACATTGCTGGCGCCGCCGAGCAGTGGATGCAGGGGTTGCCCCGACTGCGTGTCCCAGGCTTGCACCGCCCGATAGCGATCGGCAGCACCCGTGGTGGCCGCCAGGTACCGCCCGGCACTGGAAACCCGCAGCCATCCGCCGCGCTCGGTCAGGCGCTCTTCAAAGACCACCTTTCCATCGGCAAAATCCAGCCCGTGCACCATCCCGTCCGATGAGCCGAAATAGAGGGTCTTCGCCCCAAGCGGCATCGTGATGGAGGTAATCAACTCGCGCCCGATGTAGAGATCCCGCTCAGCCTGGTGCGTCTGGGGATCGATCACCCGGAGCGTGCCGCCCTGCGCCACCACGGCTTTCCCCCCCGGCGCCCAGGCCGCGCGCAGACAGGCCGGAAAGCCCCAGCGCACCTCGCCGGAGGAGGCATCGCGGATCAGCAGTCCGCGCTGATCATCGACCGTCAGCAGTTGATCCCCGGCTGCATTGAATTGCACCGTGTCCACGCCGGTGCCCTCCCATTGCACGAGGCACTGGCCGTCGCTCACCCGATAAATCGCCACACCCCCATCGCCCATGGTGCCGACCGCGAGGCGCTCGCCGTCTGGAGAGAAATCGAGGCCACGCGACCAGACATTCCGGCGCTGCTTTTCGATCGCCTGGAAATTCGAAAGCCATTGCCCGGTCTTCCCATCCACCAGCGCAATCTGGCCGCCAAGGCCCGCGACCGCGAAAACACCCGCACGCTTGGGATGAGCCGCCGCGCCGATATACCACGCTCCGTTGCGGACCTCGATTTTCGCCTGCGAATTATCCGCACGCGGACGCAGGTAACGCCACGCCGAATCGCGCAAATCCTCGGGCACACTGTCGAGCGCAGCGATCATCGCGGCGCTGTTTGATTCGCGAAACGCGCCATCCGCCAGGGAGATTTGCGAACGCGCCAGCGCGCGGCGCGCGGCTTCCTTTTCCTGCAAAGCCACCGCCTCCGCAGTGTACGCGGCTTTTTCCTTCCGCCGCGCCAGCGCCTCACTGTCCTGGGCGGCCTGCGCGTTTTGGCTCGCGCGTCTCTCGCTGGCCATCAGCCGCACCACAAATCCAATGCTCACGATGAGCAACAGCAACAGCACGACCGAAACCGCGCGATGCCGGCCCATCAGCAGCCAGATTTGCCGCAGCGTGCCCGCGCGCTCGGCACTCGTGGCGAAGCCGCCGAGATACGCCTCGATCTCGTGGCGAAATTCCGCCGCGGACGCATAGCGGCTCTCGCGATCCATGGCCTGCGCCTTGCGCGCCACCGCGACCAGCGCTTCCGGCACCCGTCCCCCGGGGCAATGCGGCGCCTCCTCCGGAATGGGCTCCAGCAATCCCGCGCGCACATTGGCCATGATTTCATCCGCAGTTTCACCTCGCACCGGCTGCGTCAGGGACAGCATGCCATGGAGCAGTCCGCCGAGCGCCCAGACGTCGGCGCGGGCGTCCAGCGTCTCCGTCTCGCCGCGCGCCTGCTCGGGCGACATGTAGTGCGGCGTGCCGACAAATGCGCCCACGCGGGTAAAAGAATCGGCCTCCGAGCTGCGGGCCGACGAGACGATTTCATGTGCTGCCGTCGCCGCGGCCACCGCGCTCACCGCGGTCTCCGGCATCCCCAGCACCTTCGCCAGCCCCCAGTCCATCACGAGCACCTCGCCGAAGTCCCCGATCATCACATTCTCGGGCTTCAAATCGCGATGGATCACTCCACGCGAATGCGCGAACGCCATGGCATCGCACACCCGTGTGAGCACCACCAGCAAGCGGCGCAAGGGATAGCTGGCCTGCGTCTGCACATCTCCCGCGCGCAGCCGATCGAGCACCGCGCGCAGCGTCACGCCCTGCACCAGTTTCATGGTGTAAAACACCTGGTTGTGCTCGTCGACGCCCAGTTCATGGACGGGCACGATGTTCGGATGCTCGAGCTGGCTGGTAATTTGCGCCTCCGCGATGAAGCGCACCACGTCGGCCTCGGAGATATTCGCGAGCATCACTTTCATCGCCACCGTGCGGTGCGTGGTGGCCTCATGCGCCCGCAGGACTGCGCCCATGCCGCCCTGCCCGAGCGTGCCGGCGATCTCGTATTTGCGATGGCGGAGAAATTCCTCCGGCAAAATCCGCCGCACCGCCACGGCCGGCGCGGGCAGTGATTGATCGGCGCTCGACGACCGCAGCCGCCGCGCCTCCAGCACCGCCGGACCGAGCAGCACTTTTTGGTTGGGCCAAAAGCGGGTCGCTTCCGCGGCGAAGGTGCCGGCGACAAACGTTCCTTTCTCGCTGCCGAGATCCTGCACGCGCAACTCGTCGGGCGTGACGGTGAGATGGGCGTGGTAGCGCGCCAGCCCGTCGGCCTTCGCCACGATGTCCGAAGCCGGATCCGCTCCGATCACGTAGCCGCCCGGTTCGAGCACCGTACGCGCCAGCTCCACACCATCCAGGTTGATGGTGATTTCAGTCTGCGGGACGAGCATTGTGGGGAAGGGACATGGGGCTTGGGTTTCAGATGTATGCCAAAAACCGTGCTCGAGAGCAAGCCTGCCGCCAATGGGTCGATTCGGAGTTGGCGGAAAGACGGAAATCATCCAACCGAATGCCCGCCATGCCCGTGGCCATGCGCAGAGTCCGCGCGCCGAATATTTCAGTCCGCCGCGCTTTCACGCCGGCCTCAAAACTCACGGCGCCGCCGTTACTTTCACGCGCAGAAAACGCGCGCCCCCGCTGGCCACCGGCACGTTGTCGCGAAACTTCAGCGTGGTCGCCGTGTCGGTGAGCACCGTGGTGGTGGCAGCCGAGAAGGCGGCATCTGCGGGCGAGTTCCCGCTTTGGCCGAGATACGTGGCCCCCGCGCGCTTGGCGATGGTGAGCGTGAGAAAACCACCTTCCACCACCGGCGCCGGCGCGGCCTTGGCCTCCGGCACCAGGGGATCGTGATTGAAAGCGAGCTCGAGCAACTCCCGCGTGCCATCGCCGTCGGCATCGTCCTGGGCGGCATGCCCCGCGAGCGTGCCGAAGTGCGCGTATTCCCAAAGGTCCAGCAGTCCATCGCCATCGGTATCGTTGGACGCCGGGCCAAACAGATAGATCGCCCCATGGTCTGCGATAACCGAACTATCCCCGACGCCGATCGCGAGCGTGAAACCATCCAACGCCATGGACCAGCCAAAGGATTCCCCAAAGGCCGGCGGCGCATGCTGGAGCGTGGCCACCGGCGTCGTGGGCGTGCCGCTCGCGAGATTGAAAACGAAAGCAATCCCAGCATCCGGCACGCCGGCATCCCGGAGCGGTGCGCCCACCACCGCGGTGCTGGAGGCGAGCGCGAGCGCCGTGCCAAAACTGTCTCCATCGGCCGGGTTTGCCGGCGTCAGCGTGAGATTGGGAATGGTGGGCGAAGGGCCGGCCAAATCATAAACGTAGGCCGCGCCCGGATGAATCGATCCCACTTTCTTGGACGGCGCTCCCACAAGCACCTGCATGCCGGAAACCGCCACGGCACGCCCGAATTGATCATCCGCCGCGGGCACGGGATTGACAAAAATGGTCGTCGGCATCCCGGGCGTCACACTACCGAGATCAAACGCATAGGCGCTCCCCGCATTGAGCGCCCCGCTGTCTGCAAAAGGCGCGCCCACGACCGCACGCAGCCCGGAGATGGCCACGGCACTGCCAAATTGATCGCCCGTCGCTCCGCCCACATGCGTCAAAGTGGTTACCGGCGTGGCTGGCGAAACACCGGCCAGATCGTAGACGTACGCCACGCCCTCATTCACCGGTCCCGAATAGGACGCCCCGACGATCAGGCGCGAGCCGGAGATGGCCAGGGCTCGGCCATATTCTCCGGCAGCCGTGGGGTTCGGATCCGTCAGGAGTAGCGGCGCCGTGGGCGTGGCACTCGCGAGATCATACACATACACCGCGCCACCCTCCGTCGCGTGGACATCGCTCGTCAGCGCACTGACCGCCAGACGAGAACCGGAGAGGGCGACGGCGTAGCCAAAGAAGTCCCCGGCATCCTGCGCCGGGTTGTGTAGAGCGAACACAGGGATCGCCGGAGTCGTACTCGCCAGATCGTACACATACACACTACCGGAATCCGTCGCGCCCGTATCGTCGTACGGCGCTCCCACGGCCATCCAGCTCCCGGAAATCGCCACGCCCACCACGGGCGCGGCAATGGTTTGCTTGAGCGTCGTGGGAAGCTGGGCTCGTGCGCATGGCAGGGCCGCTGCGCTCCACAAAAACAGCATCACCGCCCTCGTCCAAAAGTCCAACGCCCGCAAGAAACGAGGCGACGGTAAGCTTGAGTTGCCGTTCATGTGCAGGGAAGTTGGTGTAGTGGGTTAACGGAGGCGTTGCCGCGGAGCGGTGAAGCTCCGTGCGATGGAGACGGCACATCGCAAGCAACTGTTCATCAGGCCCTGCCAAGGGGAGCAGAGCGCATGCCGAGGCTGGCCGGGGTCCCCTCCCCGCTCAAGTGAATTTCATGTTCACTGGGAACCCGAAACGGCTGCCGGCACCGTTCCAAGTTGCTCTCTATTTGTCCTCCCGGCCGTTTCCAAGTTGATTGGCTTCCATCGTGTTATCGCGGCAATCGATCGCCCGCAGCGATGCTTCCTTGCTGCGATGCGCCTCGTCGCGATCGTCGCGCAGAAGATTGCCGGTGATGGAACTCGCGGTCACCTTCTCCAACCGCAGCGCGGCGCCGTCACTGTCCAGGACGCTGTTGCCGGCCACGCGGAGCCGCCGGGAATTTTCGATATCGAGCGCCGCGCGCTTTTTCCACACGCCGGAAATGAGGTTTTCGCTGATGATGCAGTCTTCGCAGCGCTGGAAAACGAGGCCGTTCTTCTCCGCGCCCTCGAAGCCGTTGATGAGGTAGCGCGGATTCCGATCGAAATTATTCCCCGTGACGACGACATGCGTGCTGTCGGTGACGAGCACGTCGTGCTGAAAGCCTTCCCAAAAGGTATTACCGGTGACGGTGACACCGCGCGCGTCGTGAATTTCGAGGTTCAATTGCACATCGCTAAAAACATTCCCGGTGATCGTGACGTGGCCCTCGTGCGTCGCCGTCGGGAGCCCGCGGCGTTCGAGGCCCGGGTCCACGCCCGCGCCGAGAATCCGGATGTTTGCTGAGCCAGGCGCCTTGTTCGTATGCTGCAGCGTGCACCCGGTGATCGTGACCTCCGCGATGGAGCCGCCCGTGGAATCGAGCATCACATTGGCTGACGGCCCGCCGTTGCGCGCATGGTTCGCCTCGATGTCGCAGGTCCCGATTTGCAAATTTCGCACATAGCCGCCGACCGACACCACGCCGCCGCCGCCATTGTAGCTGATGTGGCTGCCCACAATGTTGGACTGGTGCAGATCCACGTGATCGTAAAACACGCCGATGCCCCGGTTGTGATAAAAATGGCACGCGTCGATGATGAGATTGCGGTTCCGCTTCGTCAGGTGCACCGCGTGCCGGCACTCGCGCACCACCACCGCGCGCAGCGTGAGCTGCACCGTGCCTGTCGCCTCGATGCCATCGGCCGCATCGTTCGCCCCGACAATCTCAACGCCCTCCACCATCGGCGCCCGCTGATTCTCCCACACGTTGGCCTTCACCGTGTTCGGATCGGCGGAACCCTCATGCGTGCCGATGAAATGAATCGCCGGCCCTTCCCCCTCCATGAGCAGCCGCGGCGTGCCGTCCCCGGTAAAGGACACAAAGCCCGTCTTGTCCAAATCGACCTTCAGCGTGGCGGTAAGCCGGTAGGTGCCCCTGGCGAGATGAACGCCGCCGCCGGTGTTGATGAGTTTCTGCAGCGCCGCCGTATCATCCGCCACGCCGTCTCCGACGGGCTGCTGGGCGTGCAAAGTGGAGAAGATAACGCAAAAGAGGAGGGCAATGGCTCTCATGCCCTCATCAAGGCATGATTACGCCGTCAACGCCATCGCGACGATTACCGAATCCACCGAATCCTGCGGCAACGAGAAAGTTCGCGATATCCGGCGTGGTCAGCGTGCAACTCAAAATGGAACCTCCGTCACCGCCAATACCGGATCGGGAAGTGCCGCCGTCACCCGCCAGGAGAATCCCCCCCGGCGTATGGCCGAGCACCATGGTGCTCTCGAAGATGCTGCCGCCCCGCCCGCCAAACCCGGAATCCGCGATATCACTAAATCCCGCGCGCAGGAAAAACGATCCACTTAAATCGCCGGCCACCAGATGCAGGTTGCCTACGTGGCCTCCGGCCCCGCTGGAAATACCTGCGGCGCCATCGCCCGCAATCACGGTGATATCCTGCGCCGTCGAGAAGGAACCGCTCAGCCCGAGAATCGATCCCCCCGTTCCACCCACCACTCCCACCCCGCCCGTCCCGGCGATGAAAGCCGCTTCCCCCGCCACTGCGCCGAGCACGCGCACGGAAGAACCGAAAATATTTCCGCCAGCCCCGCCTTGTCCGGTCGTGAGCGGCTCTGCTCCGGGCAACTGGCTGCCACCCTGCCCGGCGGTGAAATCAAGGATCGTGGCGGTGCGCGCCAGCACGATGGACAATTCTCGCAACGAGCCGCCGTCTCCCGGCAGTTGCGCCGCGCCGCCATCACCGCCCCGAAAGAACAGTCCTTTCGCGGGACCGTCCGCGTGCAGACGGAAATCCTCAACGGATCCGCCGGCCGACGTCCGCCGCGGAGCGCTTCCACTGCAGCCTCCGCGCACTTCGAAGTCGCTGCTCATGCCATTCGCGATGAACCAGCTTCCATGGAGCACGCTGCCTCCGGCGCCACCGGCCACGCTTTCGCGGCCCTTGGTCTCGCCACCGGGGCCTCCAGCAATCATGACCGCGTCGAGCGAACCCACCCGTACGGTGTGCGTCCCTACATTGCCACCCGCGCCGCTCACGAGTTGTCCCGAACCACCCGGGCCGCCAGAGAACAGGAAATTCGCAGCATCACCGGGCATGCTGACCGCCAGGCCTGCGATGGAGCCGCCAGGGCCGCCGCGCCCGGCATAGCGTGCATTGTCACTGAACGCGCTTCCGCCGCTCCCCCCGAGAATCTGGATATCGCCGCTGGTCTGTCCCGCGCGCACGATCACATTCGTCACTCCGCCACCGCTCCCACCCGTGCCGGATTTGGAGAATCCACCGTCGCCGCCAAAGATATCCACTCCGGCGTCCAGGTGCCCGGCCACATCCACCAGCACGCCGGACACATTGCCGCCATGCCCGCCCAGCCCGTAACGCGTGGAATCCGGCATGCCTCCCCCGATGAAAATGCCGCCAAAGTAGTCCGTCTCGGAACGCACCACGATATTCGAGACATTGCCACCGGTGAAGGGACTCAGTCGGCTTACGTCGCTCCATCCACCGAAACACTGAATCTCCCCGCCGGGCGTCGCGATCTGCACGTTGCGAACGGCGCCGCCCGCCCCGCTGCGGCCGTTATCAGAGCGGCCGCCCATGCCGCCGCCAAACGCAAGCACGTCCGCCGCCACGGGCGCCGTCACGGAAATATTTTCCACCACGCCCCCCGCGCCTCCCGGGCCGGATTCACTCACGCCACCGCTCGCCCCCGCGATGAGCCCATAGGGGATGAAGCCGAGCGCATGAATGCGAATGCCACTCGTCGCGCCGGCCCGTCCGCCGGGCTGCGCTCCCTCGGAATTGCCGCCCGGCCCGGCCGTGAGGAAGTAGTCAAAACCCGGCGCCTGCACCAACACGATGTCGCGCAAATCGCCGCCGGGCGTTCCCTGGCGACCCGAATATCCAAAGCCCGCGCTCACCACCTTCGCTCCGCCGATCAGCGTCACGTGCGATACCGAGCCCCCTGAATGCCCGGCGGGTGTGGAAAAAGAAAAAGACTCCGAAATGGTGCCGAGGCTCGCGTCGGCCACGGAGACGCCGGCCCCGACTTCCTGCGCGGCCAGTTCCAGTCCCGGCGCGGTACCGATGGTGAGTTTGCGGATGGAACCACTCGCGTAGACACCTCCCGCCACGTGCCCTTTCACCGTGAGGTCCGCGATATCGGAAAACGGAAGCGCCTCGACATGCTGGCCCTTCGCATTCAGCGAGGTCACGATGCTGCCCGCGATGTCCGTGAAAATCGTGGCCTTGATCCCATGGCCCACGGACACGCCGGTGATCTCGTCGGCATCCCATCCGCCATCACCATTGCGATCGGTCAGAAAAAAGAGCGCGCGGCTCGCGGAAACCGCCGCCAGCTTCACGTCACCAGCTCCGAAACGGCCGTCGGCATTGACATCCAGCGCGAGAACGTCCCCCGGCGACAGCAGCACCGAGCCCAGCGCGCCCGTCCCTTGGCCGCCGCGATCGTGCGGAATGGCGAGCGTATCCGCCGGTAGCAGGATCAGCGCGGGCGCGATACGGGCTTCGAGCAACTCGGGGACGGTGGAGACAATCCGCATCCAACACCCGTGCCAAAACGCCGCCGCCAAGGCAAGCGCCTCCAGACGCCCCGTGGAATGCGAAACGATGCCGCTGAATCCGCCACCTCTTCGCCTGCCGGCAGATCGAGGCGACAGGGTCGCGGCTACCAGTGGCTACCGCACCGCCCCGTAGCCCTCACATTTGGTTTGCAGTTTCCCCCCGGATGGAAAGCGTGCGGGGCTCAACCACGTCACTACCGTGAACCGTCGCTTCTTCCTCGCTCTCACCATCCTCCTCACTCTCGTCTTTATGCCGTCCTTCGCCGCCGACAAAGACACCCGCTGCTTCGAAATGCGCGTCTACTACGCCGCGCCGGGCAAGCTCGATGACCTGCACAAGCGCTTCCGCGAGCACACCTGCCAGCTTTTCGAAAAGCACGGCATCACCAACATCGGCTATTGGACGCCGATCGAAAATCCGGACTCCAAGCTCGTCTATGTGCTCGCCTATCCAAGCCGCGAAGCGCGCGAAACTTCGTGGAAGGAGTTCATGGCCGACCCCGATTGGAAGGCCGCGCAAAAAGCCAGCGAGGCGAACGGGAAGCTGGTGAACAAGGTGGAGTCGACCTTCCTGCAAGCGACCGATTTTTCTCCCGCCATTAAAGCAGCGAGCGCCGGGCCGCGCGTGTTTGAGCTGCGCACCTACACCACCACGCCGAACAATCTCGACCGCCTGCTGGCGCGCTTCCGCGACCACACGGTGAAGCTTTTCGAAAAGCATGGCATGACGAATTTTGCCTACTGGACGCTGATGCCCGGCCAGCCCGGCGTGGAAAACACGCTGGTCTACATCCTCGCGCACAAGGACGCTGCCGCCGGCAAAGCTTCGTTTGAGACGTTTCGCGCGGACCCGGACTGGATCGCGGCGAAGGAAGCGAGCGAGAAGGCCGGCGGCGGCTCGCTCACCGTCATGCCCGACGGCGTGAAGTCCGTCTACATGCAGGCCACCGATTACTCGCCCACGAAATGAGCGAAAAGAACGCAGTCGTGACGGGCGCCGGCAGCGGCGTGGGCCAGGCCACCGCGCTGGCCTTGGTGAAAGAAGGCTGGCGCGTGGCGCTCGTGGGCCGGCGCGCCGAGGCGCTGGCGGAAACTATCCAACTGGCCGGAAACCTCGACTACCAAATGCTCGCCTGTCCCTGCGATATCGGCGACGCCGCCGCGGTCTCCGCCATGGGCACCCGAATCCTGGCCGAATTTGGCAGCGTGGAAGTGCTCGTAAACGCCGCCGGCACCAACGCGCCGAAGCGCGCGCTCGAAGTGCTCTCGCTGGAAGATTACCGCGCGATGATGGACGCCAATCTCCACGGCGCGTACTACTGCGTGCAGGCCTTCCTGCCGGAAATGCGCGCGCGCGGAAACGGGACCATCGTGAACGTGGTCTCCGACGCCGGCAAACAAGCCTCGCCCAAAGCGGGCCCCGCCTACGTCATGTCGAAATTCGGCCTCGCCGGCCTCACACAGAGCATCAACGCCGAGGAGCGTGGCCGCGGCGTGCGCGCCTGTGCCCTCTTCCCCGGCGACATCGACACGCCGCTGCTCGCCAAACGGCCCGTGGTGCCCGATGCCTCCGCCCGCGAAAAGATGATGCGCCCGGAAGACATCGCCGAGTGCGTGTTGCTATGCGTGAATCTCCCTTCGCGCGTCGTCGTGGAGGAGATGCTGATCCGGCCGCGATAGTCGCACTTGGAGTGCGGTGGCAGAGCGGAGCGGCGACACCGCCTTTGGAGTTTTCATCCGCACGGCGAATTCAAAAATTTAGAACGAGCGGACGCCGCAAGAATATCTCGTGGCTGGATGGCTATGCGACCGTCTTACAAGGCGGTGTCGCCGCTCCGCTCTGCCACCGCACTCCAAGTCGCGGCCCACTTCCTTTGGCCGCTTGTAACTAGGCGTCCTCGAAAAGTTCGCTACCATCTCCCTTCGTGAAGACGCACCAGTTGCCGAATTCCATGGTCACGCTGCACGAATACGGTGACCCCTCCGGCGATCCGCTTTTCTTTTTTCACGGCTGGCCGGGGAGCGGACGGCAGGCCGCGCTGCTGGATCAGCCCGCCAAGCAAAATGGCTTCCGCATCATTTCGCCCGATCGCCCCGGTATTGGCGGCTCCACACGCATCGCGGCGCGCAATCTCGCCGGCTGGCCGGCGCAGCTCGCCGAGCTCGCCGACGCCCTGGAGGTGCCGCGCTTCACCATGCTCGGCGTGTCGGGCGGCGGTCCCTACGTGCTCGCCTGCGCCGCGGCGATGCATGGCCGCGTGCAAGCCGGCGCCGTGGTCTGCGGCGCGCCGCCCATCGCCGAGATGACTCACGTCAAAACCCTCAGCCCGCTCTACCAATTCCTGTTGTGGCTTTTTCACCGCCGGCCCGGCGTCGTGCGCAGCCTCTTCGCCATGGCGCGCCCTTTTCTCATGTGGCGCGACGCCTACGCCTTCTTGCCGCCGCTGCGCCATCTGCTGCCGGGGCCGGACCGCGACATCCTCGGCGACCGCGATACTTTCGAAAAAGTGTTCATCTGCAATCAGGACGCCTTTCTCGACGTCGACGGCCTCTTCGAAGACGCCGCGCTCTACGCGATGCCGTGGGGCCTGCGGCTGGAAGACATCGCCTCGCCCCTGCATTTCTGGCACGGCTTGGAAGATTCCAATTTTCACTGGTCGCTCGCCGAGGATCTCGCCTCCCGCCTGCCCACAGCCACGCTGCGCATCGTGGAGGAAGAGGGCCATTTCTCGCTGCCCATCAAACACGCCGGCGCCATCCTCGCGGAGCTGCGCAAGACGAACGAAGCAACGGACGCTTGCCGCCCCGCGGTGCCTGTGTGATCTTCGCCGCTCCGCACATGCTCCCACGCCTCGCCTTCCGCATCCTTCGCACCACCAGCGCCCGCTGCTTGTGGAAGTTCTGCTGGAACTTTGGCGTGAAGGGCATCCGCTCCATCCAGCGTTTCAAGAAAGGCATCCAGCGCGGCGAATATTTCCCGCCCTTTCTCTACCTCTCCATTCTCAATTCCTGCAACCTGCGCTGCCAGGGGTGCTGGGTGGACGTGGCGGCGGACCGCGTGCAGATCGACCTCGAAACGCTGAACCGCACCATCAACGACGCCAAGGCGCACGGCAACGCGTTCTTCGGCATCCTCGGCGGCGAGCCTTTCATGCACCCGGAGCTGCTGGACCTCCTCGCGGCACATCCCGATTGCTATTTCCAGGTTTTCACCAACGGCCAGTTCATCACGGACAAGGTGGCGAAGCGCCTCGCGGAAATCGGCAACGCCACGCCGCTCATCAGCATCGAAGGCCGCGAGGTCACGAGCGATGAGCGCCGCGGCAACAAACACGTCTACGAGCGCACCGTGCGCGGCCTGCGCGCGTGCCTGAAGGCGAAACTGCTCACCGGCGTGGCGACGAGCGTCTGCCAGACGAACATCGGCGAGCTCTGCACCGAGCAATGGCTGCGCGAGCTCATCGATTTCGGCGTGCACTATGTGTGGTTCCATACCTACCGCCCCGTGGGCCCGAAGATGAACATGCCGCTCGCGCTCACGCCCGCGCAGCTCGTGCAGGTGCGCCGCTTCGTCGTGGAGATGCGCGCGAAAATGCCCATCGGCATCGTCGACGCCTACTACGACGGCAGCGGCCAGGCGCTCTGCCCGATGAGCACCGGCATCTCGCATCACGTGAATCCGCGCGGCGACATCGAGCCCTGCCCCATCATTCAATTCGCCACGGAAAACATCCGCGACCCGCGCGGCGTCTACGAGACGATGCGCGACTCCGCCTTTCTCCGCGACTTCCGCGAACTCAGCGCCGAGCACACGCGCGGCTGCGTGGTGCTGGAGCGCCCCGACCTCGTCAAAGAGCTCGTAGTGAAACACGGCGCGCGCGACACCACCATGCGCGGCACCGCCATGGCCGAGCTCGACGCCATGACCCCGCGCTTCTCGCAATGGCTCCCCGGCGAAGAAATCCCCGAAAAACACTGGATGTACCGCTGGGCCAAAAAATGGTGGTTCAACGATTTCGGCGCCTACGCCAAAGCCCAGCACGCCGCGACGATTGCCGCGAAAGAGCGCGTGTTGCAGCAGGGGTAAGGACGGCGCGCCGTCGCCGTCCCACACTTTCTGTATGCAAGAAAGATCAGGGACGGCAGCGGCGTGCCGTCCCTACCTCTACTCCCGGTAGCACCGCACCACCCGCATCCCCAGCCCGGTAAAAATGTGCCACGGAATCGTCCCCGCCCACCGCGCCACCTCCGCCGCGAGAATCGTCTCCTCACCCTGTTTCCCGATGAGCACCGCCTCATCCCCCACTTGCACGCCCGGCACCGCGGAAACATCCACCATGATTTGGTCCATCGTCACGCGGCCCAAAATCGGACACCGCCGCCCGCCTATCAGCACGCATGCCCCGCGCCCCGACATCTGCCGCTGCACCCCATCCGCGTATCCCGCCGCGAGCGTCGCAATCTTCATCGGCCCCGGCGTGATGAACGTGCGCCCGTAGCTGATTCCCCGCCCCGCGCCCACCTCGCGCACGAGAATCACGCGCGTCTTCCACGTCAGCACCGGACGCAGCTGCGATTGAAATTCCGGAATCGGCGACGCTCCATACAGCGTCAGGCCCGCGCGGAACATCGTCCCCGCCTGCTCGGGAAACTGAATCGCCCCCGCGCTATTCTCGATGTGCGTCACTATGCTGTGCCCCGCCCCGCGTAACTCCGCCGCGAGCGCCGCAAAACCGGTCAGTTGCCCGCGCGTAAATTCCGCATCTTCATCCGCCGAGGGCAGGTGCGAACAAAGCCCCGCGAGCACCACGCCCCGCATGACCGCAATCGCCTGGGCCGTGGCCGCGGCTTCCTCATGCCACACGCCCATCCGCCCCATCCCGGTATCCACCGTGAGGTGCACGCGCACTTTCCCCTCTTTGGCCATCGGCGCCAGTTGCGCGTACGCCGCCGCCTCCTCCGCGCTCGAGACCGAGACCTGCACCCCCCGCTCCACCGCCTCCTTCCGCTCCTGCGGGAGAGCCGCGCCGAGCAAAAGGATGGGCGTCCCTCCCGCGTGGCTCTCGCAGGCGCGCGCTTCGCAGAGATTTGCCACGCCAAACATTTCCACCTGGCCCGCGAGCGCCTGCGTCACCTGCGGCAGCCCGTGCCCGTAGGCATTCGCTTTTACGACCGCCAGCACGCCCACACCCGGCGCCCGTTCGCGCAGGGCCAAAACATTGTGGCGCAGGGCCGAAAAATCAATTTCGGCCCAGCAGCGCTCGCCGTCTAACGCGGAGTTGGTGGAAGTGGTGCTCGACAACCTCCTCCCAATGAGCATTAGTTTTTGTTTCTTGCCAACCTTTCGTATGCGCCTGCCGCTGGTCGTTTTCGTTGCCTTATCCACCGTCTCCTTTGCCGCCGAGGGACCGGTCGTGCCCAAAAAGGCGGACAAGATTGAAGACGCCCCCAAGCCCAAAATCGTGGCTCCCGCCGCGCCGACTCCGGCTCCGAAGCGCAGCATGCTTGGCCGTATCTTTGGCAAGAAGCCCGCACCGGCACCCACTCCCACTCCCGCCCCGACGCCTGCACCGGTCGTGAAGCCCAAGCCGAAACCGCGGGCAAAACCGAAAGCGGAGGAGACCACCGAGGAAAAGCCCGCCGCCGAGAACAGCAAGACGCCTCCGCCGGAGAAGAAGAAGCCCGAGACGGAAAAGCCTGAAAAACCGGTCACCGAGCCCCCAGCCCCGGCGAAAAATCCCGAAGCCGACAAACCCGCGACCGACAAACCGCAGACGGATAAGCCCGCCGAGGCAGCGCCCTCTTCCGACCTCCCACCCAAGCCTGGCAAAGGTGCCAAAGGCAGCAAGACGGCCAAGAACACGCCGAAGGCCGACAAGCCGGCAGAAAATCTCGACGACGCCACGAAATACAAAAACGCCCACGCCACCGCGCTCGAGGACGAGAAGATCAAAGACCTCAAAGCGAAGGCCGACTCGGCCATCGACGACGCCGAGGCCCATCGCGCGAGCGTGGCTTACAACAAGGCGCTCTTCCGCAAGATTCGCGAAATCGACAGCAGCCTCGACGGCTATGTGGACAAAGTCGAGGAGGCCATGATGAAGCGCCTCGAGGCGGAAAAGCATTAGCGCTTTTCCGGGGACGTGTGCGCGACCAAACCAGAGCCGGTGAACATCCCCCGGCGCCATGAGCGCACGCCCATCCGGCACCTCTACTTCCACATCCCCTTTTGCCCAAAGCTGTGTCCCTACTGCAGCTTCTACGTCGAGGTCGGCTCCAAAAATAAGACGCGCGGTTTTCTCGATGCGCTGCTCCGCGACGTTGAGATCGCCGCGAGCGAATACGATCTCCGCCCCGAGACCATCTATTTTGGCGGCGGCACGCCCAGCGCCTTGCTGGCGGACCAATTGGAATACCTCCTCGGCGGATTGCGCGAGCGGCTGAATCTTTCCGCGCTCACTGAGTGGACGCTCGAAGCCAATCCCGCGACCGTGCGCCCTGAGAAAGCCCAACTGCTGCGCGCGCTCGGCGTCACCCGTGTCAGCCTCGGCGTGCAGTCGTGGGACGATGCGCTGCTAAAAACCCTCGGCCGTGTCCACAATGCCGCCGCCGCCGAGCGCACCTACGAAACGCTGCGCGCCGCCAATTTTCCGGACGTGAGCATCGATCTGATGTTCGCCGTTCCCGGCCAGACGCACGCGCAATGGCTCGCCACGCTGGAGAAAACCATCGCCCTCGCGCCCGACCACGTCTCCACCTACTGCCTTACCTACGAGGAGGACACCGACTACTTCCGCAAACTCACCGGCGGCGTTTTCGTGCAGGATGAAGAGCGCGACGCGCAGCTCTTCGAGGACACCATGGATCGCCTGAGCGCCGCCGGTTTCGTGCAATACGAAATCTCCAATCACGCCCGCCCCGGCCACGAATCGCAGCACAACCGCGCCTATTGGCTCGGCGCCGACTACCTCGGCTTCGGCCCGTCCGCGTTCAGCACCGTCGGCCTCGAGCGCTGGGAAAAAGTACGCGATACCGCTGCCTACACGCAACGCGTGCTCGCCGGAAAAGACGCCTCCGGTTTCCGTGAAACCCTCTCCGCCCCCCAGCGCGCCGGCGAGACCGCTGCCTTCCGGATGCGCACCATCGAAGGCATGCCGGAAACCGAGCTCGCCCCGTGGTCGGCCGCGATGCGTGAATTCCTCGAAGCCGGCCTCCTCGAACGCCGCGAGAAAAATCTCCGCCTCACCCGCCGCGGCAAGCTGCTCGCCGACACGGTCGCCGAGGCCTTCGTGTGAGTCGTAGCCGCGGCCGGAAGGCCGCGGATGGGCATCGTGCGGTCTGCACTACGATGCTGCTCGTCATTCCCTGCGCGCTCACTTATCCCTCCGCCCATGCGCTACCTCCTGCCACTCCTCGCGCTCCTTCCGCTTGCGTCCACTTTCGCCGCGGCGCCGCCCGAAGTCCCCGCCGACTGCCTCCTCGAAACCGTCTGCGAAGGCCTCGATGCCGCCATCACCATGAATGTCGCGCGCGATGGCCGCGTTTTCTACACGGAGCAACTGGGCGCCGTCCGCGTCATTCAAGACGGCAAGCTTTTGCCTGAGCCTTTCCTGCACGTCGAAGTGGACGACACGTGGGAGCGCGGCGTGGAAGGCGTGGCCCTGCATCCGAAATTTCCGGAAGAGCCGTACGTCTACATCCACTACGTCCGCAAGACGCCCTACCCGCACCACGTCGTCAGCCGCTTCACCGCCGATGGCCCGGCCTTCAATACCGCCAAACCCGACAGCGAATTGGTGATGATCGAGGGCGAGGATCAGTCGCTCAAATTCAACAAATACAAAGGCGCGCACCAGGGCGGCGCCATGCGCTTCGGCGCCGACGGCAAGCTCTACGTGACCATCGGTGAACACAACCTGCGCGACCCCGCGCAGGACCTCGGCATGATTTTCGGCAAGCTGCTGCGCTTTAATCCCGACGGCACCATCCCCAGCGACAATCCCTTCGCCGGCAAGCTGGAGGGAAAATTCCGCGCCATCTACGCCTACGGCCTGCGTAATCCCTTCGGCCTCGCCGTCCAGCCCGGCACCGGCCGCATGTTTATCAATGACGTCGGGCAGGAACTCTTCGAGGAGATCGACGAAGCGAAGCCCGGCGCCAATTACGGCTGGCCCATCGCCGAGGCGCTGGTCGGGAACAAACCGGAATTCGAAAAACCGATCCACTTCTATAATCGCGCGCGCGGCACCTGCATCGCCGGCGGCGTGTTCGTCCCCGAGCACGATGACGCGTTGCCCGCTTCTCTCTCCGGCAAATACATCTTCGCCGACTTCATGGCCGGCTGGCTGCGCACGCTCGATCCGGCGAATCCCGCAGAGAGCGCCGACTTCGCCACCCGCATCCCAAATCCCACCGACCTCGCCATCGCCCCCGACGGCTCCCTCCTCATCCTCGCCCGCAACGCCTGGCTGCAAGATGGAAAGCTGAAACGAAACTCCGGCGCGCTGCTCCGCATCCGGAAAAAATAAAAAACTGGCGAGGCGCGGTCTGGAGTGCGGTGCCTTGGCACCGCTTTGTGGCATGACGCGGCTTGCCGCGTGCGGAGGGGAGAACCGAACGAACTGCGGTCCGTATTCCCTCCGCGCGCAGCAAGCTGCGCCTTCCAGAGCGGTGCCAAGGCACCGCACTCCAGACCGCACCCCGGCTTATCGTTGCCGTTCCGCCACTACACCCCCACCGGCTCCGGCATCTCTTTCTTCTTCTTTTTGAAGACGATCACCACACACCCCGGCAGCACGAAAATGAACGTGGTAACCACGCACCACCCCACGCCGATGCCGCACAGCGCACCCAACCCGCGCAGCGCCGGATTGTAAGACCACGCCAGCGTCGAGAAACCGATCACCGTCGTGAGCCCGCTGAGCAGCAGCGGTTTCATCAGCGCCTTCAGCGCGTGCAGCGGATTCTCCGCGCGCACCGCCAGCGCCGTGTAGATGCAGTAATCCACGCCGACGCCGAGCACGAGCGGGAAGGCCAGGATGTTGAAAAGATTCAGTCCGATACCCAGCAATTTGATCGTCACAAACATCCCCGCGACGCTGAAAGCCAGTCCCAGCATCACCACTGTGACCTGCTTCCACTCGCGCAGCAGATATGCCAGGATCACCGAGTTGATTCCCACCATGAGCCCCGTGAGCAGCAGCATTTTATTTTGCGACCACGGCTTGAGTTCGATGAGCGTGAAGCCCCATCCCGAAAAGCCCACCTGCACGCCCGGCACCGCCAGCGCCTGCCGGAGGGCCTGCGCCTCCGCCGGCGTCTCGATCGGCTTCACCGGCGAAAGAATCGCGCGGCCCAGCGGACGCTGATCGCTGAGAAAGCCATCAATCACAAACCACCACGCGCTCGTCGGCGGCAGGCTCGAGCGCCACGTCACCGCATCCATGCGGCCCTGCGCCGCCTCGCCCAAGGCGTCGACTAATCCTTTCGTCCCCGCGAACTCTACCGGATTGAATCCATTCTCCGTCAGCGCCGCCTCCAGCGACGCTTTGCTGGCCTTGAAATCGATCGCCGTCAGTTTCGCCGCATTCGCCTTTATCCGCGCCGGCGAAGTCGCCAGCCCGGCCGGCGTCGCCACCGAGGTGAACAGCGGCGCGGTTCCCGGCGCCGCATGGTCCTCGCTCAGTTTCTGCCACGCCTCATCCGCCTTTTTCCAATTCGCCGACAGCGTCTCCGCATCGGGCGCCTGAATAATCGCCCAGATGCTGTCCAAACCCGCCGGGTTCAGGCGCTGCATGATCTCGCGCATCGCATCCCCGGCATCGCTCGGCTTGGGCTCCAGCGATTTGGGATCCAAATCAAAAGACACCTTTCCAATCGGCAGCGCCGCAAAAATGGAAAGCCCCACCAGCACCGCCAGCGATGGCCCGAGCAGGCGCCACGGCGCCTTGTCCACCAAGTCCGGCAGGCGCGCCGTGAGATTGCTGAGAACGAGCACCAGGACCACCGCCACCACCGCCGCGGCGCTTCCGGAAATCAGGAAGTCGCGCATGTACGCGTTCCAGCCGTGGAACGTCAGGGCCACGTATCCGGCCAGGCCCAGCGCGAGCAGAATTCCCAGCACCCGCACTACGCGCGCCAGCCAAAGCGGCAGCCGAAAATTCAGGAACAGCCAAAGGAACGTCATCATCACTCCGGCCGCGATCGTGATGCCGCAGGCGATCAAGACTCCAAGTTCGCCGTAGCCGGGAGAGCCGCTCGCCATCAGGCACAAAAAGGCCGACGCCGTCGTCATCGCGCCAAACCAAATCGCGCGCCCATTCACCCGCAGCGAAGCCGCAATGGATTCCTCGTGCCCGAGCCCCCGCGCGCGCTCGTGCAAATACAGCGAGTAGAGCACCATCGAGAAATCGACACCCAGGCCCACCAGCAGCGAACACAGGCCAATGGTGATCATGTTCAGCGAACCGAACAGCGCCGCGCCAAACGCCACCGCCAGCACGCAGGTGAACATCAGTGAAAACATGATGGCGTGCAGCGGCTGCCATTTGCGGAAGCCCGCATAAAACGTGAGCGCCACCAGGAACATGCTCAGCGAGATCGTCGTCGTGATGTCGCTCTTCAGCTTGCTCGCCATCTCCGCCACGTAGGCCGTGCGCCCCGTGCAATAAATCTTCGGCGCCGCCCCGCGATCCGCCGGCCACGAGGCGAGGATGCGCTGCTTGAAACTCTCCACGTTCTCCATCACCACCTTGCACGCTGGCTCGTTGAGATCGTCCTGCCGGCAATGCACGTAAACCACGCGGAACAGCGGGTCCTCGCTGTTCACCGATTTTGGCGTGCCCAGTCCTTTCAGTGAGGGAAACACGATGCCCAGCGGATCGAGCTTTGCGTCCAGTTCCGTGCGCCCAATGCCCGCCGCCAGCTTGCCCTTCAGCTCCGCAAAGCGCGTGCGGATCGCGTCCGGCTTCAGCGCCTCGATCGTTTTCGTAAAATCCTCATCGGGCTCATTGAGGATCAGCGGCGCCGCCACGTGGCGCAACTCATCGAGACTCGCCGGCGCATTGATCGGCGATTGATCCATCAGCCGCTCCACCCACGGCTCTTTCCGCAGCCCTTCGGTAAAATGCTCGGCAAATCCGTCGAGATCCACGTCGTCGTTCGCTGCCGACAAGCCAAACAGCAGCTCGCGCGACGAGCTGAACTCGCGGTCCGCGAGCTTGTAAATCTGCACGCTCTCAAACTCCTTCGGCAGCATGTCCAGCACATCGCTGTGCAGATGCGCGCGAAAAGCGATGAGCCCCGCGCTGATCAGAATCAACGCCAGCGCCGCCACCCACAGGCGGCTGGAGCGTTGCACGACGAAATGGGCGACGCGGTCAGAGAGTCGCATCAGCGGCCACCGCTAAATTGCACCGAAAATTGCGCCCCGCCCGACCCCACGCTGTAGCTCTGCTCCGTCGCCGCGCGATCCATCACCGTCATCCACCCCGCCTCGCGGCTGCCCGGCGACGCCGGCAGCGACACCGTGTGCGCCAGCCGCGCCAGCGGGCCTTCAAAGCGCGCATGCGACGCGTCGCGCTGGATGCGCATCAGCGCCAGCGCCGCTCCCTTGCTGAATTCCAGGCGCCCATCCTTCCCGAGCGTCGACACGGTCAACTCCCCCACAATGGACCGCCCACCCTCGCGGTAGAGCAATTGTCCCGTGCGCGTTTTCCAGGTTCCCTGCGGCTGCGAAAATTGATGCGAAACGCATCCCGCGAAACCCAGGGCGAGCAGAGGAAGGAAGTATTTCATGGAGTCCTTCAGTTTGCGGATCAAAAAGAAAACGTCCAGCGCGCACTACATCGCCGCCGTCACCGGTGGCATTTCCTCTTCCTCCGGCGGCATCCGTCCCACGATCTGCCACCGCTTCTGCACCCACAGCACGAGATAGAAAAGCTGCAGCCGCCACCACACGCTGAAATTCGGATGAATATTCCCGCCCAGCACACTGTTCACCGCCTGCGGAATGCGGCAGGGCGGCTTCGGCGTCGTAAAAATATCCACAAATTCCTCTGTGTACCACGCGCTCACAAAGCGCAGATACCGATTCATCAGCCCGTTTAAGTTGCGGGCATACCGCGCAAATTTCCACCAGCGCAGCCACGGACGCCTCATCGCCGTATCCAGCGCTTCGGCGGCCCGCTTCCCACTATGAATGGCCAGGAAAACGCCCGTGCTGAAAATGGGATCGATAAACCCTGCCGCATCGCCTGCGAGCAGCCAGCGCGGCCCGGCCAGCCGCGTATTCCGGTAGCTGTAATCGCCCACGGCCTGCATCGGGATGAGCCGTTTGGCATTCACCATGCGCGCTTTCGCCAGCTTCGCGCGATCCAGCGCCGCCGCAAACGCGTCTTCCGGCGACAACTTCGCCGCGCGAAAATCCTCGATGTCCATCACCATGCCCACGCTCGTGCGCTTTTCATCGAGCGGGATAAACCAGAACCACTCCTTCTTCGAGCGCACCATCCGCGTGAGCCCAGCGTCCTTGCCCTCATCGCGCTGCACGCCCTCGAAATGCGCGAACACGCTGAACTTTTGCAGATGATTGTACTTTTGACGCAGATCGAATTGCTGCCCCACCACCGCATTCCGTCCGGAGCAATCCAGCACGTATTTCGCGCGCAACTCGCCACTGGACGTCCGCAGCGTGGCCCCCTCTGCGTCGAACTCGCAGCGCTCCACCAGGCAAGGCTGCCGCACTTCCACACCCTCCTGCTGCGTGCGATCGAGCAGCATCTTGTCGAACCACGCGCGCTCCACTTGATACGCCCCGCGATGCTCGAGCTGGATCGCATTTTCAAAATAAAACTTCATTACCCGCCGGCCGCAGCCCGTCGCGATCTCTCCGCCCGCCTTGTGAAAACCGTGCGCTTCCAGTTCTCCGCGCACGCCCAGTTCCTCAAACGCCGCCAGCGAATGCGGCAGCAGCGACTCCCCGATCTTGAACCGCGGAAACTGCTCCCGCTCGATCACCACCACCCGCCGCCCGCGCCGCGCCAAATGCGTCGCCGCCGTGGATCCCGCCGGGCCGCCGCCAATGATGGCTACATCATAGATTTCAGACATCGCCCGAACCAATGCCCCGGCGTCATCCCCCACGCAAGCGCCGAAGAACGCGAGGCGCATCCACACCACGTCCCGCGTCACTCTAATCTTACCGTGACTTGTGCCCATTGCACCTGTTCGCATATCTCCACAGCGCCCATGTTCTGGCAGCAACATCATCCCTTTCTCCGGCAATTCCTCATCGTCTCGAATCTCGCCCTCCCGCCTATTTGCTTCTTTCTGTGGAGCCAGCATCTCTGGCTCGCGCTCTGGCCTACCTTCGGGGCCATGCTGCTCTGTCACACCGCCATCTCCATCGCCATTTTTCACCCCCGCTGCCCATGGCTCGGACCGCTCGTCCGCAGTTTTCGCACGGATAAAAAAGAAGTGTGGCTCACGATCGACGACGGTCCCGATGGCGAAAAATCCGCCACCCTCGCCGAGGCGCTCCGCAGCCGCGGCGTGTGCGCCACTTTCTTCATCGTCGGCGATCGCGCCCGCCAGCACCCCGAGATCGTGCACACGATCCTCGCCAGTGGCCACACCGTGGCGAATCACACGCTCCATCATCCTCGCGCCACCATGTGGTGCCTCTCCTCGGAGCGCGCCCGCGAAGAGATCTCCGGCGGTCTCGAGGTCCTGCGCGAATTCGGCGTCAACACTCCTTGGTTTCGCGCCGCCGTCGGCCACAAATCCCCCGAGCTTCATCCCGCCCTCACCCAGCAGGGCTGCCGTCTCATCGCCTGGAGCGCCGGTGGTCGCGATGGATACCGCGCCGATCCCCAAAAGCTCGTCGCCCGCGTGCTCGCCCGCATCCGCCCCGGCGGCATCCTCCTCCTCCACGAAACCCGCCCGCACACCGAGTCCACCGTCCTCGCCGTCGTCGATGCCCTGCAAGCCCAGGGCTACACCTTCACCATCCCCATCGACGATCAACTGGAGGAATAGCATTGGGCGTTAAATCGCCCTCTCCAATTCTTCCACACGGCGCTTGCCTTACCAAAGGATGACACGGCACCTTGGACCGCGTGCGTCTGCTAGACCGTTACATCGGGCGACAATTGTTCGTCACATCCCTATTCGCCATCGTGGTGCTCAGCGCCGTGCTCGTGCTGGGCAACGTCTTCAAGCAATTGCTGGAGCAGGTGGTCAATAAGAACGCCCCCATCGCGCTGATCCTCAGCTTCATCAGCTACGTCATCCCCTTCTCCCTCACCTTCACCCTCCCGTGGGGCTTTCTCACTTCCGTGCTGCTCGTCTTCGGCCGGCTTTCGGCCGACAACGAACTCACCGCCATGCGCACCAGCGGCCTGAGCATCCCGCGCATCAGCCTGCCCGTGGGCTTCCTGGCCATGCTGTTCACGGCGGTCTGTCTCTGGATCAATCTCGACATCGCGCCCGCCGCCCAAGCGTCCATGAAGAGCGCCATCGTGGACATCGCCACCAGCAATCCGCTCGCGCTCTTCGGCAGCGACCGCATCATCAGCGAACTGCCGGATAACAAAATCTACGTCGAAGTGGTGGAGCCAAATCCGACCGGCCGTGGCAACAAGCTGCACAATCTGCACATCTACCACACCGACGACAAAGGCGCGCTGGACTTCATCATGTTCGCGCGCGAAGGCACCCTGGAGCTAAAGCAGCTCTCCAATTCCGAAAAATCCCCCACCGTCACCGCCCTCGGCTTTCTCGATTCCGCCCTCGCCACCTGCCGGCACTGGTCAAAAAGCGCGTCCATCGCCTCAAAAAGAGAGTTTGGCATCGTGCTCAGCTTTACCGACGGACGCTACGAGGGCCGTTCCAACGATCACCCCGACGAAATCTCCCGCTGGCAGCCCGCGGCCACCGTCCAGGCTGGCAGTATGAGCATTTCTCTTCAAAAGCTCTACGAGCAGAAGAAGAAGTTTGCCGGCATCAGCACGCTCGACCTCCAGCAACTCCTCCGCAGTGACCGCGCGGAAAAGGTCGGCGAGCTCAACAAGCGCATTTCCAACGGCTTGGCCACGCTGGTCTTCACCTTGCTCGCCATCCCGCTCGGCATCACCGCCCAGCGCAAAGAAACTTCCGTTGGGTTTGCTATTTCCCTGGCGATCTGTCTTTCTTACTACGCCCTCAGTTTTGGCATGAGTAGTCTATCCCGCGCCCACCCCAATATCTCTCCCGAATTGTTCATCTGGACCCCCAATATTCTCTTTTTTATTGTCGGGTGCTTCAGTTTCTTCCAACTCAGTCGCCGGTAAATGGTGGCTCTTGACTCACACAAACATCCTTCTTTGTTGGCACACAGGCTGCAGTCGCGGGAGCATCCTTTATTAACGCCAGTTACATTCCTGCTCGATGTTCCACGATACGGTTGCCGCCGCCACGATGTCTAAACCAGCCCAGTTATTTACCGCCCGAGGCGCCTGGATCTGCCACACCGGAAAAGTTCGCAAGGTCAATGAAGATGCCTGCCTCTTTGGCGGCATCTTCGGTGGCGCGAGCATGTCGGCACCCATGACTACCGAGCTGGCTGCTGGCAACTGGCTCGTCTCCGTGGCCGACGGCATCGGCGGCCACAAAGCCGGCGCCTATGCCAGCCGTGAGGTCGTCACCGCTCTCGCCGCCTGCACCGACATCACGCCCGAGGGCGTCAATGGGGTGCTGCTCGATACGAACAAACGCCTCCACAAATCGGGCACCATCAATCCGGACCTCTCCGGCACCGGCGCCGCGGTCGTCGGCATGTTCGCCGCCAAGGACAATCTCTACGGCTTCAACGTCGGCGACGCCCGCCTCTATCGCCAGGAAGGCGGCCGCCTCCGCCAGATCACCAAGGACGATTCCGTGGAACAAATGCTGGTCGAGGAAGGCCTCATGCGCTCACACGAAGGCATCCGCCCCGCCAACATGCACGCCCTGACCCAGAGCGTCGGCGGCTCCAAGGATTACGTGGAAATTGAGCCGCACTTCTACCTGCTCACGCTGGCCAAGGACATGCGGTTCATTCTTTGCACCGACGGCCTCACCGACATGCTCTCCGCCCGCGACATGGAACGCGTCGTGGTCCCTGTCCTGAATCCCGCCGCCGCCGTCAGCGCCCTTTTCAACGCCGCCATGGACGCCGGCGGCAAGGACAACTGCACGATCGCCGTGGTCGACGTGCACCGCACCGCCTAAGAGGCGCGAGCGTGCAAAGATCGGAACGGTCCGAAAACGCCGGACCGTAATCTCACTCCAGTCTCGCCCAAAGTGCCCCGGCGCGCGTAAAGCCGTGCGACATGAACAGCTCCGATACGCTTCAGCGCCTGCGCGCGGCCATTCCGGAGGGCGGACTTTTCGCGGAAAAGGACTTCCTCCTCTCCCCGGAGCCGCTGCGCGTCGATGAACCGCTCGCCGAGGAGCTCGGAAAACTGGGGCACCGCCTGCAACTCTTTCAACGTGCCTGCAACGAGCTCTACCTGCGCTCGACCAGCGGCAAAATGCCACCCTGGATCGCCGCCTACTGCGACGCGGGCAAACCCCCTGCTCTTCTCGAATTTGCGCGTCAAAAGCAGTTCCGCCCCGATCTCCCGCAGGTCATCCGGCCCGACCTCCTGCTCACGCCCCCCGGTCCTCCCGGTTCCGGCCCGTCTTTTGCCATTACCGAGCTCGACAGCGTCCCCGGCGGCATCGGCCTCACCGCCTGGCTCGCGCAAACCTACGCCGCCTTCGGCTTCGATATCCTCGGCGGAGCGCACGGGATGCTCGCCGGTTTCCACAGCATCCTCGGTGACCACGCGCGCATCCTGGTGAGCGACGAAGCCGCGACTTACCGCCCCGAGATGGAATGGATCTCCCGCGAAATCACCCGCGGCCATTGGCGAAAAGAAAAAGGCGCGCCGCCCTCCATCGACTGGTCCGTCTCCCGCGCCGAGGACTACACTCCCGAACCCGCGGGCAACCCCGCCACGCTCTACCGCTTCTTCGAGCAATTCGATCTCCCCAATATCCCGTCCGCCCCCGCCATCATGCAGGCCGCCGCTGCCGGTGCCGCGCGCGTGACCCCGCCCTTCAAACCATGGCTCGAAGAAAAGCTGTGGCTCGCCCTCTTTTGGTCCCACCCGCTGCGCGAGTTCTGGCGGCGCGAATTGAGCGAACGCCACTTCTTCGCATTGCAAAAGCACGTTCCGCCATCCTGGGTCGTCGACCCCGCGCCGCTGCCGCATCACGCCGTCATCCCCGGACTCGAGATCAACGACTGGCGCGAGATGGCCCATTTTACGCAAAAGCAGCGCGACCTCGTGCTGAAAGTCAGCGGCTTCTCCCCGCAAGCCTGGGGCAGCCGCGGCGTCACCGTCGGCACGGACGTTCCCCACAAGGAATGGGCCTCCGCCGTGGATGCCGCGCTCACCGAATTCCCACGCCACCCGCGCGTCCTCATGCGCTTCGCCCACACCCGCGTCATCGAGCACCCCTACTTCGATCGCGAGACCGGCGAAGTCCGCACCATGCGTGGCCGCGTCCGCCTGTGCCCATACTACTTCGTCAACCAAGGCCAGGTCGCCCTCGGCGGAGCCCTCGCCACCATCGTCCCCATCGACAAAAAAATCGTCCACGGCATGAACGACGCCATCATGGTCCCCGTGGCCGCGGGGTAGGAACGTCGCGCCGTCGGCGCCCCTCATCTTTCTCACGCCAATTTCGCCCCAAAAATCAGGGACGACGCGGCGCGCCATCCCTACCTTAGCATTGCATCCCCCACCCCGATTACGGAATGGTGCCGTGCCTTGCGCATTCTCGTCCTCAACTACGAATTTCCTCCGCTCGGTGGCGGCGCAGGCAATGCCACCGCCTGCCTCGCCCGCGAATGGGCGGCGCGAGGCCACGAGGTCGAAGTGCTTACCGGGGGCTTCCGCGGACTCCCCCGCCTCGAAACGCGCGACGGCTTCACCGTGCGCCGCATCCGCTCCCCGCGCGCCCGTCAGGGCCAGTGTACCGTGCCGGAAATGTTCAGCTATCTGCTGCTCTCCTGCCTCCCGGCCATCGCGCGCGGCATCGCCTTTCGCCCGCAAATCGTCGTCCCCTTTTTCGGCATCCCCTCCGCCCCCGCCGCGCTGCTGTGGAAAATGCTCCGCGGCACGCCCTACGTCGTCTCCCTGCGCGGTGGCGACGTCCCCGGTTTCGACGAAAAACACATGGGCGCCATGCACCGCCTCACGGGCCCCGTCACCTCGCTGCTGTGGCGGCAAGCCGCCGCCGTCGTCGCCAATAGCACCGGCCTGCGCGAAACCGCCCAGCGCTTCGCCCCCGATCTCCCCATCCTGGAAATCCGCAACGGCGTGGACACCGGGCGCTTCACCGCTCGCACGGAAAGCGCGTCCCAAAACAGCATCCCGGAACTCCTCTTCGTCGGCCGCCTTGCCCGGCAAAAAGGCGTCGACGTTTTGCTCGAAGCCCTCGCCCAACTCCGCGATCTCCCCTGGCGCCTCACCATCGCCGGCGACGGCCCGGAGCGCGCTCCACTCGCCCAGCAAGCCGCACAACTCGGCCTCGCCGAGCGTGTCCACTTCCACGGCTGGGTGCAGCGCGAAGAACTCCCCGCTCTCTACCGTGCCTCCGATATCTTCGTCTTCCCCTCGCACGACGAAGGCATGCCCAACGTCGTCCTCGAAGCCATGGCCAGCGCCTTGGCCATCGTGGCCACCCGCGTCCCCGGCAACGACGAGTTGGTGACCAACAATGGCGCCCTCGTCCCTCCCGGCAACGCCCCCGCTTTCGCCGAAGCCCTCGCCCCGCTCCTTACAAACGCCCACCTCCGCCGCGACCTGGGAGCAAAAAGCCGCACCCTCACCACCGAACGCTATTCCTGGAGCACCCCCGCCCACGCCTACGAAGAATTGTTCACGAAGCTCCTTGCCGACCGCTCGTAGGAGCGCCTTCCAGGCGCTTGCCACCGGCAGAGGATGCCGCTTCAAATTCCAGATAAGCACATGCGTTTACTCCGCCTCCTACTCCTCTCCGTCACCGTCGCCGCCTCCCCGCTCCTCGCCGACCCGGCGAAATGGGAAAAAGAAATCGCCGCCTTCGAGCAGGCCGACGCCGCGCATCCCCCGGCCAAGGGCAGCATCGTTTTCATCGGCAGCTCCAGCATCCGCATGTGGAAGACGCTCGACGCCGATTTCCCCGATCAGAAAGTGCTGAACCGCGGCTTCGGCGGTTCGGAAATGGAGGACAGCGTCGCCTTCGTCGATCGCATCGTCTTCCCGTACGAGCCGAAAATGATCGTCGTCTACGCCGGCGGCAACGATATCAACTCCGGCAAAACCCCGGAGCGCGTGTTCTCCGATTTCAAAGCCTTCGTCGCCAAAGTGCGCACCAAAATGCCCGACGTCGAAATCGCCTACATCTCCATCGCCGGAAATCCCAAGCGCTGGGCGCAGGTGGACAAAGTGAAGGAAGCCAATCGCCTGATCGAAGAATATACCAAGCAGGAAAAAGGAACGAAGTTCATCAACGTCTTCCCCGCCATGATGGGCCCCGATGGCACGCCCAAACCCGACATCTTCCTGCCGGACAATTTGCACATGAACGCGAAGGGCTACGCGATTTGGACCGAAATCGTGAAGTCCTACCTGCCCAAGCCCTAGCGCCATGATCCGCGTCGTTCTGTTCGACGCCACCGGCACGCTGTTTCATCTCCCGCGCGGCGTGGGCTGGCACTACGCCGATGTCGCCCGCCGCCACGGCGCCGACCTCTCGCCCGACGCTCTCCAAGCCGCTTTCCGCTCCGCGTGGAAGCGGGCACCCTCGCCGCCGGAAACACGCGTCCCGCGCCCCGACGACGACCGCGGCTGGTGGCGCGCCCTCGCCGCGGAGGCCTTCACCGCCTGCGGCGAACCCACCGTGATCGATCGCTGTTTCGACGATCTGTGGGAAGAATTCACGCGCCCCGGCGTGTGGGAACTTTTCCCCGAAGTCGCCTCCACCCTCGCCTCGCTCGCGCCGACGCATCGCCTCGGCATCGTCTCCAATTTCGATTCCCGCCTCCACCGCATCCTCAGCTCCCTCGGCGTCGCCCACCACTTCGAACACATCACCGTGAGCAGCGAAGTCGGCTCCGAAAAACCTTCCCCGCACATCTACCAGCAAGCGCTCGCGCGCTTCGGCATCGCGCCCGCCGAGGCCCTCCACGTCGGCGACGAACCCGAAGCCGACTGGCAAGGCGCCACCGCCGCCGGCCTCCACGCCTTCGAACTCCGCCGCCCCCACAACACCCTCGCCGACATCCCCGCCTGGCTGAACGCCCACGCCCAGTCATAAAACCAATCGAGCCACGGCGGACGCCATCGATGTGGCTTACGCGGCCCTCCGCGTGATTCCAAAATAAAGCGCGAAGCGCCCACTCTTCATCATTCTGTCCGCCATTATTTTGTCGGTCGTCGCTGCCTCGCGATAAGGACTCTCCCACCCATCGCAAAAAGACAAAATCATGGGACACAAAATGATGCTCACAAATTGGAAGCGCCTCATGTTCGCTCCTGATCATTTTGTTCCCCATGATTTTGTCTCCCATGCACCTCGCGATTTCGCCTTGCACGTCCGCCGCCCCGCGGCTTCTTCCGTGACCATGCCTCAGCACTGGATGGTCAAGCAGGAGCCCACGACGTACGCGTGGGCGCAATTCGTCAAAGATCAAGGAACCGCCTGGACCGGCGTCCGCAACTACGCCGCCCGCCTCAACCTGCGCGCGATGAAAAAAGGCGACCTCGTGTTCTACTACCACTCCGTCGTCGGCAAGGAAGTCGTCGGCGTCGCCAAAGTCTCGCGCACCGCCTACCCCGATCCCACCGCCGACGAAGAAGGCTGGGTCTGCGTCGATCTCGTCCCCGTCCGCCCCCTCGCCTCCCCGGTCACCCTCGACACCATCAAAGCCACTCCCGCTTTGAAAAACATGAAGCTCCTCCGCCAATCCCGCCTCTCCGTCATTCCCCTCACCCCCGAAGAATACGACTGCCTTCTCAAACTCGGCAACGGCGACCACTGATTTGGAGTGCGGTGGCACAGCGAAGCGGTGACACCGCTTTCCGCCAGCCGAAGGAATCCACCAATCCAATCCCCACGCCGAATCACGGCGCCCCAGAGCCTCCCAAGGCGAAAAAAACCACATGCGCATCGAATAGAATCGGCTACCCTTCGTCTATCTCGTTGTCATTATGAAAGCATACGCCCTTCTCGCTGCCTTGGCCCTCGCTACGCCTGCGGAATCGATGGCCGATCACCACCATCATGGTCATGGTGGCGGAGTCGTCTTCGTGGGACACGGAGGCTACTACCCTCGCTATTACTCTTCGTACGCCCGCCCGTACTGCTATGGCCGCTCCTATGGCTACGGAGGCTACTATGGCGGATACTATCCGTATTCCTATGGCTATGGCGGCTACGGCTACGGGTACCCGTCCGTGAGCTTCAGCTACACGAGCGTGCCCAGCACCGCCTGCTACCGTTCCGCTCCGGCCTCGAGCTACAACAGCGGCGGCTCCCTGGAAGCCGACGTCCAGCGTCAGCTCCGCCGCCTCGGCTACTACGATGGCGCCATCGACGGCGATATCGGCCCCGCCAGCCGCTCGGCCATCCGCGGTTATCAAGACGAGCACGGACTCGAGCCCACCGGCCGCATCGACGCCCGCCTCCTCCGCGCCCTCGGCCTGTAAGCGCGTAGCTGCCAGCGGAAGCTTGCAGAGAGCGACGCTCAAAAAACGCAAAGGCGCAACCCGTCCGTACAGGCGCACCGCAATGTGGCACCCGCGGCCTCCGCGTGATTCCAAAACAAAGCGCGCAGCGCCCAAAATCAATTAGCGAAGATTAGCGGCAATTAGCGGTAAAAGAATCGCGGCCCCTATTTTGGAACCGCTAATTCTCGCTAATCTCCGCTATTTCTCTTTCAAGAAACGCCCCCTTTTATCCGCGGTCAAAAAGATTTCCTCCGCGCCTTCCGCGGTAATCTTACCGTAGAATCCGCCAAGCACCCCCATCTTCCGCGTTCTCCGCGTCTTCCGCGCGATCCGCGGTAACATCGCCCCATGCTACGGCTGCTGCTGCCCGCGCTTATCCGCATTCGCCAGCGCCGTCGCCCCCATCGCGCCAAAGCACGCCAGCACGATCCAAAACAGCAGCGCCAGGATGTGCAGCACGCCCAGCCATTTCACCGTGATCGGTGAAATCGCGATGAGCGCCAGCACCAGCGTGCCGAAAAAATAAAGCAGGCTCGCCGTCGCCAGCGTCCCCCGCATCACCGCTCCGCCCTGCTCGCCCGACGGGCTCGGCGCAAAGGCAAACGAGATGAACATCGCCAGGATCCCCACCCCGATTCCGCCCAGGCTCAGCCACAGCTTCGGCCCCTGGCTCTCCGTGGGAATAAGCAACCACACGATCCCGACAATCGCAGCGGCAATGGCAAGAAAGAGGATGGCCCAAATCTTTTTCATGGCCTCTCCATCTTTACGCCTCGATCCGCATTGGCAACCGCAATTCTGATTTTCCGCTTAGTGCCGCTTTTCCAGTTTGGCATCGCGCGCCCGCCCCGCCAGCCTCCGCCGCTGCCATGCATATCTCCCGACGACAGCTTCTCGCCGGCGCCACCGGTCTCGCCGCCCTGCAAGCGCTGGGCGAAACTCCCGTCGCCTCCACGCCGGCTCCGGCTCCCGCGCACCCCGAGGACAAAAATCTTCCGCCCGTGCCCGCGGACGAACCCATCGACGGTCCCGTCTTTCTCAAATGCGGACCGCTCGTGGGCCACACCACCGGGGATCGCGCGCTCCTTTGGGCCAAGGCCAGCAACGCCGCGAAGCTCACGATCAAAATCGGCACCACCCCCGATCTCGCTCAGGCGCGCGTGGTGCAGGGCCCCGCGCTCACCGCCGATACCGCTTTCGCCGGCACGGTCGAAGTCACCGAGTTGCAGCCGTCCACGCGCTATTTCTACGCCGTGCTGCTCGACGGCGAGCCCGCCACCCTGCGCCCCCATCCTTCCTTCGTCACCGCGCCGGCGCCCGGCACGCCCGGCAAATTTCGCTTCGCTTTCGTCTCCTGCGTGGGCGATCGCGATTATCACGCGGCCGCCGCCTGGGGCGAATTGGCCGCGCGCCGCAATATCGACCTGCTGCTGATGCTCGGTGACAACCACTACGCCAACTCCACGGATCTCAAAAAGCAGCGCGCGTATTACTTGATGCACCGCTCGGTGCGCGGCTTCCAGGACCTCACGGCGCACGTGCCCTGCTACGCCGTGTGGGACGACCACGACTTCGGTCACAACGACTCCGACACCACCGAGCCCGGCAAGGAAACCTCCCTGCGCGCGTTCAAGGAGTGGTGGGCCAATCCGTCATACGGCGAAGAGAATGTGCCCGGCTGCTACTTCAAATTCTCCCGCGGCGACGTGGACTTTTTCATGCTCGATGTGCGCTACCATCGCTCGCCCGACAAAGCCGAGAAGAACGATCAAAAAACCGTGCTCGGCGAAGCGCAGTTCGAATGGCTGAAGCGCGAACTCAAAGCGAGCAAAGCGAAGTTCAAATTCATCGCCAGCGGCAGCGTGTTCGACAGCAAAGGCAGCCTCGATTCGTGGGCGCTCTATCCGCACGCGCGTCGCGCGCTGCTCGATTTCCTGCGCAACGAAGTCGGCGACGGCGTCGTTCTGATCAGCGGCGACCGCCATTTCTCCGCCGGCTATCAGGTCGAGGGCCGCTTCATCGAAATCACCAGCGGTCCCATGGGCAGCTCCAACGCGACGGCAACGATCACCGACGAGCTCTGGCTTTCCTGCAGCACCGGCCGCATGTGGAGCATTTTTGAAATCGACACCACCAAGCCTTCGCCGGCCGTGGCGTATGAACTATGGATGGCCGGCTCCGGCCGCATCGAACGGCGCGAGCTCACGTGGGACGAAGTCAATGGTCGCGCGAAAATCGCGCTCTCACCGCCGCTGCCCCGCGTGCCTCCCGCGAAAAAGCCGGCTCCCGCCGTGACGTTGTGAGCCCCGCCGTGCAACGCTGGCTGGGCCGCCTGTGGCTCCTCGCGCTCCTCGTGCTCACGTTTTGGGCGCGCACCTACAATCGCGAGGACGTCTTCCACGCCGATGGCCGCATCTATTTCATCGAGGGCGATTGCTACTCGCGCATGGAACGCGCCCGCCTCGTCACCGAGGGACACTGGATCCTCCGGCACCACGATTTTGAAAACTGGCCCGCCGGCACCACGCCGCACACCACGGCGCCGATGGACTGGCTCATCGTCGCCCTCAAAGGCTGCTGCGACGCCGTCCTCGCGATTACCGATCGCGCCGGCACCAGCACGCTGCGTGGACAAACGCTCGATCTCGCCGGGGCGCTGGTCTCCCCCATTCTCGGCGTGCTCACCGCGGCCTGGCTGTGGTGGTGGGCCGGCTGGATGCGCCTGCGCTATCGCGGCGCCATGGTCTTCTTTCTCGCGGTGAGCCCGATCATGGTCCACGGCACACTGCTGGGCCGCCCGGATCATCAATCGTTGCTCGTCTTCATCATCGCTATCGCCGTGGCCGCTGAGCTCGCCCTCGCCGACTTCCGCATGTCCGCCAAGCTGGCGCGCCGCTGGGCGCTCGTCGCCGGCCTCGCATGGGGCGTGGGCCTCTGGGTGTCGCTCTACGAGCCCAGCCTCTTTTTCGCCGGCGCCGTCGGCTGGCACCTCATGTCGAATCGCGCCGCCCTCACCTCGCGGATGGTGCGCGGACGCTGGATCGCGCTCGGTGCCGTCCTGCTCGTGGCGCTGCTGCTCGATGGCTACCGCCTCTCCCTGCCCGACCAAACGCTGCGCCAATACTTCGTCCCGTGGAGCAGCACCATCGGCGAGCTCAAGCATCTCGATCTCACCAGCGGCCTCATTTGGAAATGGCTCGGCCTTTTCTGGATCACCGCGCCCGGCCTGCTCTGGCTCGCCGGCCGCCGCGATCCCCGCGCCCGCGGCATGCTCCCGCTCTTTGCCGTGATGCTCGCGCTCACCATCTGGCAATTGCGCTGGGGCTATTTCATCGCTCTCGCCGTCGCCATTTCCCTCCCCTGGCAGCTCGCCGCGCTTCCGCGCGTGTGGCTCGGGTGGCTCACCGCCATCGTCGCCATGGTCCCGCTCCTGTGGGGCTGGTCCGACAATCTCAAGCCCGACGACGTGAAGACCGAGCAAAAGGAACGCGAGCGCCGCACGCAGGAAGAATACCGCCAGCTCGCGCAGTTGATGCGCCGCCCGGAGCGCCAGCCCTTCCTCGCGCCGTGGTGGGTCTCGCCGCAAATCGCCTATTGGTCCGGCCAGCCCGGCGTCGCCGGCACCAGCCACCAAAGCCTGCCCGGCATCGTGGATACCGCGCGCTTCTTCCTCGCGCAGACGCCCGACGAAGCCGCGCCCATCCTCAAGGCACGCGGCGTGCATTGGATCGTGATCGACGACGTGCCCATCGACGACACGCATCCCCCGCAATATCCCGCGGTGAATAACGCCGCCAAAATCCTGAGCCAGAGTTTGCCATGGGAGCCTATCGGCTGGCTGCTCGCGCAAAGTGGGCGCATGGCGCCGCCGTATCTGCGCTTCGTCACGCCCGAGGAACGCGGCCTGGTCCTCGGCCTCGCCAAGCGCGAGGGCGGCCAGATCGTGCCCACCACCGTAAAGTTCTACGATCCGCAATTGCTCAAACTCTACGAGGTGCTTCCCGACAAACTATGAATCACGATTTGATTATCATCGGCGGCGGCAGCGCCGGCTACGCCGCTGCCCGCACCGCTACGGGACTGGGCCTCAAAGCCGCCGTGGTCGACGGCGCCGAAGAACTCTCGGGCCTCTGCATCCTCCGCGGCTGCATGCCGAGCAAAACACTCCTCGCCTCGTCGACCCGCTTCCAAACCATCCGCCACGCCGAGGAATTCGGCCTGCGCGCCAGCGGACTCGAAGTGCGCGGCGACGAGATCATCGCCCGCAAACGCCGCCTGGTCCACGAGTTCGCCAGCTACCGCCAACAGCAGCTCGCCAGCGGAAAATTCGAGCTCGTCCGCGGCACCGCGCGCTTCACCGGCCCGCACACTATCGAAGTCGCTCTCCGTGAGGGCGGCACGCGCACCATGGACGCCCCCACGTTCATCGTCGCCACCGGCTCGGTCATCAGCGAGCCGCCGCTCGCTTCGCTCCGCGAAGTCGGCTGCTGGAACAGCGACGACGTCCTCGACAACGAATATCTCCCCGCCTCCGTCGTCCTCCTCGGGGGTGGCGCCATCGCCGTGGAACTCGCCACCTACTACGCCGGGCTCGGGCGCAAGACCACGGTGATCCAGCGCAGCGAACATCTACTGAAAGGCACCGACACCGACATCGCCGACGCCCTCGCCGATGGCCTGCGCGACCGCGGGATCGAGCTCTACACCGGCACCAAATTGCTCGGCGCTACTAAAACCGCCAACGGCAAACGTGTCGAATTCGAGCACGCCGGCAAAACGCTCACAGTCGAGGCGGAAGAAATCATCAACTGCCTCGGGCGCTCCCCCAATATCTCCGGCCTCGATCTGCCCCAAGCCGGCATCGCCGTGAAACACGACCACCCGGTGGTCCAGACCACGCAGCAAACCTCGCAGCCCCACGTCTTCGCCGCAGGTGACGTCGCGAGCCCGTACGAAATCGTCCACATCGGCATCCAGCAGGGCGAGATCGCTGCGCGCAACGCCGCCAAACTCATCCGCAGCAGCGCCGAGCCTCTCGAACACACCGACTACCGCCTGAAGCTTTACGCGATCTTCTCCGACCCTGAAGTCGCCGCCTGCGGCGCCAGCGAGCACGAGTTGCGCGAAGCCGGCACCGAATTCCGCGTCGCTACGTATCCCTTCAACGATCACGGCAAATCCATGACCATGGGCGAAACCGACGGCTTCGTGAAACTCATCGCTGCCAGGAACGGCGAACTTCTCGGCGGCGCCGTCGTCGGCCCGCATGCCTCCGAGCTCATCCACGAAATCGTCGTAGCGATGCGCTTCCACGCCACCGCCGCGCAGCTCGCCACCACCCCCCACTACCACCCCACTCTCAGCGAAATCTGGACCTACCCCGCCGAGGAACTCGCGGAAATTTCCTAGAACCAAGGTTCATCCCTACTCACTCGCACATCGGGTGCTCGATGTTGAGTGTTGAGTGTTTCTCGATTTTCAAAGTGCCGTAACGCCTCTAACGGCCGATGGCTCGCCCGCCACGCGCCTCCCCACCCCGCGACCTGTTTATGTAGTAACTATCCGTACACATCCCCCAAAAACCGCTTCTCTTCCGCGCCCTGCCTCGTCAGCCTCCACGTCCATGAAACGCCGTCGCTTGCGTGGACTGTACTCACCGGAACTCCTGGAATCGCGCATCGCGCCGGCGACCTTTGTGGTCACCAACATCAACGACTCGGGTGGGGGCAGCCTTCGCGACGCCATTAATTCGGCCAATACCCATCCGGGGGCGGACACCATCACCTTCGCCTCCACGATCCTTGCGCCCATCGTCCTCACCTCAGGGGAGATTTTGATCAGCGACACGGTCACCATCAAAGGCTCCGGCGTGGACCATACGATCATTAGCGCCAACAACATCTCGCGTATTTTCAATATCGATGACGGCTCGACCACGGAGCTTCACCCGACCACCATCAGCGGGCTCACGCTGACGGCGGGGAACGTCACCGGCAATGGCGGCGCGGTGACCTCGTCCGAGTCGCTGACTTTGCTCAACGTAGTCGTCTCCAACTCCACCGCCTCCAACGCAGGCGGCGGCGTCTATGTGCGCACGGCCGGCAAAGTCTCGATTACCCACACCGTTTTTGCGAGCAATACGGCCACCGGCAGCAGTGGGGGCGGCCTCTACGCCCACGCAGATCAGGGCATCATCGTCAAGACGAGCCTCGCGACCGGAAATAGCTCCAGCGGGGCTGGTGGCGGCATGTATTTGCGCGTGGAGCCGGCGACCGGCAAGTCCCCGCTCTCGGTGACGGGCACCGCGTTTCTGGGCAACACCGCCCACCGCGGTGGCGGCCTTCAGCTCAAAAACAGCGACGCGAAAATTGTCGTCACCAGTTCCACCTTCACCGGCAACTCTTCCAGCAGCAGTGGCGGCGCACTCTACTTGGAGGACGGAATTCTCAACGTCACCAAGAGCACGTTCAGTGGAAACTTTTCCGGGTCGAATGGCGGCGCCATTGCGGACAACGGCGGTGGCGGCATGACGATTACTAGTTCCCGCTTCGACCACAATGCGGCCGTGGGTGATGGCGGCGCCCTTTATGCGGATGATAGCAATGCCGTCACGGTCACCAGCAGCCTTTTCACCGAAAACACCGCGGTTAACGGCGGCGCCATCGCGGGGAGCAATGGGGTTAAGCTCGCGGTGAAGTCCTCACAGTTTCTCGCCAACAGCGCCACGCAAACCGGCGGTGCGATCGACATGAAGTCGGCCAATTCGCTCCTGAACGTCACTTCCAGCATTTTCACCAGCAATTCGGCCAATATCGATGGCGGCGCCATCGCGGGCGCGACGGCCACCAAGATCAATATCACCAAAGGCGGCTTCTTTTCCAACTTCACCTCCGGTCGCGGCGGCAGCTTCTTCACCACGGGCACGACGACCAACGCCGTGGACTTGACCGTGGTTGGCTCGGTTTTCACCGGGAACATCGCCGGTAACGGGGGAGCCGGATACGCGACGGGCAATGGCAAGGTCAGCGTTACCAGTTCGAAATTCGTCGGCAACCGCACCACCAACGGCGATGGCGGCGCGCTCTATCTCAAGAGTACCACCAGTGTCCTGATCACCGCCTCGCTTTTCAGCCAGAATTTTTCGTTCGACGATGCAGGCGCCTTGGCCCTGAACGGTCCCGCCACCATCAAGGCGTCCAAATTCATCGACAACGCGACGTCGATTGTCGCGAACAGCGCCGCCGGCGGCATCGCAGCCTTTGGCGGCTCTCTGGCGATCATTTCCAGCGTCATTACCGGCAACGTCTCTGGCGAGGGCGGCGGCGTCGCCAACTTCGTGGGCGTTAGTAACCTCACGATCACCAGCTCCAAGATCACCGGAAACTGGGCCCTCACGGACCCGAACATCTTCAACGTCTAAAGCGTTGCCTCGCTCGCAGCCGCGGGCAGGCCGTGGCCAAACCGTCCATCCCTTCGGGCAGGGGTAGATCCTCGGCGCCCTCGGCCCACCGTGCCGGAGGTTGGCTATTGAACGCTCCACTCTCCGCCTTCACACTCGTTGTCGAATGTTCCGCCTGCAGAACGAATTCTATCAACTCCCCTTGCGCTTCGACGCCGAGCGGCTCGCGCAGGAAGTATTGCAGTTCACGGAAGAGGAATGGCGCGCCCATCCGCAGGGACATGCCGGCAACACCGCGCTCCCGCTGATCACCGTGGGCGGCGGGATGAATGACGACGTGAAAGGCCCCATGCGGCCCACGCTTTTCCTCGCCCGTTGCCCGTACATCCAGCAAGTGCTCGCCTCGCTCGGCACCGTCTTTGGCCGCTCGCGCCTCATGCGCATCGCCGGCCAGCACGACGCCACCCCGCACGTGGACACGAACTACTATTGGATGCACCACGTCCGCGTGCACATCCCGGCGGTGACGAATCCCGCCGTCCGCTTTTTGTGCCTCGAGAAAAGCGTCCACATGGCCGCGGGCGAATGCTGGATTTTCGATTCGTGGAAAACCCACAACGTCATCAACCCCGTGGAGACGGCGCGCATCCATCTCGTGGCCGATACCGTGGGCAGCGGCCCGTTTTGGGACCTCGTGTCGCGCGCCGGTGAACCGCCCCGCGCCGTCCCTTTCGACCCCCGCGCCGCCTCGCCGCGGCTCGCGCTGGAAAATGAAAATTTTCCCGCGGTGATGTCGCCTTTCGAGCAACAGGCGCTCGCCACCCGCATGCTGGGCGATCTTGCCGAGCCGGCGCCCGCTCTCGCCCGTGCCCTGGAGCGCCTGCACCAGCACTGGCACGCGCTGTGGACGGAACATCGCGACGCCGAAAGCGGCTGGCCCGCCTACCAAAAAACCATCGCCGAATTCGATGCCCATCTTCCCGAACTCGCCGGGGGCCGCCGCCTCCTCAACGGCGTCGCCATCATCGAAGCCCTCCGCCAATCCATCATTCGCACCGCCCTCAACCCCGAAGTTGCCAAGACCAACGTCGCAACAGCGCTGACGAGTGGCACGGGGTTTCAACCCGTGAAAAACAAAGCGCCCGCCGCGCCCGCTCCCACTCCCACCGTGGCCCCCGCGCCCGTGCCCAAAGTTTCCGCTGAGTCTTCCGCCGCACCAAATCCGCCTCCCGTGCAACTCACCGTCCCGCTCGATCGCCCCGTCTTCATCGTCTCCGCCCCGCGCTCCGGCAGCACCATGCTCTTCGAGTTGCTTTCCCGTTCGCCCGACGTGTGGACGCTCGGCGGCGAGAGCCACAGCGTCATCGAAAGCCTGCCCAAGCTCGACCCCATCGCCCGCGGCTACGACTCCAACCGGCTCACCGAGGATGATGCCGACGACGCCACCATCGCCGAGTTGCAGCGCGCCTTTTTCTACCGGCTCAGCGACGCCCAGGGCCGGTCGGTCAACTCCGTCCACGGCGTCGTCCGCATGCTGGAAAAAACGCCGAAGAACGCGCTGCGCGTGCGCTTCCTCGCGGAGGCCTTTCCCGGCGCCAAGTTCATCTTTCTCTACCGCGAACCTGCCGGCAACATCGGCTCCATCATCGATGCCTGGCAGTCGCAGCGCTTCGTCACCTACCCGGAGCTGCCGGACTGGCCGCGCCCCGAAAAGTGGTCACTCCTGCTCCTGCCCGGCTGGCAAAAACTCGCTGCCAGTTCGCTGCCCGAAATTGCCGCCCGCCAGTGGGGCGATGCGAATCAAACCCTCCTCGACGATCTCACCACGCTGCCGCCGGAAGACTGGTGCGCCGTCAGCTACGAGGACGTGTGCCGCGCTCCGCAGACTGTCGCCGAGCAGCTCTGCGCCTTCGCCGGCTGGCGCTGGGACCAACAGATCGCCGAGGACGCGCTGCCCCTCTCCCGCTACACGCTCACTCCGCCGAGCGCGGATAAATGGCGGCGGCATGAAGCAGCCATCGCTCCGCTGCTTACTTCCCTCGAGCCCATCGCGCGCCGCGCGGCCGCCGCCCTGCGCACGCAGCCGCCGCGTGCCTCCACCAGTCCGTCGCCCACGCTCTCCGTGGCGCCCGCGGACTTCTCCAGCGAGCACACCAGCAATCTCGGCGAGATCCTCGCCAGCATCGGCGCCTCGCTCGCCGTCTCCACCTACCAATCCGGCAAGCTGATGTTCGTTCGCCAGCATCAGGGCGAGGTGAATACGCACTTCCGCGATTTTCTCAGCCCGATGGGCCTCGCCTATCAGCAAGGCCTCTTTGCCGTGGGCGCGGGGCATGACGTGCAAGTCTTTCGCGCCTTTCGCGAGCCCGCGGAAAATCTGGAACCGCGCGGCGTGCACGACGCCGTCTTTCTCCCCGCCGTGCGCTACACCACGGGCGACATCCGCGGCCACGAACTCGCCTGGGCCGGACGCGAGCTCTGGGCCGTGGCCACGCGCTTCTCCTGTCTGTGCACGTTTGATGGCGAACACAATTTCCTCCCGCGCTGGCGCCCAAAATTCATCAGCGCACTCGTTCCGGAGGATCGCTGCCATCTCAATGGCCTCGTCATGCAAGATGGTGCGCCGAAATACGTCACCGCCCTCGGTGACGGCGACAGCGACCAAAGCTGGCGCGCCAACAAGGTGAATGGCGGCGTGCTCATCGACGTGCCCAGCGGCGAGATCGTCGCGCGCGGCCTCTCCATGCCGCACTCGCCGCGCCTCTACGACGGCCGGCTGTGGGTGCTCGAAAGCGGCACTGGCCGCGTCTGCACCGTGGATCCGGCCAGCGGAAAGGTGGAGGTCGTGGCCGAGCTGCCCGGCTTCACCCGCGGCCTCGATTTCGCCGGGCCACTCGCCTTTATCGGCCTGTCGCAGGTCCGCGAAACCGCCGTCTTCAGCGGCCTGCCCATCTGCGCACCGGGACGCGAACGCCAGTGCGGCGTCTGGGTGCTTAATATCAAAACCGGCGAAACCGTGGCCTTCCTCCGTTTCACCGGCTCGGTGCAGGAGGTCTTCTCGGTCCAGCTCCTGCCCGTCAATTTCCCCGAGTTGATCAACGAAGATCACGAGCTCCTCGCGGGCGCCTTCTACCTGCCGCCGGAGGCCGTGGGGAGCTGAAGAGCGGACCGTAAAGAGAAGCGCATTGCCAAGCCTGCCCCGCCCTTTTAGCCCGGCAGCATGACACCTGAATCCCGCCTCGCTTCGCTCAACGTCACGCTGCCGCCCGCGCCCAAGCCGGTGGCCGTCTACAAGCCCGTCGTCGTGGTGGACAAACTCGCCTACGTCTCCGGCCACGGCCCCCTGCGCGCCGACAAAACGCTCATCGCCGGCGTCGTGGGCCGCGACCTCAATTTGGAGCAAGGCCACGCCGCCGCGCGCCAGGTCGGTCTCGCCATCCTCGCCACGCTCCGCGAGCACTTCGGCAGCCTCGATAAGGTCGCCCGCGTCGTCAAAGTCCTCGGCATGGTCAACAGCGCGCCCGATTTTTACGACCACCCCAAAGTCATCAATGGCTGCTCCGAGCTCTTCGCCGAAGTCTGGGGTCCCGAGCACGGCATCGGCGCCCGCAGCGCTGTCGGCATGGGCCCGCTGCCGGGAAATATCGCCGTGGAAATCGAGGCGATTTTCGAGCTCCGCTAAAATCTGTCCGTCACTTGGATTCAGCGCGGCCCGGCGGCTCAAGGAGAAGGGCCGCCCCCGGCCCGAGTTTCGTTCGTTGGCTGAAGAATTCAGCGTCTAGCATCAAATTTTCAGTCAGGCACTCCGAAGCGAATCTTTGCGCCTTGGCGCCTTGGCGTGAGAACCTTTTGCCGAGATCTTTCAGGAGGCCACGTCCCTCTTCTCTCACGCCAAAACGCCAAGAGATCCCGATTCGTACGCCACCGAACTTTACCACAAACGAACCTCGGACCAAGGGGCGGCCTTCCTCTTGAGCGCCCCTCCAAGCGCCTCCCATTTCCAAAACCGCCCTATTTTTACCCCCCATACATCCACCCCGCCTTTCCGCCCGGTTTCAATTCTTGCAAGAAAACGTTTGCCGGGCTCCTGTGCCCCTGCTTTCCTCCGCCGCTCCAAATCCAACCGACCTACGAATGGGATCTATTAAGAAGCGCCGCAAATCCAAGATCAATCGGCACAAACGCAAAAAGCGGATGAAACTCAACCGCCACAAGAAGCGTTTGCGCTACAAGAGCTAGGCGCTAGGCTCTGCGCCATGAAACTGGTTCGCTTGGCCGCAGTGAGTCACTGGCGGTGGGGCGTTTTGGTGGCTGCCATTGGTTTGGCGGCCCCGCTCCCCGCTGCCACCAAAAAGACAAAGGAACCATCG
>FTCB01000517.1_pt1 | contig 49016 bp, 36 predicted proteins | sample 1639431 | NCBI WGS metagenome assembly FTCB01 (sample SAMEA3914864, study PRJEB12502) | metagenome | biome: forest; material: soil | place: USA | collected 2012-03-12 | depth 0.3 m
CCCCAGGGCCCTCCCATTGCATCGCGCGGTAGGTCGCACCGTCGGAGGAAATGTCGCCGATCACGTGCAGGATCACGTCCTTGGCCATGACGCCTGGAGGCAGCGCGCCCTCCAGGAAAAAGCGCATGGTCTCGGGCACCTTGATGAGGAGCTTGCCCGTGCCCAGAATGAAGCCGGCATCCGTATTGCCGATTCCGGTGGCGAACTGGTTGAAGGCGCCCGCCATGCAGGTGTGCGAGTCGGTGCCGAAGAGGATCTCACCCGGGCGAGTGTGGCCTTTCCACGGGAGCGTGGTGTGGCAGACGCCGGTGTAGTTCTTGCCGTGCTGCTGCTTGAGCTGACCCTGTGTGGTGTCGAAGTGCCAGTGGCCATTCGGATCGTCGATGACGTCGTAAAAGTACGGCAGCTGCTGCTCCTTCACGAATTCTCGGAGGATGTCGACGTTGCGGTTCGACATGGAGTCGGCCGTGAAAATGTAGTGATCCGGGATGATGACGACCTTTTTGGAGTCCCACACCTTGGCGTCCTTGCCGAATTCACGCTTGAAGACACCGATCGTGCCCGGCCCGCAGACGTCGTGCGTCATGAGGACATCCACGTTGACCCACACGTTTTCTCCGGGTTGGACGTGCGCCTTGCCAGCGGCGCGTGCGAGCACTTTTTCAGTCAGAGTCATATTAGGGGCGCAAATATCCATGTCCCGGGGGTTTGAGGCAAATGGAATATGGCCCGTCGAGGATCGGCTTTGTGTGGCCGTCGGCCGGGAATTGCGCTCCTCTGCTCATCAAAACCATGCGCCTTCTGCTCTGTCCCCTGCTCGTCCTCCTCGCGGTGATTCAGGGCCTGGGAGAAGAACAGGCTTGGCGCGAACTCCCGGTCGATGAGCCGGGGCTGCATGGCAGACTCTTTTATTTCGAAGGGCGCCCCCGTCCAACCTTTCTGGTCCTGGGCGGATCGGAGGGCGGACTCGAGGGGTCGCGAAACCTGGCTGCTAGACTGGCAGATTTGGGCTGCAATGCGTTTTCTCTGGCCTATTTTGGGACGCCGGAGACGCCGCCAGCGCTCATTCGAATTCCGCTGGAGGGGTTTTGTCAGGGGCTCGATTGGTTGGAGCGGCAGCCGTTTGCCACGACCGGCGCCTTAGGTGTCGCCGGCGGTTCCAAAGGCGCCGAAGCAGCGCTTTTGGTGGCAGGCCTGCGGCCGGAGCTTCGCGTGGCGGTGGCGTTTCTACCCACGCACGTCGTCTGGCAGGGCATCGACGAGGTGCATGACACGGTAGCCTCGTCGTGGACCTGGCAGGGGCAGGAACTGCCCTTTGTGCCGTACATCCGACATGACGCCGCCTCGCTGGCGATGAATTACGGCTGGGAGACGGTGCGCGATCTCCATCTCGCGAGTCTGGCGGCGGCGAAGCCGGATGTCGTTCAGCGCGCGTTGATTCCAGTCGATAATACTCGGGCAGCGCTATTGTTATTTTCGGGCGAAAACGATCAGGTCTGGCCTTCGACCATGAGTGGTAAGGATTTGGAAAAACGCGGGCGGGAGGCAAGCCGGCCGGTGGTAGTCCGACATTTCAAATATCCCAGCGCAGGGCACTCTTTGTTCGATGGGACAATCGATGGAGGGGGCGATGCTCAAGCAAATCGCGAAGCGCAAGCGGACGCGATTCGGGAAATGAAGGCATTTCTCAAAGAATATTTGTCAGGCGAGGCGAGATGATGGCCAAGACCGTAGTAAGTCATGACTACTCCGCGCCGCTCAGGACCTTGATTTTCTTAATGAGAATGCTGCGCTCCAACTTGAGCGTATCCACCGTTTTCAGCGCAACGTCACGTTCGGCCGTGATTTTTTGGATTTTTAGCAGAGCCTCCTGGCGGATTTTCGAAATCTCCGCAATGGCTTTGTCACGATGCGTGACGGCGGTCTGCCGATCTTCCTTAAGCTTGACGATCTGACGCTCGTATTCGGAACGGATGCGCTGGAGTTCGACAAAGGGGTCGGCCGCTGTTTTGCCGACTGGCTCGGGATTCGGCTCGGCGGGACGGTAGGAATCCGAGAAGAATTTTTCCGCCCCTTTCTTCGGGGCGGCTTCTGGATCGCTGGTTTTTTGGAGACCGACTTGAGCCAGCCCTTCCTCGCTATACATCTGTTGCGCAGCCGCCTCGGCCTTGGCGGGATCGTCTATGAATTCGGCGCGCTTTTTGCGCAGCCGGTCCTGAAGGGAAGATTCGCCAGGCGGCTGGTCGCCGGCAGCAGTGGCGGCTTCGCGCATGAGCTTCAGCACTTTTATCCAAGGAAAACGGATCGTGACCTCTTCCGGGGGCGGCTCATCGACGCTGAAGATCTGCGGCATCCGCCAATAGATGGACGACACGGGAATAGTCGTTTCCCCGCGCACGAGCCGACCGGCAAGGTCGGCGAGCTCGAAGCGCAAAGGCGCGGCGGGATCGTGAGGGCCTTTGCACAGGAGCGTGAAAGGGATGCGCTGGAGAAAATCGCCCAATTCCAATTCCAGATATTCCTCGGCCATCGCGGCTTCGGCTTCGGCCAGAAGCGCGGCTTCGTCGACGCTTTCCGAGAGCAGCTCCGCATCGGTCGACGAAGCGTCATTCGCGTCGGTGGACGAACCCGCCGCGCCAGACTTTCCCCGAAGCCGATCGAAGAATGATTTCACGGGCTTAACGTTGGCCGCAAAAGCGGGAAAAAGCGACAAATTTTCCGACGTTGCAGGGCATGGGTGGGTCTAGGGAATGTTGGTAATATCCATTTTGCCTACACGCCTTAGCCTCCACCTATCCCTACACCTGCGACGGCCGTCTCGGGCGTTTTGCTACGGACCGGCGCATCGCTTTGAGCGCGGGTCCGGAAAAGGATGTCGACCACGTTGCGGATGTATTGTTCATCCGGCATGGCGTCGGTGGCCTCCGGCGGAAAGGCGACGATGGCTTTGAAATGCGCCGCAAGCTCGCCAAAAAGCGAGATGCGGGCCGCCGGCTCCAGTTCGTCGCGCCGCAGAACGGCCCTCAGCGCGAGGTGCGCTTCTTCCGGCGAGACGCGCTGGCGGAGACGGGCGACCAGGTGGCCGTGGGCGCGCAGCGAATTGTATTTGCCGCCGAAAAGCTGCTCCAGGTCCGGCTCGTGAAAGTTGACCAGGCGAACGACGACGGTATTTGCCACGAGATCGCCCAACCGCTGACAATGACGGGTCAGCAGGCAGGAAAGACCGCCGACGGCGTAAGCTACAGGCAGCGCATCCACTGGCCGTAGCAAGTTGCGGAGGATGACCTGATGCGGCTGCAAACGGAGCCCCTGGACGTCAGCCACACGCAACTTGAGCAAGCGCTTGCCAATCGTCTGCCCGCGCCAGAGCCACTCCATGACGATGCCGTAACAAATATTGACGACGAAAAAACCGGCGATCAGGAGTCCCCTACCGATGTCCGGAATAACGGACGACAGCACGTTGATGCCCCAGGCCAGCGCATTCACGAGAATCAATACGACCAGGAAGTCGACCACCCAGGCGGTGAAGCGCGTGATCGGTCCCGCGAGTGGGAAGGAGAAGACGATGCCCTCCGGCGTACGAATGCGGAGATCGGAATTCAGATTCATGCGGCAAAGGTGACCGGCGAGGTTGTCCGGGCGGCTTTTTCGGAGCTCCGCCCAGCCCACCCCAAGAACCAGATGAGCAGCGCCAACTCGACGAGACCGAAGCCGATCTTCATCCAGTACGGCAGGACGGGCTGGTGGTGCTGCGAGAGAAAGGACTCCATGAGACCGGCCCAGACCAACATCACCGACAGACCGCCGACGAGGACCGTTACATCGCGGCTCACGGCGCGCAGGCGGCCGCCAAGCGACTCCCGGTCGCCCCGGCCGATCACGGCGCGGCCGAGCATGAGCCCCGCCTGCCCGGCAATGAGAATCGACGGAATTTCGATCACCCCGTGCGGAAGCAGCCAACCCAGGACGAAAATCGTCTGCCCGTCCGCTATATAGTCGGCCAACACGAGTCCGAGAATTACTCCATTGTAGAATAGCAGGAGGATCGAGCCAATGCCCCAGATCAGTCCGAAGGCCATGGCCTTGATCGAGACGCCGATGTTATTCGTCATGAGCTGACCGGCAAAGGTCGCATGATGTCCACCCAGTCTGTCGGACTTGGCCTTCTCCTCCCGGGCGACGCGGTCGGAGGGCCGGCCCATGACGTGGGAAAACTGCCCCGGCACGATCGCGTCCTTCGCCTCCGGGTCGAGCAGAACGGCAAAGCCGCCGAAAAGCACGCCGACCATCGTCACGATGAACGAAAGCCAGAAGGCGCCGCGATTCCGCCGAAAGACCTGCGGGAAGTCCTGGGTAAACCAACTAATCCACCGCCAATGCACGCGCCCGCGAGTTTCGTGGATCTCACTGTAAGCGCGGCCTACGAGTGACTCCAGGTAGCCGCGCAATTCCGGCTCCGAAGCGAACGTGTCGATCTGCCCGAGATCCGCCGACGCCTTCTGGTAGAGAAAATGAAAGCGCTGCGCCTCCTCCAGGGTGAACGAGCTTTTCTCGTTATCCTGGATTCTCTTCAAGATCGCTTCCAATTCATTCCAGGAGGGACGCTCCGAAGCGACAAAACGCGGGAGATCGATGATCATGGGAAAGTTGAATTCGAGCGTTTAATCATGCAGCCGCGATCATAACAATTGCCGGGCGCGAACGTCCGCGTGTTGCGCGATAAGCTCGGCGGAAAGCTTTTCCGGGTCGAGGAAAGACAAGCGCACACCTCGGCGTTGCAGGGTCTTTTGGAGTTCGCGCAGATTCTGCCAGCGGAGATGCCCGCCGAGGCGCTGATAGATATCGTCGACATTCTCCGCCGGCGCTCCGTCGCTGAAGAGGGGCGCGGCGCCTTTCGGCTGCAGCATATTGGCCAGAATGAGTTGCTGGCGGGAGATGATGTCTGTCGCCTTGACGAAATTTTCCGCGAGAATGGGATCGTCCAGCGCCGTGAGAAAAATGAGCAGAGCGCGCTTCCGCAGACGAAGGCGGATGAAGGTGCAGCATTCCTCGAAATCCGGCGTCACGTCCTGCGGTTGCAAGGTGTACAAGCGATCGCGGCAAGCGTCGAAGTGCGACGGGCCGCTGCGGGCGCGGACGAAGTCGAGGATGCCGTTGCTGAAAGTGAGCAGCCCGAATTGATCACCCTGCCTTTCTGCAGCCAGGGCGACCATCAGCGCCGCGGTCACATAACGCTCCAATGCGGTCGTTTCCCGCAGCGTATGTTCCGAAGAGCGATGCCCCGGACCCGGCGTCTCCACCGGCGCGTGTATCTGCACTTTCCGCGCGGAAAGCCGTGAGGCGTCGACAACCACATAGACCTCCTGCGAACGCTCGATCTGGTAGACTTTCGTCACGGGCCGTCGACGCTTGGCCGACGCTTTCCAGTGAATATCCTGAATGCCGTCTCCTGGCACGAATTCCCGCAACTTTTCAAATTCGCGCCCCTGCCCAGCTGCGCGGAGGGCGCGATTTCCCAGGGTATTGCGCCGCAGGAAAAGGCTGGCGGCATGCTTGCGTTCCGAGAGGAGATCGGGATAGACGCGCAGCTCGGTGGAGAGCTTCCCCTGCCCGCGCACCGCCCACAGACCCAGGCGCGACTGCACTTCGAAATGGACGCTGTGCAGAAAATACTGGCCGCGCTTCGACGGGGTACAGGCCCAGTTGAGCGTCGATTCCTCCACCTCTGCAGGAAGCTGAACCATACGATCCGTCTCCGAGGCGTCGATCTCGCGCGGAAAGGCCAGCCCAATGCGAACCGAGCGGGTTGGTCCGGCGGCGTGATGCAGCGTCATGGGCAGCATGCCGCGACGGCCATTCTGGAGCCGAACGACGGCCGGACACTCCACGCGCAGCGTCGAGAGCAGTGGCGCCGCGGTAATGGCATCGAATAATACCGCCACCGCAAAAATCGCCAGGCCCGCCAGGGCCGGCAATCCCATGCCTGGCAGGGCGCCGCCCAGGACGGCAAGCGGCACTACGACCGCAGCCGTCCAAAAGACGAGGCTATTCCGGGGAAGGATCATGGGCGAAAATCAACCATCCGCACGGTTTAGCGAGGCACCGCGACCTGTTCCAGGATTCGAGAGATGACTTCTCCGATGGTCACGCCTTCGATCTCGTACTCGGGACGAAGGAGTAGACGATGTCCCAATACAGGCACGGCGAGGGATTTCACGTCATCGGGCGTCACAAAGTCACGGCCGGCGATGGCGGCATTGGCCCGGCTGGCCAGAAGCAGCGATTGCGTGGCGCGCGGACCGGCGCCGACCAGGGCCATTTCACTGCTGCGCGTGGCGCGCACGATGTCGACCACGTAGGCCACCAATTCCGGCCGCACGGTGATGCCTTCCAACGCCTGGCGGATGCCCACGAGGTCCTCCGCCGTGATGACGGCTTCGACGACGCCTTCGGCCAGAGATGCCTCTGGCGAGGCGGAGCCCAGCATGCGTTGCGCGAGTTCCAGCTCACCTTCCCGGTCGGGAGCGCTCATGGTGATTTTGAGCATGAAGCGGTCCTTCTGCGCTTCTGGCAGCGGGTAGGTGCCTTCGTATTCGATGGGGTTTTGCGTCGCGAAGACCGTGAAGGCAGGCGAAAGGGTGTGCGTCTCGCGATCGATCGTGACCCGACGCTCCTGCATGGCCTGGAGCAGCGCGCTCTGGGTTTTCGCCGGGGCGCGATTGATTTCATCCGCAAGCAGGAAGGTGGTGAAGACCGGGCCCTTCACGAGCGTGAATTCGCTCGTCTGCAGATTGAAGACATGCGTGCCGGTGATATCCGCCGGCATGAGGTCGGGCGTAAACTGGATGCGGTTGAATTCACACCCCAGCACCCGCGCCAGCGTGCGCACGAGCAGAGTCTTGGCCACACCCGGGACGCCTTCAATCAAGGCATGCTGACCGGTGAAAATGGCGATCAACGCGGCGTCGGCCACTTCATCCTGGCCGATGATGATTTTACGCACCTCCTGGCGCGCGCGGGTCAAAACGTCTTTGATATGGTCGGTGGTCACAAGGGTTTGGCGGTTGGGGACTGTAAATGGGGATGCTTGCGGGTGAGACGCGCGGCCAGTGCAGAGTAGCCGGTGACGGGATCGCTCCCGGCCGCGGCCATCGCGGCAACTTCCAGTTTCGCCAACTCACGCGCATCGTGGCCGTAGCTTTTGCGCCACTCGGCGATGCAGACTCCGAGCAATTTTTTTGGGGAAACGCTGCGCCGCAGCAGATTCACAAAGCCTTCGGTCGATTCCTGTCCGCTAAGGATCACATCGGATTCCGCGGCTGTGGAGTAAGGCGGAACGAACCGCACGATGTTTCGCCACACGAAGAGCGCGGCCACGAGAAACAGCGCGGCCACGGCGCCCCGCAAGCCGTATCGCTTCACCAGGCCGGCCATGTTCGGCTCTTCGGTGACGTTGTGGCTATGCTCATCGAAAACCAGATCGGCCGGCCCGACGAGCGCCGCGAGCAACTTCGGGCAGCGATCGGAGCGCAGCGCTTCGTTGCTGATGAAATAGGAATCCGAGGCGATTAACAGACTGCCCGCGCCAAGCTTCCGCTCAATGACGACGGGATGCCCATTGCAGGTATACAAGGTATGCCAGTCTGGCTTCGTAATCTTGAAATAAGTGGTGCTGTGCCAGGGAATTTCCGGTTCGAGATCGCGATCCCCCTCCCGCTTGGCCGTTCCTTTGAACACATCTTCCTTCGCCGATTCTGTATACGCGAATTCGAATCCCCATTTTTTCGCGGTATCCTCGACCTTTTGCATTTTCACCTTCGGAAATGCCTCCTCGTCATCGTCGTCATCGGACTTCTTGTCATCGGTCGTCTTGTCTTTGGACTTCCTATCTTTGGACTTCTTACCTTCTGCTTTCTTGTCCTTTCCGTCCTTGTCCTGTGTTTTGTCGGACTTCTCCTTCCCGGCATCGTCCTTGGCCTGTTCCTTTTCGCCGGAATCCTTCTGGGCGGCTTCGCTTTTTTTCGCGGCCGCATCTTTGTCCGATGCTTCCTTGTTTTTTTTCTCCTTGGCCGTCTCGCTGTAGCGCGTGGGCCACATCGTCAGCACCGCTCTCGAGCCGTCGACGACCAGCGCCTCGAAGGCCGGCAATTCGTTTGGCTCCCACATCGCCGTATGCGGCAGACCGGTGTAGAAGAGCGTGACTGGACCCGGCGGCTGAAGTTTGGGCAGAGTCTGGTAATTTCGTCTCACCTGGAGATTCGGCGACGCCGCGAAGGCTTCGTAAAGCGCCGAGGCCCCAAGCGGATCCATCCGCAGCGTGGAATACATGGGAAACACGTCACCCTCTTCCATGCGCAACGCGAAGAGCCTATAGGTGCCGTAGCCCAGACCGGCAACCAGCGCCAACGCTGCCAAGAGACCCAATACCTGGCGTCTCAACATGCCCGAATCCTTTCCAAATTGCCGGAAAACCGCTGATACGCCTCCGCGGTCACCTCGTGCTCTCCATACCACACGCGTTCAAAGGCCAGGAGATTTTCCCCAAAAGCCGAAAGCAAATCGTCGCGTGATTTTGCTCGCCGATGCAACTCCTTGTCGTATTCGCGATCCGATTTGTAGCGGGCAATCGTGATCAATTGCCGCTGCCCCAGGTGCGCCAGGCAAGCGAGATAGGCGGCGCGCAGGGCGAGTCGCAGATCGCCCTTCTGCATGAGCTCCTGGGCGAAACGCAACCATCCATCTTCCGGCAAATCGGTCGCGACGACATCACTCGATTGCAGATCGGGCATTGCTGCCACGGCAGTCGCCAACACCGCCTCCGGAGCCTTCGTTTTCCAGGCGCGCCAGGCGGCCCACGCCAATCCGATGACGGAGACTACAATGAGCCCATAGACCCAAGGGCGCATCGCCGGCGCGCCAACTGTGCCTTCTTCTTCATTGGCCGGACGGTCGTGAAATAGGCTCCGCAGCCAATCGATGAATTTATCTATCCCGTGCACCATTCGCGAATACATGTCCGAGATCGTCTTGACGATGGATTCCAGCCAGCTGCCAACCACGCTTTCCTCCTCCCCCTCCTTCGCTGCCGGCCGGGGCTGGCGCCAGGTGTACTCCCGCCGCTCCAGGACGTTGCGGATGGAGCTGTCCAGCTTTACCGGATCGACCACCGTCACATGCGCCGGCGTCGGCGCAGTCGGAGGCGCTTCCTCGGCGTGCGCGGCGCCTGGCCATGCCAATCCCGCGAGCAGTCCAGCCAGAAACAGCCCGAGCAGCGGTCGGGATCGCGCCTGAATGGCGCGCAACTGCAATCGCAGGTCGGCGCCGGTGGTCCGCGATTCGCCGTAGAAACAGCGCAGAACGTAAACCGCCTTCCAGATCGGGTCTACGCACATACAAGTGAAGGCGTAACTCACCACGACAAAGGTCGTATTGAGAAAGGTGGCCTCCGCAGAACGCGAGGCCATAGTTTCGATGCCAAACAACGTCTTTAGGAGCGTCGGTCCCATACCGAGGAGCAGCCCAACGTTGATCCAAACGAACAGCATGAATTTGTACAGGATGAGAACGAGCGCGTGGGCTGTCCACGGCCACAATCGCGCTTGTTTCCAGGCGCGCCATGAGACCGAAGCTTCGCCATCCTGCGCCCCGCCGAGCACAGTTACATTCAGGCAGAAAGAGGAAATCCACACAAAGGGCAGCAGGATCGTGAGGCCGATCGCCCGAAGATACATTCCCCAAGGCTGGATGGCGATTTGCGCCAGCGCCATCTGCGTCGTCCGACCCCACGTCCACGGCTCCGCAGGCTCCAATTGAAGACCGGCGCGCAGCTCTGTCGTATAGAGGCAGTGGCAGCACTTCATCCACAGGAAACTCAGCGCCACCCACAGCGAGGACGTCGCCAGATGCTCGCGCGCCAGGCCGCTCCGGCTCATATCCGCTACGAAATAGAGAAAAGTCAGCCAAAACGGAATCGCGCCGGCGTAATACCAAAGCAGCGCCGTACCGGGCGTGCGACGCAGCAGCGTCACCGCCTCCTCCAGGAGCTCGAACACCGCCGGACTGCGGCTCTTTTGATCTCGATTACTCATTCGCTATCGTCTCTCGACTGGGTAAATCCCGGCTGCCAGAAATCCATATGAAACCGCGTGGGAATGGAGAGGAGGAAATGCCCGATGAGGTAAAAAAAGAACCACGCAGCCAGGACGCCAACTGCGGCGCGCCCGATGGGAAAAATGCCGGCGAGCCAACGCAGCCGCCGGCGCGCAGGCGCAGCGGGTTTCGCGAGCCGGGCCAGACAGGAAGCGCAGATGATGCGCTCGTCGTGTTCAGCGATACACTCGCGGCAGAAAAAGCGGCCGCACTCCGGACACTTCGCGGCCGCTTCGCGATCCGAGTGATGAAAACATCTCTGGAGGGAGAGCGATGCCATGGTCAGCCCGCGCCCTCCTCACTTGCCGTCGCCGGGGCCGTCGCCGCCGTATCCATCGCGGCCGGAGTCACCGCAGGAGCAGGCGCGGGCGAAGGCGCGGGCGAAGGCGCCACTTCCCTGGATTGAGCCTCGGCAATCACCGCCTCTACGAGATCCAACATGCGCAAGGCTTTGGGCATTCGACGTGGAGCGCGCAAATCTTGCAAACCGGCCGGGGTCTGAAAATAAACGCGGCAAGAGGGGCCGAGGAGCGTGTTGATCAAGGCAAAGGCCACGCAAATCCCGGCTAGGACGGCGAAAACAATGAAGCCTGCTTGAGCGAAGTCTTCGCTCGACTCGAAAACCGAGGTAAAGCGAAACAACCCGGCCGCGCCGGCAAAAATGACGCCCAGGATGCCAAAGGCCAAGTTCCAGCCGAAGCGCACGTTGGTATTGCGAATGATCACGGCCTCAATGTCGCGAAAAAAGTAGCGCCGATATCTTTCCACGCCAAACGTCGAATGCGACGCGAGGATGTAATCGTCGGCGAGCCAAAGCCGAACGATGCCGTCGATTCCAACCGCCCGGCCGGGAAGTTTGCGAAAGGAAGTCTCAGACATGGCGAGCTGCTTTCCAGATGACAAAACCCAGCCCCGTCACCGCGGAGATTTGCACCAGCCCCAGGAGACCGCCCAGGACGGCCAGCCACCGGCGGCGGCCCATGACGAGGCTGCCCGGCTTCTTCCAACCATAAATGGCCGTTGCGACAGCAGCCGGCCCCGTGGCCAGGATCATCGGATAGAAAATGAGCCCGACCGTGATGGGGAGGGCGCCGAGCAGAAAAGAAAGACTCGACCAGCAAACCCGCCGGTTCACGAGTTCCACGACTTTGCCCGTCTCAAGCCCTCCGCCGATGCAGGTCGGACAAAGATGGCGGGCGCCGAGCGGCATATCGCAAAGCTCGCAGAGAAAGCGCCCGCACCGGTCGCAAGTGATCGCTGCGCGCTTGCCGGTGTGAAAAAAACAGACCGCTTCACCTTCCGTGGCAGTTTGCCCCAGCGCTGTTCCGGGACGCTGACGCCCGAGCATGGGAAACGCAATGCTGAGAAGCCGGCTTTGGCAGCGCGGACAGATCAGTGTTTGACGCTCCGAGCCCCAGGCGCCCGACTCGAGGGAGGCGGCGCATTCAGGACATCGGATGAGGCGAAAATTGGGGTGTGCCGCCGCAGACATGCTCTTTTTGTTTTGCTCGATAGGAAGGTTGCGGGTTCACTCCACCACGTCCGGCGAGCTTTGCAAGGCTGGCCTGCATCCTCATCAAAAGATCTTTATCGAATCGGAGCAATTTTCATGAATTGGTACTACGAATCCGGCGGGCAACAGCAGGGCCCCGTCACCGACGCTGAACTCGATCGCCTCATCACAGAAGGCCGGGTGACGCAAACGACGCTCGTATGGCGCGAAGGGCAGGCCAGCTGGCAGCCCCTGCGCGACGCGCGCCCCACCCCCGGTGTTCCAGGCGCTGCTGCGCCGGCCCCGACTGCAGCTCCTTCGGCCAGTCCGGCAGCGCCGGTGGATGCCGTCCGTTGCTCCTCCTGCGGCAACACCGTCCCCCGGGCGGAATCGATCCAGATGGGTGAACGCATCATTTGCTCCGCCTGCAAGCCGGCTGTGATGCAGAATCTGGCGCAGGGAGGCTCCATTCCGACGTACGGCGACCTTGATCGTGACGGTCCGCCCTGGGAACACCGCGAGCAACTCGGCTTCTTCCCCGCCCTTCTCGAAACGATCAAAGGGGCGCTTCTAGCGCCCTCGGCCACCTTTACAAAGATGCGCTGCGAAGGCGGGCTGACGGCGCCTTACCTCTATTTCCTGATCACCGGCTCGCTCGGCTTCGTCGGGTACTCCATCGTATTTTTCTTCACGGAGTATTTCATGGTGCCGCAGGTCTCGCAGGGGATCTCTGAGATCAATATGGGCAAGGGCCTGCTCTTTTGCCTGGCGCTCCTGATTCTGATCGTCGTGGCCCCGATCATGGTTTCGATCATGCTCTTCCTGTACAGCGGCATCATGCATCTTTGCCTGATGATTTGCGGTGGCGCCAAGAAGCCGTTCGAGACGACTTTTCGCGCGATCGGCTACGCTTTCGGCAGCTTGTTTCTGCTGTATTGCATTCCCGTCTGCGGCGGACTCGTCGTGGCGACGTGGGGCATTGCCGTCACCTGCATCGCAATGGCTCGCGCACATGATACGGATACGTGGCGGGGCGTCCTGGCCTTTTTCCTCCCGACGATCCTTTGTTGCGCAATTATCTTAATTGCGATGGTGGCCTTTGCCGGTATCGGCGCGGCATCTGCGCATCACTAGCCCGGCCATGTCCTGGCGCCGGCTTCGAAAAGGCGAACTCGACCACGAGAAAATCTGGCTCCCGGTGGCATTGTCGACCTTTGCCGCCGGCGCCGTCTGGCTTCGGCTCGAGCTGCCGTTGCCAAAATGCGCCTTCCATCAGTTTACCGGCCACCCGTGCCCGAGTTGCGGCGTCACTCGGGCCGCCCGCCAGTTGCTCTACGGCCATCTCGTCGGCGCTCTGCATTTCAATCCGCTGGCCGTAATCCTTTTCGGGCTCATCATCACTTACTGCCTCTACGCAGCAGTCGTGCTCGCCTTCGACCTGCCTCGCTGGCGCCTGGAGGGTCCCGTTTCGCGCCAACAAGGGCGATGGTGGCGCATCGGCGTATGCTCTGCAGTGGCGGTCAATTGGGCGTATCTCGATTGGGCCGGTGTCTGAGCCGGGACGAGATTGCCGGTTCGTCCTTTATCAGCGTTTGGTCGGCGCCAGGATGATGCGGAAGCCGAGATCATTGTCGCGATAGGTGGGCGTGATGCCGTCGCGTCTTGCGGCGCGGCAGTCCATGGCGGTCGCGTCCCAGGCGCCGCCGCGCGCCGACCGTTCATCGCCGGGCTGTGCGCTGACCGGATCTGTCACCACTCCCTGCGGGTAATCGTCGTACCAGTCTTCGCACCACTGGTAAACATTCCCGAGCATGTCGCGAAGTCCCCAGGGATTTGCCTGCTTTTGCGCGACGCCGCGCGGCCCCGCGGTGTCGAATTGGAATTCTTTGTTCGGATAGTCACCAGCAGCCCAGCCTTCGCCGGAGTAGTTGACGCCGCTATTGCCACCATACCAGGCGATCTGGTTCAGCAGCGTGCCATTGTTTTCCCCGATGATCTTCATATCGCCGATATAGGTCGACGTTTTCGTGCCCGCGCGGCAGGCGTACTCCCATTGCGCCTCGGTGGGCAGGCGAAATTCCCAGGTCGCCGGCAATCTCCCGGCTGTACGTTCGGCCTGTGTGAGCCGGCGGCAATACTCCACGGCCTCCGCCCAGTTGACATAGTGCATCGGCTTGGTAGGTCCATCGCCGTAAGTAAGTTTGTCGACATCATTGCGACCCAGACCGGCAAACTCACGGAAGGTCTGCATTTTGCCGCTGATTTTATAGCGGGTGTCGTCCGCCAACGCCTTGGTCGCCTGCTCCCGCACCCCTACCCCCATGAGATCCTTCCACTGAAATTGCGTGAGCTGCGTTTCCGCCATCCAGAAGCCGCGATTCAAGATCACGGTGTGCGCCGTTTCATCTTCCTGATGCCCGGCCTCCGATACGGGACTGCCCATGGAAAAGCCCTGAGCACCGGTCGGCGGACACCAGCGAAATGGCATCCCGGCAATCAGCCGCGCCTCACCCGCATCGTGACCCGGCAGGCGCTGCTCCAGAGGCAGGGCCGCAGGCAGCGGTGGCGTGGTGATCGGGGCGATGATGGCGCGGAAGCCGATCTGACTACTGCGAAATCCGGAGGGCTCCGAGAACCTCGAGGCTGCTCGGCATTGCGCCCCTTCTGTCTCCCAACTGCCTCCGCGCACGACGCGGTGCCAGTGGCCTTCCATCTGCACGGAATCCGGCGAGGGAGCGTGGGAGTAATTTGCGTACCAATCGTTGGTCCATTCGCCAACATTCCCCAGCATGTCGTAGATCTGCCACGCGTTTGGCTTCTTCTGCCTCGGCTCTCGGGGACCGGCGTAGGTGAATTCGTACTGGCGGTCCTTCACATTGGCGCGGTTCCAGCCACGCCCCGTAAAGCCCACTCCGGAGTTGCCCCCATACCAGGCGATGCCGTCGAGCAGCGGCGCATTGTAGGCGCCGAGGATTTCCGGATTTCCCGCCGGCGTCATTCCTGTGGAGCCGGCGCGGCAGGCGTATTCCCACTGCGCTTCCGTAGGCAGCCGCACTTCCCAATTGGCCGGCGCCAATCCCTTGGCATGCGCAAAATCGGTCGCGCGCTGACAATAATCCATGATGTCGTACCAACTTACAAAATAGATGGGTAGAGCCGGCGACTCTTCGCCGATCAGAGTCTGCGCTTCGTTCTTGTTCGTATTGAGGTAGGCGCGCCAGGTCTGCGGCTTGCCGCCGAGATCGTGAAGATTGTTGTCCGCGAGCATGCGCGTGACGATATCCTTTACGCCGATCCCCATCAGCGCTTCCCATTCGCCCTGCGTCGTCTCGGTTTCCGCGATCCAAAAGCCCTGCGTGAACACCACCGGGTGTTGCGGCTCGTCGTTGTCGCGGCCGGTTTCGTCGGCCGGACTGCCCATCTGGAAACCAGCGGGCCCCGTGGGAGGACACCAGCGGAACTTCACGCCATTCACCGTTTTCGAATCTCCGGCGTTCCGACCGGCATAGGGATCGGTCGGCGTGAGAAGGGGGACCGGTGTCGCGGGGGTCGGCGGGGGAGTGGGAGGCGGTGTCGGCGCGTCCGGACTGCGATGCGGAGCCCTCGGCTCCTCGGCTTTGACCAACGCCACACGGATGCCCTCGTCATTATCGCGAAAGCTGTAGCTGTAGCTGCTTCGATTTGCCGCGCGACAGGTCCGCGCATACCAACCCCACCCGCTCCCCCGCAGCACGCGATTGCTCCCAGCCACGGCCGGACCGACGGGATCGACGAGCATTCCACCCGGGTAAGGCGCAGACCAATCCTGACACCATTGCGCCACGTTGCCGATCATGTCTTCCAGGCCCCAGGGATTCGGCTTTTTCAGCCCAGATAGACGCGGACCCGCATGGGCGAACTTGAATTGCGTTTCCTTCCAACCAGAAACGTCCCAGCCGCGTCCCTGATAGCCGACGCCGCTATTGCCCGCGTACCAGGCGATGGGATCCAGCGCCGGGGCATTGCACGTTCCTTCGATCGTCAATTCCCCGGCATAAGTGGCCCCCGTCGTGCCTGCGCGGCAGGCATACTCCCACTGCGCCTCGGTGGGCAGACGCGCGTCCCATCCCTCCGGCAGCGCTTTGGTCGCATGTTCACGATCGGCGAGGCGATGGCAAAATTCATCGGCCTCATCAGCTTCGATCCAAAACATCGGCATGTCTGGATTCGGTTCGGCAATCTGCGTATCGACGTCCTTCTTCTCCACGAAATGCGTGGCTCGAATGGTTTTCCCGTTATACGTGCGGTCGTCATTGAGAGCCTTTTGGGCCTGTTCGCGAATACCTCCACCCATCAACTCCTGCCATTGTTTCTGGGTGACGACTTTTTCGGAAAGCCAATAGCCGCGTGTAAGAATGACCTGATGCTGGGCCTCTTCCATGTTGCGGCCGACTTCCGAATCTGGGCTACCCATCTTGAAGCCCGCCGGGCCGGTCGGCGGGCACCAGCGAAACGCCAGACCGCCAACGATTTTGCGATCACCCGCCTTCTCTCCGACGAAGCGGTCGCGATTTTTTGCTTCTAGCACCGCATGCCAGGCCAGCGCTCCCATTCCAAGTAGGAGCAAAAATGCCACGCCAATTATCCACAACCCGAGCTTGTTGCCGGTCGGACCCGGCGGTGTCGACAGGCCCGACGTCTGGTTGGCAGACGACCCCATGGTCGAGGCCGCCCCCGTGCTGCCCGCCGGCGCGCCCTGCCCCCAAAAGGCCTTCATTTGCTCCGCACGCTCCGGCGGCCCGGAAATGGTCTGAGCATTGCTCCCGCCCGGCTTGCCACCACCCACCCACTGCGGAAGCGGTGGCGGTGTCAGCTGTCTCGGCGGCAGCGTCGCGGGGAGCACGACTTTTCGTCCTGAAACCGAACACACGAATTCGCCGCCCGGGGTCCACGCTTCCCACGGCAACTGCTGCGTGGAGCCGGCCGAAGCATAAGGGCTTTGAACCACACCGGGAGACACGATGGTGGCCACAGCCGCGCGCGATTTCGCCGACTTGGTTACACCCTCGTTTGACGAGAGCTCTTTGAGCACGGCGGTAACCCGGCCCCAGGGGCGTTGCCGGCAAATGATGTCGCGAATGAGATTGTTCGACGCGTGACTCAGCCCAACATCCGGCACATAGGCATCCGCCGCGAGACTCACCGCCGCCGCCACTTCCGAACCTTTGAGTATTCGGTAAACCAGGCGCGCGAAAACCGGCACCGGATGCGCCTCATCCGCCGACAGCTGCATCGAACCCGACGTCGTGCCGGCGCTGGCGGCTCCGGTTTGCTGGAGCTTCAGACTCTTCTCCGGCGGCGCCGTCATCGCGCTAAACCGCACGGCGAGATCTTCCCAATCCGTGAGCGGCGCGGTCAGAACCGCTGGATTTTGTAGCATGCTCGTCGCCGCAGAACCACAAATCCAAACCTGGTCGCAGTTCAACGCGATGACTTCCTTCCCCTGTTGCAGGAGGAAATCGAGCCCGTCCGCAAGCGGCCGCAAAAGGGGCAGGATTTCCGAAAAAGTGAACGGCTTGCGCGCCGCGCCCCGAGCTTTAAGGAGATCCGAAAGGACCACTTGCGGCGTCGATTCCTCCGCAAAGGCCAGGTAATCTGCAGCCAGAACCACCGCGTGCACGGGCAGGATGGATGGCGGCTTGGCCGAGTCGCGCGTCGGCGCAGCAGTTTTGCACAGACCGGCCGCAGCCTCTTCGATTTCAGCTTCGCTGTAGCCTTCGGTCAATTCGGCGACAACGGTCACACGAGCGGCGCGCCCCTGCTGTTTATCCCATGCGGCATAGACCGGCCAAAGGCCGCGCGCCGAGACTTTTTCCCCGAGATCGTAGGCCGCCGAGAGCGGCTCGGAGAGCCTGAGCAGCACGGATTCCGCCTCGTCCGGCGCCTGCACACGCGAGAGGTAGTCCCGCAGCACATTCTGCAACTCGCTCGCCGTGGCATAGCGCTTTTCCGGCCGCTTCTCGATGAGCCGAGCGAGGATGGCGCGAAATTCCGGGCTGAGCCCCGAAGGCAATTCCGGTTCGAAATCATCCGGCGATGTGTGCCGACGCATGGCCGTTGCGGTATCCCGGATTTCCTGGCCATCCTCATCGAGCAGAGGGCCTCTGCCCTGCGCCAGGTACCAGAGTGTCATCCCCAGAGAATAGAGATCCGCCCGGCCATCGACCGGCTGCTCCCGGATCTGCTCGGGGCTGGCGTACAGGGGCGAGCCGACGAAACGCTGTGGGCCGCCCTCTGCATTCATTGCGAAATTGACGAGGCCGAAATCGACGACCCGGCACAGACTGTCTTGCTGCTCAAATCGATAGGCCAGGTGCTTGCGGTCGAGATCCTCCTTCAACTCGTCAGCGAGCATGATGTTTGAAGGCTTGATGTCCCGATGCACCATACGATGCCGCTGGTGGACTTCTCGCAGCCCGGCCGCCACCTGCAGGGCGATATGCGCCACGGCGCGCTCGGGCAGCGGACCATAGCGGCGCACGAGCCGGGATAGATCGCCCCCTCGGCACAGGTCCATGGCATAGTAAACCTCACCCTTTTCCTCGCCGCACCGAATGTAGTGAATCAGATTCGGGTGCTGAAACTCCGAAAGCGCGTCCAGCTCCTGGATGAATTGAAATCGCCGCGACTCGCTCGTGAGCACCGAGGGGTTGAGCACCTTGATCGCGACGTGCTTCCGGATCTCCTTTCCCGCGATCCAATCGGTGCGAAAAGCCTCGAAAGTCTTGCCAAAACTGCCTTCACCCAGCATCCGGACGTTATTCTCCCGGGCCCCGACGATTTCATACTCGCCGTATTTAGATTGGCTTCCCCAGGTGGTAGGCATTTGAAGGTGGATACGGGCGGCGGGTGACGATAATGCTTCGATTCTCGTCCTACAGCTGAAAAAGCAAGCGATTTTGGCGCCGTCGGGCGTGCAAGAGCCCTTCCCAAATGCCTCGGAGCGTGGCACTGGTGTCGGCTATGCGTTTGAACCGATACCTTGCTGCCGCCGGCCTGGGCTCCCGCCGTGGCGTTGAAGAACTGATCTCCAGCGGCCGCGTCCGGATCAATGGCCGGGTCATCGAGGATCTGGCCACCATCGTTGGCCCGGAAGATGTGGTCAAAGTCGGCAGCCGCGTGGTGAAGAAGCAACTGCAAATCAACGCCGTGCTCTACAAGCCGCCGGGGTATCTGGTCACCGCAGACGACGAGCGCGACCGCAAAACGATTTTTGATCTGCTCCCGGGCAATTGGCCGCGGGTTTTTCATGTGGGTCGACTGGACAAGGAGAGCGAGGGGCTGCTCATCGTCACGAACGACGGCGATCTTTCCCTGGCGCTTACGCATCCGCGTTACAAGATCAGCAAGGAGTACGAGGTGCTCCTCGACAAGCCGCTGGAGGCCTTGCACCGTGAGAAGCTCTTGAAGGGCTTTCACATCCAGGGTGGAAAAGCCCGCATGGAGAGTGTGGAGCGCATCCATGGCGATTTCCTCCGCATCATTTTAAAGCAAGGAATCAAGCGCCAGATCCGGCTCATGCTTTACGAGTTGGGCTACGAAGTGAAAAAGCTCAAGCGTGTGCGCATCGGACCTCTCATGCTGGGCAACCTGCATCCAGGCGAATGGCGACTCCTCAGCGGCGCCGAGGTTGCCACTTTGCGCAAAGGCGAGAAGGACAAACCGGCGCCGTCTTCTACGGCAACCTCCCAGTTCAAGCCGATCGTGCCGCTCTCTGATTCTGACGACCGGACGGAAAAGCCAGAGCGCCGCCGTCCACGCCCCGTCAAATCTTCAGGGTCGCCAACTGGCGCGCCGCGCCGGACTGCGGCAGGCCGGTCTTCGGCCCCAGGAGCGCCTAGACGCTCAGGCGGCGCCAAATCCGATTCGCGGGAGCGCCCTGAACCTGGCCGCGGTCGTGGCCCACGCGGCGCGGGAACCGCGCCAGCTGATCGAGCTGGCCGCGCTCGTAGAACCGATCGCGGCGACCGTCCAGCGGAACGCCATGCGCCACGGACCGGGCGACGGAGAGACTGATCTCTGCGCGCCTGGGATCTTCAGTTCCGCGACAAATCGTCTGGCGCCTCGGCAATCAACCGGAACGTCGGTCCAAACTCCGCCACCATCTCGCGCCACATTTTCCCGGCCCGCTCCGGTTTGAGCAGTTCCGCGTCCGGGGCCTTGAGCATCCAGGCGCGCTGGGCGAGTTCGCCTTCGAGCTGGCCTTTGCTCCATCCGGCGTAGCCGACGAAGGCGCGAATGATTTCCTGTTGTTTCTCGCAGATCTGCCCAGCCTCCTCCACCCCGATGTGGTGCCGGCACTCCATGCGCTGCGTTTCCGCATGCCATCGGAACGCGGCAAAAATGAGCTGATCTCGCGCCACCGGCCCGCCGAGCAGCACGGGCACCGACGCCAATGGTCCAAACTCCCGGTCGGGCAGCAAATGCGCCACGGTGTGGCCCGCCGGCCGATTTAGAATCAGTCCAAAGGACCCCTCCTCGGCGTCATTTGCCGAGATAAAAAGCACGGTCTTGTGGAAATTGGGATCCACCAACCCCGGGTGCGCTATGAGAAGCGAACCCGCAAGGCTAAGCGAGGAAGAGCCGAAATCGCGCACGAACGAACTGTAGTACGCCGAAGGCGAGGCGCCAAGCGGGTTGCGCAGAAGTTCGGCCTCGTGGAAATTCTAGGCCCGCCGGGCTGGACAATCGTACCGGCCCGAAAGATTTTTCCCGTTTTCAACTATGTCCCTGATCATCGCCGGTCGCTCCTTCCAATCGCGTCTTTTGCTCGGCACGGGAAAATTTTCCTCCCCCGAAGCCATGGCCGCCGCCCTGGAATCCAGCGGCACGGAGATCGTCACCGTGGCTTTGCGCCGGGCCGACCTTTCAGGCAAAGGCGACCCTTTCGCGAATATCCTCGATTTTATCGATCCGTCGAAATACCTGCTGCTGCCCAATACCAGCGGGGCGATGAACGCCGAAGAAGCCGTGCGACTTGCCCGCATGGCCCGCGCGGCCGGCATTTCCGACTGGGTGAAACTCGAAATCCATCCGGACCCGCGCTATCTGCTGCCAGACCCGATCGAAACGTTGAAAGCCGCTGAAATCCTGGTCAAGGAAGGCTTCACCGTGCTCCCATACATCAATGCTGATCCAGTGTTGGCCAAGCGTCTCGAGGAGGTCGGCACCGCGACAGTCATGCCGCTCGGCTCACCCATCGGGTCGAATCGCGGGATCGAGACCCGCGCGCAAATCGAGATCATCCTGGAGCAATGCACCATCCCCGTCGTGGTTGACGCCGGACTCGGAGCGCCGAGCCAGGCGGCGGAAGCGTTGGAAATGGGCGCCGCCGCGGTGCTGGTGAATACCGCGATTGCCATTGCTCCCGATCCGTCTCGGATGGCCCGCGCCTTCCGCATGGCAGTGGAAGCCGGACGCGAGGCCTATGAGACCGGTCTTGGACCGGAGCTGGATCATGCTTCGGCTTCGAGTCCGCTCACCGGATTCTTGCGCTCAACCGCCAATGCGGGCGCGGCATAGGGAAATCTAAGCCATCGCCTGCCCCACCGCTTTCCGCCAGCCCGCGAGCAATTCCGCGCGGCGCGCAGCCTCCATTTTCGGTTCGAAGCGTCGTTCCACCCGCCACTGTGCAGCGATCTCACCTTCGTCCTTCCAAAAGCCCACCGCCAAGCCCGCCAAATAGGCAGCTCCCAACGCGGTCGTCTCCGTCACCACGGGGCGCACTACCGGGGCTCCAATGATATCGGCCTGAAATTGGAGCAAAAGATCATTTGCCGCCGCTCCTCCATCGACCCGCATTTCGCTCAGGTGAAAGCCCGCGTCGGCCTGCATGGCTTCAACGACATCCACCGTTTGGAAGGCGATGCTTTCCAGGGCCGCGCGAGCGAGATGCGCCGCAGTCGAGCCGCGCGTCAGACCGGTAATGGTGCCGCGGGCATTCGCATCCCAGTGCGGAGCCCCCAAACCGGCAAATGCAGGCACGAAATAAACGCCGCCCGAATCCGGCGCCTGGGCCGCCAAGGCCTGGATTTCCGAGGCCGATTTGATCAGGCCCAATCCGTCGCGCAGCCATTGCACCACCGCTCCGGCAATGAACACGCTGCCCTCGAGGGCGTATTGCGGCGGGCAGCCCGGACGCGCTGCAGCCGCGGTCGTAATGAGACGCTCTCGCGAGACGATTGCCTCTGCGCCAGTATGCAATAGCAAAAAACAACCGGTTCCATAGGTATTCTTTGCCATCCCCGCGCCGGTGCAGGCCTGGCCAAAAAGCGCCGCCTGCTGGTCGCCGGCCAGCGCGGCAATCGGCAACCCTTCGAGGCCGGGAAACGTAGCTTCGCCAAAAATTTCGCTGGAAGACCGCACTTCGGGCAAGACCGCACGCGGGATATCGAGCAGGGCCAGCAATTCATCATCCCAGGCGCCGGCGCGAAGATTGAAGAGCATCGTGCGCGAGGCATTGGTCACGTCCGTCACATGGCACTTGCCTCCCGTCAGCTTCCAAACCAGCCAGCTATCGATCGTGCCGAAGGCCAGTTCTCCACGATCCGCGCGGGCACGCGCGCCGGACACATGGTCTAAAAGCCAACGGAGCTTGGTTCCGGAAAAGTACGCATCCACCACCAGCCCGGTCTTTTGCTGGATCAAATCTGCGGCTCCTTCTTCGCGCAGTCGCTCACAATCCGGAGCCGTTCTGCGGTCCTGCCAGACGATCGCCGGCGCGATTGGTTCGCCCGTCGCACGATCCCACACGACGGTCGTCTCGCGCTGATTCGTGATCCCAATCGCCGCAATGCGATCCCCGCCCTGCACCGCGCGCACCGCATCCACTGCCATCGCCGCCTGCGTTTCCCAAATCTCACATCCGTCGTGCTCAACCCAGCCCGGTTGAGGAAATCCCTGCCGGAACTCCCGTTGCGCCACCGTCTGGATGGCGCCGGCGTGATCGAAGACGATTGCACGGCAGCTCGTAGTGCCTTGGTCGAGGGCGAGGATCATGGAGATTTCCCCCATCAATGCCCGACCCTTCCGCGTACCTCAACGCCGAAAAACGCGGCGGCCATTTCAGCCGCCGCCGTCACTTTTCCTCTCCCAGCGCCGCCACAAATGCCTGAAACGCTTCCTTTTCCGCATCAGACAACGCCTCCATCGATTCCGAACGCGCCGTGAAGCGCACGGCTTCTTCTCGCAACCGGGCGCCGCAACTCGGCGTCAGGCCGGTGAGATCCAGTAACGCCCGAGCCGAAACCTCAAATACGCTTGCCAATTTGGAAACGGCGCCCGGATCCGGCTCGGCCTGGGGGTCGTATTCGATCTGTCGCCCCTCTTCCGTCGAAATCCCGGCCGCCGCCGCGAGTCGACCTACATTCCACCCTTTGTTCCGCCGCTACAGCTCGACAAACTGACCGAAAGCAATTCGTGTCTCGCGCAGTTTTAAACTTGGCTTTGCCGAATAGGCGCCCTGCGGCTCAGGAAATCCAGCGCCGATTTCGACCTTTCCATCTCTCTCGATTTTCTCTTCGAACCACTCCCGAGGATAATTCAATTTCATTGGTTTAGTGAGTTTTGCGGAAAACATCCGCCTGTATTTTTGTTAATTCGAAATAAGTTAAATTCTGGTGTGATGAATCTTTTCCGAGCCGTGTAAATCCGCACTTCTTTTCATGGAGAATCTCTGCAACTCGGGGACCCAATCGCGGTCCCAAAGTGCGAGATGGTCCGACGTGACTTGATCGAAAAGACTGGCTTCCACCAGATTTCCCGTTTCCCCGTCACGAAGATAAACGACCGATTCGTTCACAGGATCACCAATTCGCTCTTCTCGTTCGTCGCCTCATCTTCAATGAGAAGCTTTTTGCCGGGCTCAATCCGGGCGTCGAGCGTCTGGAGAAGCCGCAAAGCCAGCTTCATGACGCCCGTTTTGGTGAGGTCCTTTTTTTGGGCCAGCTCCTCCAAGACCCGCATTTCGGGATCGGTGAGGTTCAAGGTCATGGTCTTTTTCGCATTCATCCTCTCTGACGATACCCACGCCCTCAATTTTCACAACAGTTTTTAGCTATTTTTTCCGCATTTTATACATTTCCCCCATCGTCTAACGAGCGGGCGTAAGCTTTTCATCGCGCTGCGGCGAACGTGCTGTTAAGGCCTCCTGCGTGCAAAGCGCCAGCCCGTCTTCCAAAAATCCTGAACGCGGAGCGCGCGCGCTTCGCGTCATCGGGATTTTCAAGATCATCAAAGGGACCTTCATTCTCGCGGGAGCGGTGGGCATGTTCCGCCTCATGCACAAGGACGTGAGCGAGGTGCTGTGGCACTGGATCGATATTTTGCGGATTGATCCGGGAAACCGCTATGTCGGCGCTCTGCTGGAAAAAGCCGGTCTCATCGACCCGCGCAGTCTTGAGCGCATCGGCATTCTTTCCATGTTCTACAGCCTGCTTTTCTACATTGAAGGCATCGGACTCTGGCGGCGCAAGCGTTGGGGCGAATGGATTACCGTGATCGTCACGGGGTCGTTTGTCCCGATCGAGATTTACGAGGTCGTGAAGAAGCCTGGCCCGATTAAGATTACCTTCTTCTCCGTCAACCTCGCGATTCTCATCTTTCTGATCGTGCTGCTGCGCAAAGGGCGCCGCCACGAGGACGCTTCCGCGATGGAGTCGTTCGAGGCGACGCGATAGTTCCCACACCGTCATCGGGCTTCGATTCCGGAGGCATTGAACGTGAAAAACGCCTCGACTCGGCGTGCGGCGCTCGCCCACCCTTGTCGCACATGATCATTAAGCCGAAAATCCGTGGATTCATCTGCACGACTGCGCACCCGGCGGGCTGTGCGGCCCATGTGCAGCAGCAAATCGATTACGTGCGCTCGAAAGGTCCTCTGAAGGACATCCCCCAGCGCATTCTCGTTATCGGCGCATCCACGGGATACGGATTGGCCAGCCGCATCGTCCCGGCATTTGCCGGAAAGGCAGGCACGCTGGGAGTTTTCTTCGAGAAACCCGGCGAGGAAGGCCGCTGCGGCAGCGCCGGCTGGTACAACTCTGTGGCCTTCGAGAAGGCGGCCCATGCGGAAGGTCTTTATGCCAAAAGCATCAATGGCGACGCCTTTTCAGATGCGGTGAAACAGCAGGCCATCGAAACGATCAAGCGCGACTTTGGCCAAGTCGATGTCGTCATTTACTCCCTCGCCTCCCCGCGGCGGACCGATCCTCGCACCGGCGTCACTCACTCCTCGACTCTCAAGCCCGCGGAAGCGCCCTTTACCTCGAAGACCGTCAATACCGATCGTGGCACAGTCCAGGACATCACCATTGAGACGGCTACAGCGCAGGAAATCGCCGACACCGTGGCCGTGATGGGCGGTGAAGACTGGCAGATGTGGATCGAAGCCCTCACTTCGGCCAATGCTCTCGCCGATCAGGCGACAACTGTCGCCTATTCGTACCTTGGGCCGGATTTGACCTGGGCCATCTATCGAAATGGCACGATCGGCCGGGCTAAGGAACATCTGGAAGAAACGGCGAAACGCCTGAATTCCCATCTCGGAGCCAAGGGCGGCCGCGCCTATGTCTCCGTCAATAAAGCCCTCGTCACCCAGGCCAGTTCCGCCATCCCGGTGGTGCCCCTCTATATTTCGCTGCTCTACAAAGTGATGAAAGCCAAGGGCCTGCACGAAGGCTGCATCGAACAGATCGAGCGTCTTTTCGCCGAGCGAATCTACAACGGCGCCCAGCCTCAGTTGGACGAAGATGGGCGAATTCGCATCGACGATTGGGAAATGCAGGACGATGTCCAACAAGCGGTGGCGGACCTGTGGCCTTCCGTAACAACCGAGAACCTCCCGGAACTCTCGGACATCGAGGGCTATCGCGCCGAATTTCTGAAGCTCTTCGGCTTCGGCCTTCCCGGTGTCGACTACGAAGCGGAAGCGGATCCCATTCAGCCGCTGCCCTCCGCTTCCTAGATTGTCCGATGCCAAGAAAAGACTGGTCATCCTGCAAAACGGCTGATAATTGCAGGGCGAATCTCCCCAGATGCGCTCCACAGTGAAAAATTGCGGTGCAATTCAGTCGACGGCGCAACCCGCTCTGCTCGACACGGAGCAGTGCCGGGCATTCCGTATCGTGGTCCGAATTGGCGTCGTATGCCTGGCATTGGTCTTGGGCCGAAATGGGCTGATGATGAGTTCGATCAGCTACATCGATGCCGGGAATCTTGGCTTTCTCTTGGCCGTGTTATGGGCGGCCGGTCGCTGGCCCGGACGCTGGAAGATGCTGGCTTGGCTTGTCCTTGGCTCCTTCCTCATCAATGTTTTCGACAAAGTCGGTCACGGCGGTGAAGACGCGCGGATGGCGCTGCTCATGCTGCCGCTGCTTGTGCTCTATGGCGCCTTGCTCGGCGAGTTTACCATGGGTGGAGTGACTCTGGCTGCGGTGCTCGGCATTTACAGCTGGGCCTGGCTGCGGCGCAATCCGATCGGCCAGGGAGAGGCGTTGGACATCGCCAGCCTCGCCATCACCTCGGTCGTTTCCGGCCTCGCCGGGCTGGGTGTATGGCTCCAATATCGCAAGGCCGCGCAGGCCTTGGTTACGCAGGCTGCCAATCTGCGGCGCGAACTCGAAGTTAACGCCCGCCTCACGGGCGTCATCTCCCACGATCTGGTCAACCCACTGTCCGCCGTACTTGGGCTGGTGGATATCGCGCAGAAACGCGGCGGGGCCACTCCTGCGCAGCTCCATGACATCGAAAAGATGGCGCGGCGAATTCAGCAAATCGTTGAATCCGCTCGCGCCATGGCGTCAGGCGCGGTGGAAAACTTGCCGCTGGAACCCATTCCAATGGCGACGCTTTGTCACGATCTCCAACAGATCTTCGCTCAACGACTGCGCGAAAAGAACCAGCAGCTTCTCGCCACGGAGGGCATGGACCTCATGGTTTCATCGAATGCCCAGTTTCTCTGCAATTCAGTGCTCAGCAACATCTTGAGCAACGCCATCAAATTCACGCCGCGCAACGAAGCCATCGAGTTGCGGGCCAGTCTCCAGGGTGACCGCGTTGTCATCGGTTTTCTTGATAAAGGCCCCGGATTCCCGACCGAACGCATCGGCGACGTGCTCCGCGGCAAGGGATGCCCCTCGCAAGTCGGCACCGATGGCGAACCCGGCTCCGGCGCAGGTCTCCGCATAGCGGCTTTCTACGCCGAACACCTGAAGGGCCATTTGGTCATCGACCGGCCGGCGACTGGAGGCAGCATGGTCGCGGTGTCACTCCCCGCCTACTCTCCGGCGCGCAAGAGCGAGCCGCCCGTTTCCTCTCCCGCGAATCAGCGGCACGTCTCCGCACTTTCAGAGGCTTGATTCGCTGCAAAGCCGCAAACCACGGCTGAAACGAAACAATCGGGCCATGAAAACATCTCCCGATAAAATCAGACTTCTCTCCTTAGCTGGCGCCTGCGCCTTGATTTGCGGCGCCGCTCTAGCCGAGACTCCTCTCCCTCCAGCCCCCGGCGCGCAACAGCCGAATACTCAGACGCCGGCTAACGGCTTGAGAATCAGTCCGCAGGCTCCCGGTGGCATGAATGATTACACACCCGGCGGCAGACCCACCGGAAATAGCGGCAATGCGCCCTCCGGTCTCGGAAACGTCGGAGTCGGCGCCACCGGCCCGATTGATCCGGGTACAGGATTGCCCGCTAGCGGCCCAGTTGGCAGTGCAGGCAATGGCTCGAGAGCGAATGGAGTGCAAAGCCCCAAATCGGGGACCAATAACAACACGGGCGCCAACGGCAGCCAGTCGACCAATGGCGCGGTCGGTGGAAGCTCCGGCAGCTCCTCGGGAACTTCGACCGGCGCTAATGCGACCGCCCCCGCCGGGAACGCCGCGAATACCGGCGCCAATGGTTCTGCCAGCGGTTCCAATGCGAATGGAACCTCGGGATCCACCGGCAATACATCCACGGGATCTGGCGCCACGGGATCGTCCAGCGCGGGAGCCACGGGTGGAAGCAGCGGTTCGGCCGGAAACTCCGGCGCCGCGGGCACTGCCAGCGGGAACGCAGGCTCGGCATCGGGAAATGGCGCCGCCTCAGGCTCCGGATCGGCGGGCGCAGCCGGCGCCGGCAGCTAATTAGTCAGTCAAGAAATGAATAACGCGAGCCTTCAGCGGCGGTCATTCATCGTCCGCCGCTGAATCTTGCTTGCCTTCATCAATCGAGTTGCATTGCTTCCTTACCCCACGGCCATGCCGTCGATATTCTCGCGCCGAGTGCGATGACTCAAGCGTTCTAGGGATACTGCAGCATTTTCAGTTATTTCGGCCCGCAGATTTCCGCTTAGCCGCCGTCGTTTTTTTAGGCTCTGTTTTCGCCTTTCCAGCCGCTCGTCGCGCTGTCTTCTTCGTAGGCATTTTCCCCTTCGACCCTTCCGAAACTTTCGGCTCCTCGGGAACGCCGATTTGCAGCGTTCCGGCGTCGAGGTCGATTCCAAAAAGGGCGCTGAGATCTTCGCCCGCGAGCGCTGCATCCACCGACGCTCCCGCCAAGCCCGACTCCGTCGCCTTCGACAAGAGATCCGCCGGGTCCACGCTCCGCAATACAAAGAAAAGTTCTGGCGACTTATCCAACAGCACGCCAACTCCGTAGAGCACCGCGGCCACGTGTTTGCACATGTTTGCCGAATCCGGACAACTGCAGATCAGCCGGATTTCCCGTGGCTTGGGAAACAACCCCTTCTCCGGATGCGTCACCGCACGAAGCACGTCGTCTCCAAGCTTTCCGCCGAGTAGGTCCAGCAAACTGCCAACTTGTCCCGCGCAGTCCTCGCAGAGTTGTTTCCACGCGCGCGGATTGAGCCGCTCAATGACGATCCGCACATCGTATTCATACGAGCCAACGACCATGGCGGTGATCTCGCCGGTTGCGATGCTCAGATCGTATACGCAACCCGCACGCAGATAGGACCGGCCTCGCGGCAGCCGCGATGCATAGTCATGGTACGCCTCCAGATTTTTGCACCATGCCTTGCCCCAGAACGAATGCGCGATCTTGATGCCTTTCGCCGGCATCTGCAGCTGGGTATGCTTCCCGGATTTGGCAAGTTTGGCCTGGATTCGGGATCTCTCGTACTTGGCGTCGCTGTAGGAATACCAGGACATGGAGTGGGCTGAGGTGTTGCTACAGAGCGGCGGCCTTCAAGTCCAGCCGGACCAGTTCCAGCAGCGCGTCGTTATCCATTTCCGTGAGCAGCTTTTCCGCCCCGGCGTCGGCCGAAAGCAGATCCTCGGCGAGGCGGCGCTTGTCGTTGATCAGCGCATCTGCCTTTTCCTCGATGGTTCCCGGGCAGACGAATTTGTGCACCAACACGTTGCGCTTTTGACCAATGCGAAAGGCGCGATCGGTCGCTTGATTTTCCACGGCTGGATTCCACCACCGGTCGAAATGGATCACGTGGCTGGCCGCGGTCAGCGTCAATCCCGTGCCGCCTGCCTTGACACTGAGCACGAAAAAAGGCGGCCCGTCCGGCTTTTGAAATTGCTCGACGAGCTTCGGGCGCTGCTTCATCGGCGTGCCGCCGTGCAGGATCAATCCGGGCCGTCCATATACTTCCTCCAACTGGCGGGCCAGCGGCTCCGTCATTTCGCGGAATTGGGTAAAGACCAGGCACCGCTCCTGTCGTTCGGCAAGTTCTGTGACAAGTGTCGTAAGCCGTAGAAATTTCCCGCTTTCCTCGGGATCGAAACGGCCGTCTCCGCTCCAGTGGCTCGGGTGATTGCACGCTTGCTTGAACTTGATCAGATAAGCCAGCACGAGCCCCCGCCGCTGATTGGGATCCAGATCCTCGTTCGCCAGATCGCTCTTCAGTTGCTCCACGATCTTACCGTAAAGGATCGCTTGTTTCTTGGTCAGCGCACAGTGCGCCGTCACCTCGATCTTTTCCGGCAAGTCGGCAATGATCGAGCGATCCGTCTTCATGCGCCGCAGCAGGTAAGGCCGAATGAGTCGGCGCAGCGGGGCGTAGCCGTGCGGGTGGTTTGGCGCCCCTAGTCGCTTTGTCACCTGCACAAACTCCGTCGCCTTGCCCAGCAGACCAGGATTGAGAAAATCGAAGAGACTCCAGAGATCGCCGAGACGATTTTCCACCGGCGTTCCCGTAAGCGCGATGCGAGCCCGCGCGCGAAGCTTTTTCACGCCGCGCGCCTGGGCCGTTGCCGGATTCTTGATTGCCTGCGCTTCGTCCAGCACCGCAACGTCCCACTCACAATCCAAAAGTGGCGCGCTGCGTTGCAACAAGCCGTAAGTTGTGAGCAGCGCGTCATAGTCGCGCAGCGCCGCCTCCGGCTTTGCCGCCAGACTATCCAGCGCCTCCCGACTGGCTGCAGACGGGTGCGCGGCGAAGATTCGCAGCTGTGGGGCAAAGCGTTTGAATTCTCCCAACCAATTGCCGATGAGCGAGGCCGGCACGACCAGTATGCTCGGCATCTTTGCCCTCCCACGGTCCCCCTTTCGCAGGCAGAGTAGCGCCACGATCTGCAGCGTCTTGCCCAGACCCATGTCATCCGCCAGACAAGCGCCCAGACCGAGGCGGCTTGCGAAATGCAGCCATCCGACTCCCCGCTGTTGGTACGGCCGAAGCGTCGCCTGCAATCCCTCGATGTTCCCGGCATCCTGCGGCTCTTTCAGCTGTTCGAGCAGAGCCTGGAGATTCTTTCCGGCGATGACCTCTGTCCAATCCCGGCCCTTTTCCAGATCCACTTCATCCACTCCGACCGCCGCGCTTCCTTGGAATCCAGCCAGCCAGCGCATGCCCTCGTGAAAAGACAAAGCTCCATTCGCATGCGCCGCCTGCACTTTGTCCCAGTGATCCAGCGCCTGATCGAGCCGCTCCCGATCCACCTCCACCCATTTCCCGCGTAAATTGACGAGCCCGCTCTGAGCGGCCTTGATCTGCCGCCACTCCTCGGAGGTGAGTGTCTGCCCATCCAGCGTCATGTTCGCATTGAAGCTGAGCATCGCGCCAAGTCCCAGCCCTCCGGCTTTGCCCGAGTCCACCGTCACCGATACCTGCGGCCGCGGCGGCCGTCCGCCCCTCCACCAATCCGGCAGCTTCACCACGATACCGCTTGCCTCGAACTCCGGAATTTCCCGGAGAAAACGATACGCATCCGAAGGAGTCCACGCCACCGCTTGGAAAAGCCGGCGTGACTCGAGCAGTTCTCGCACGAGCGCGCTTTTTTCGGCGGCCGTTCTTACCGGCCGCAGCAGCGCATCGAGCGCCGCCTGGTCTTTCTTTCCCGAGTAGCTTTGCACCGCCCGGGCAAGCGGTGAATGCTGAAGCGTGCCGGCAGAGGAGAGCTGGTCCGTATACGTCGCCAAAAAGGCAAAGGGAAAGTCGGCATTTCGTTTGTTTTCCGCCAGGTGAAATGTCACTCGGCCCACGAGGTGCAGGAGCGGATTGCGCTCTCTTAGCCACGCCTCCAGGCATCCCGGGTGTTGACTCACCTCGCTTCCAATCCGATCACGGAGATCGTCCCAAAGACGCAACAACAGCGCATCGCTCAAATACTCCGCGCCGCGAAAGGGCGGCGCTTCCGCGAGAAAGGTTTGCCTATCCTCGAGGGCCGGAGGCTCGACTTGCAGCGCATCCCGCACCTGGCACAGCCGCGCTACGAATTTCCGGCCCCACTCTCCCACCCAGCGCAAAGCCGCGTCGATTTCCGCTCCCGGATTGGCGAAGGCCGCGTGAAGAATTCCTTCGGCCTCCCCGTGGGCAAACGATGCCGCCACGTCCCGCTCAGCGCTCGCGCCCGTGTGAAAGCGAGGCTCGGGAGAAAGATAGATGGATTCCGCTTCCGCAGACATTAGTTTATCTAGAGAAACGTCATAACATCACGGCAGCCGAAACACTTCCTCCAGCTCCACCGAGGCAGGACTGTTATCCTCATTTGCATCCATGACCTCGCGCATATACGCCCACCATTTCCGGCAAGTCGCCGTTTGAGCAATGGCAGCCCAGCGTTCCTCACTCTCTATTTCCGCTATCGCGAATAGCTGAAGCGTGCCCGGGTGTAAGAAGATGGAGTAAGTCTGCACCCCGTGCTCCCGAAGCGTCTGCTCCAGCTCGGGCCAGATCGGATTATGCCGCCGCCGATATTCGTCGATCTGCCCCGGCTGCAATTGCATCACAAATGCCTTTCGAATCATAGACGAAGCCGCGCAGCGGACGGCGAAAATGTTACGCTTGCCGGCCTTCGACCTCGGCGATCTCCTCCGGCGTGAGCCGGAAATCGCCCGCCGCGATTACGCCCTCGATCTGTTCCGGTGTGCGCGCTCCCACGATCGCGCCCGTCACCGAGGGATTCCGCAGCGTCCAGGAGATCGCCACTTCACCTGGCGACCGGCCGTGCCGTTGCCCCACCCAGCGCAAGCGATCCACCAGCGCCAGATTCTGCGCCAGCTTCGGCTCTTTGAATTCCGGATTCCGGCTGCGCCAATCATTCTGCGGCAAGCTGGCGGCGCGCTCCGCCGTCATCGCGCCCGACAAAAGTCCCGATGCCATCGGCGAATAAACAATCACCCCGATGCCATTAGCCTCACAGTAGGGCAATTGCTCCGACTCGATGTCCCGGCGTAAAAGTGAATACGGCGGTTGCAGGGAAGTGATCGGACCCAGAGCCTTCGCATGCTCCAGTTCGGTGCGGCTGAAATTCGAGGCCCCGATCCAGCGCACCTTGCCCTCTTGTTGCAGTTCTTCCAGCGTACTCCAGCCATCCTCGGTTTCCGTGATGTTATCCGCCGGCCAATGAATCTGGTAAAGGTCGATGACCTCGACGCCCAGCCGCTGCAGACTGTTTTCACACTCCCGCCGCAGCGATTCCGCACGCAGCGAGTAGTCCACCTCCCGGTCTTGGTTCCAGACCATGCCGCACTTCGTAAAGACATAGGGCCGTTGCCCCGACCAATCCTTCAGCGCGCGAGCGACCACTTCCTCCGAGTGACCCAGCCCATACACTGCCGCCGTATCGATCCAGTTCACCCCTAGTTCCAGCGCCTTGTGGATCGCCGCGATCGATTTAGCGTCGTCCTGCTCCCCCCAGCCAAATTGCCAATCGCCCCCTCCGATCGCCCAGGCTCCAAATCCGATTGGAGTGATTTGCAGGTCAGAGTTGCCGAGTTTGCGGGTCTGCATAGAAGGGGGATTAGCTCAGGAGGGGATTTAAGAAACGCCTCGCAACATCGCCGGCGTCGATTTGCCGGCCCATTGCGAGGCGCTGGAAGTTTTGAAATTGGCGTGGGCTTACTTCACCTTGATCAGTTCGACTTCGAAAATGAGCGTCTGGTTCGGTCCGATCGGGCCGCCCGGCGTGCCGCGAGCGCCGTAGGCCAGGTCAGACGGAATATAAAGCGTCCACTTGGCGCCTTCTTTCATGAGCTGCAGCGCTTCTGTCCAGCCCTTGATCACCCGATTCACGGGAAATTCAGCCGGCTGGCCACGCTTGTACGAGCTGTCGAATTCCGTGCCGTCGATGAGCGTGCCTTTATAGTGGACGACCACAGTATCGGTGGCCGCGGGCGACTTGCCCGTCCCCTCCTTCTCCACCTTGTACTGGAGCCCGTCGGGCAGACTCTTGACGCCTTCTTTTTTTGCGTTTTGCGCCAGGTATTCCTGGCCCTTGTCGGAGGATTCAGCGGATGCCATAAAAAACGGAATGAGGGAGAGAACGAGGATGAATCGAAACATGTGCGATACACAGCCGCATTGGCGCGGCTGTGTCAATCGCAAGTCACGGCTCACCTTACCCCCTCGGCCCCATCGGCCCATTCCCAGGTTCAATCCGCTTTTTCCGCCGTGATCGCCACGAAGATCGGCGCAATTGTCTTATGCAGCCCTTCGATGATGATTTTGTCGACCGGATTCTTGCGCGTCACCGTGAGATCGATCGTGCGAATCTGATGTCCGCGTACGACGCCGTCGGCAAAAGTCGATCCGGGTACGTCTGCCCGATTGTCGTGCTGCGCGATTTCCACTCCGTTATGGAATTCAAATTTCTCCGTCGCATTGCCAGGCCCGACCAGAGTGATCCGCGCCACCGACTCATTGAAGTTCAAGATGCGATCCGGCGCCCAGCCAAAGGTCCCGACTCCGCCCAGGATGTGCAGCCGCTTCATCGTGACATGAGCAACCGGGATTTCCACCTTCGCGGGGTATTTGGGACTCCCCGCCATCACCATGACGATGTTCTTGCCTCCGGAGATTGATGCCGGGTTTTGGATGAAATAGGGAGTGCCGTTCGCGGTGACGTCCCCAAAACTGACAAACGGATACGTATTCATGTCCGCAGTTTTAGCTCCCCCGAAGACGGCCGTGCTCGAATCATGCGTGTACGCGGGAGCGAGATTTACGACCTCAAATCGGTCGGCCTTCACTGCGGGCTCTGCCTTGAGGGGCGCTGACGCCACAGGCGCAGGCGCCAGCGGAGCCGGAGCCGCCGGCGGAAGGTCCGCCATAGGCTTCGGACGCATGACTAAAAAACCGACGCCCACAAGCACCACTGCCGCCAGCGAGGCTCCGGCGCCCCACACCCATGCACGGCGCACCACGTCCTCTTCTACTACGGCTTTTGCCTCCTTCTTGGGCGCAGACTTGGTCGCTGCCGCCGGCCCGCGGGACAACTGGTTTTGCGCATACTCGAGATGCTCGATCAGTTCGTCATAACTCTGGTAGCGGGCATCCGGGTTTTTTTCCAGGCAGCGATTGATGACGAAAGCCGTGGACCCCGAGACGTCCGGCGCAAACTCCTGGATATTCGGCGGCGGGCCTTGATAATCGATCAGTTCCTGGATCGTCTTTGTGTCGTTTGGCGGCCGACCGGCCAGGCAATGGAACAGGGTGCAGCCGACGCTGAAAATATCGCTTCGGTGATCCTCCCGCTGCCTCAGCAGCTTTTCCGGGGCGATATACCCGGGAGTGCCCCAGACTTCCGCCGAGGCGCTGGTTGCATGGTCGATCGGAATGGCCAGGCCAAAGTCGGCGACCTTGATATTCTCCTTATCCACGAAAAGCACGTTTCCGGGCTTCACGTCCCGGTGGAGCATCCCGCGATCGAGCGCCGCTCGCAAACCGCTGGCCAGCTGTATCCCCACGGATTGAACGGTCGACTCAGGAAGCCGTCCCTGGCGCCGAATGGCCTCCGACAGCGACCCGCCCCCCACAACCTCCATGGCGATGTAGTACAGGCCATTCTTTCGTCCGGTCGAAAAAACTTTGACCACGTGCTGGTGGTTCAACGACGCCATGACCACCGCTTCCCGCTCCAATCCTGCGAGATATTCTTCATCGCGCAGATTGTCCTGGCGCAAGAGCTTCAGCGCGACATCGCGCTCCAAAGTCTCGTCAAAAGCGCGAAAGACCATTCCTGCGCCCCCGTGTCCGATTTCACTCAGCAGGACGAAGTGGTGAAACTCCCGCAAAACCTTGATCAGCGCCCCGCAACTGGGACACACCGTCTCCATCAAGGGATGGCAGCCCGTTACATCCAGTAGCGAATTGCATTTCGAGCAATTTTCGACGACGACGCCGTTTTCGGCGCCTCCGTCCAGCGCATGATCGTGCGCACCGGCCCCAGGGTTGGGGTCGGGCGACGACCCAAAGGCGGGATTCGTCGACCGCGTTGTATTTGATCCTATTTCGGGGTGATTCACGCCCTTGAGAGGAGCACGAGATATGCCGCCACCGTGGCAAATGCACCAGTAGTTCCCGGTAGGCCCCTGCGGTGGATAGGCCTATTTTGTAATCAAAAACTGCAGACTGCGCATGTGCGCACGCGATTTGCTTTTTTCAATGCTGATATGACACCCCGCAATCCTTGGAATGCCAGTGATTTGCCGTCGTCGCACGTGCAGACGAGCGACAGTTCGCGCGGTATTCCGGTCGCAGATATTGCGCAGTCCTTGGAGGATCCCCCCCTATCCTCAGTCGATTACTCCATGCCGTCCGTCAATGATCAGTGTCCTTGCTGTACAGCGGAAATCGACGTTTCGGGGATCGCGCCACTGAGCGTTATCGCCTGCCCCACCTGCCGGCAGGAATTCCGCGTCCTGGAGCGGATCGCCGGATTTACGCTGACGGACCTCCTGGCCCATGGACCTTCGGGCGCGATTTGCCTCGGCCATAAACCGCCCTTCGAGGAGCAGGTCATCGTGAAGATCTTTTGGCAGGGCCTGGGAACTTCGCCGGACTATTCGAGCCGTGTGACCACCGCCGCCCGCCTCCTGCTGGCCTTCAGTCATGTGCACGTTGCAAAAGTTTATGCGGTGGAGCAAAAAAACGGTGTCCTCTGCGTCGCCACAGAACGGGTTGGCGAGCTAACTCTGGCAAATGCCCTCGTAGATGGCGCGCGCATGCCGGAAGGCGACGTCCTCACCGTTGCGACTCAGCTCGTAGATGCGCTGCGAGCCGCCAACGAACGGGGACTCTACCACGGCAACATCAAGCCGACGAACGTCCTCTTCACTCCCGAGGGCGTGGCCAAGCTCGCGGATTTTGGGCAGGCCGTGCATCTGTCCGATTCGCGTTTTGCCCCCGCCGAGCACACGCAGCTCCCCTTCTATGTGCCCCCGGAGCGCCTCGCGCTTCGCGCGGAAGATCTCCGGAGCGATATCTACTCTCTTGGCGCGGTGCTTTTCCACGCCCTCACCGGGCGGCCGCCCTTCCCCGGCCAGAAGGCCGAATTGGTCGCCCAAAAGCATCTGGAGCACCGCGCGCCCAACGTCCAGGCCTTTAACCCTGAGATCTCCAGTGGCACGGCCAGCGTCGTGGCGAAGATGCTGGAAAAAATGCCGAATCGCCGGCACCAGAACTGCCAGGAACTGCTCGATCACCTGCGCTTTGCCCAAACTGAGGCTGGCCTCATTGCCAGGCCAAAGCAATCGATCGCGAAAAAACCCGGTCCCGGCGCGCCGAAAACTCAGGCCATCGCCGCCCGTTCAAAACTCTGGCTCCCCCTGGCGGCCGCAGGTCCAGCCATTTTGATCCTCGGCATTGGCAGTTGGTTCGTTTTCTCGCGGGCCAACCACGACTCCATTCCTCAAACGGCTGTCTCTACTCCGCATGTCGCTGAACCGGAGCCCATCTCGACTCCGGCGGTGCCTGTCGCCGACACGGCGCCGGCGGGAGCCGCATTTGTCTCACCGCTGAATGACATGTCGTTTGCCGCGGCCGCCGCGGCGGTGGGCGGCAGCAAGCCGGAGGCCGCAAAGCTCGTCGATGCCTTGGTCGCCAAACCTGGTCTCGACAAAGTGATGCAATGCTGGGCGCTCACGCTTCAAGGGATTCAACGTTTGGATGCCGGCAATCTCGACCAGGCCAAGTCCGCGTTCCAAAAGCTCAGCCTGGCCACAAAGTGGGTCGACGTCGCCGAATTACGGATTTCGTTCTCCTCCCTCAGTGAGATTGGCGCAGAGACTGCCAATGCCAATCCCGACATTCCCCTCACCGACCTTCGCCGGCTCTCCTTGTTGATCTCCGGCCTCGTTGCCTGGACGAAGAACGATCCGGCAAAAGCCTCGGCATTCCTCAAAGAGTACGCTGCGCCCGATACCAGCCATATTTCAGATGGCACGATCGGGTTGCTCACCAAACTGGCCTCGGCCCGTGTCACGCAATTCCAGAAAGTCGCTGAACTCGAAGCGCGCGGAGTCAAGGTCCGCGGCCTGCCAGACGCGTATTCCATTCAATTTGAGCTGGCAAACATCACTGGACCGATGGCGCCAGCGGCGCAGGCCGCCCGGCAACACTACCTTGCGGCCCGCGCGAAAGCTGCGCAGGACGTTGCTGAGCTCTCCATGGTCGACGCCTACAAGATCGTCAATCGCGCTTCGGGCCTGTGCCTCACGCAGCCCGACTCCGGTGGAGACAAGTCAAATCCGGGGAAACTGGGATTGCACCCCTTCCGGCCGGGCAGCCTGACCCAATGCTGGCGACTCCCCAGATTCGCCTATGCGCAAACTGCGATCGTCAGCGCCCTCGATGGCAATGGCGTCACCGTTCCCTCAGAGGCAAAGGATGCAAAAGAGACCCGCGCGCAATTCAACAATTTCAACGAAGGGAGCCAATGGCAGGGCTTTATTTTCAAGAAAGTCGATGGCCGCTACTTCACCATCGCCGGGGAGAACACCGGCAAGTTCCTCGGCGTGGCGACTGGAACTTCCGGTGAAGCCTCGGAAATCTCGCTGTCCGATGATGGGCGCGCAATCGACAAGCAGTGGGAGTTCGTCCCGGTACCAGACGCCTATAAGTGGGTGGCGCCAAGCGACCACTACGAAATCGAATGGTTGCCGCTGTTGCAAAAATCGGACGACGCATATCGCGTCGTTGACGAAAAGGATTGGAGTGGACACTTCGCAACGATTTTCGACGCTTTCGGCCCCGGAGCCTTTGTGACCTTCAAGATCCCCCAGGTCAAGCCGGGCTCGTACACGGTGCAATTGCGGACGCGCTGCAGTGACATCCGTGGGCAATTCCAAATATCGATGGGACCCGAGAAAGGGCCTATGATAGACGTCGGCAAAGTCATTGACCCTTTCGCCACGGAATCTGGATACAAGGAGTTCGAACTCGGCGCCTGGACAAATCCCAAGCTTCAGGACGTAGCTATCAAGTTTTTGGTCACCGGCAAAAATCCCGCAAGCAAGACTTACATGCTCTGCCTCGACTACCTCAAACTCGTCCCGGCAAACTAGTTAGTCCCAACAGACTTCACTCACCCCACCCCCACGAATGGATCGAATCAACCCCTGGAATTCCGGAGATAATCCCGGCTCACAAACCAAGTCGGGCGATACTTCGCGAAATCTGGACATCCCTGATTTTGCGCCTCCGCCAGACGATCTCGAGCAAGCCCCCGGTCAGGTCCACGATCGGTGCCCCTGCTGTACGGCGGAGCTCGATGTCAGCGGGATTTCGATCTTGAGCGTCATCGCCTGCCCATCGTGCCGGCAGGAATTTCGGGTGCTGGAGCAGTTTTCCTGTTTCTCCCTGGAAGAGCAATTGGCCATGGGCCCGGCCGGGACGGTGTATCTGGCCAAAAATCCGCCGTCTGCCCAGCCCGTCGCCTTGAAGATTTTTTGGCCGGAACTGGCCGGGCACACCGAGTACGTGGGGCGGGTCGTCGGCGCCGCCCGCACGCTTTCCGGCTTCAGCCATCCTCACATTGCCCGCGCTTTCGCGGCAAATGTCGAAAACGGATTGCTCTACGCCGCCATTGAGCACATCAGCGGAAATTCGCTTGCGCAGACCATCGCGAAAAGGAATCGGCTGCCCGAACTGGAAGCGTTGACGCTCGGCAGTCAGGTCGTCGAAGCCTTGCAAGCAGCCGCCAACCACGGCCTGGATCACGGCGACCTCAAGCCCTCCAATATCCTCTATACCCCGCAGGGGAATATCAAGGTCTCGGACTTCGGCCACTCCCTCCCGGCTGGCGTCGCGACCTCTGCGCCGGCCACTACGGAGCAGTTACCGTTTTACGCCGCTCCGGAAAAGCTGACGCAACAGGGTGAGGATTTGCGCAGCGATTTCTACTCCCTCGGGGCCATCCTCTTCCATATCTTGACCGGCCGCCCCCCTTTCCCGGGCCAAACCGCCGAACTCGTGACCCAAAAGCATCTCGAGCATCGCGCGCCCGGCGTGCAGGCCTTCATGCCGGAAATCTCCAGCGCCGCCGCGAGCATGATCGGCAAAATGCTGGAGAAGTCCCCGCAGCGCCGCCACCAGACGTGCCAGGAATTGCTCGAAGACCTGCGCATCGCCCGGGCGCAGTTGGGCGCTGGCAAGTCCATGCCTTCGGATCTCCAGGATCCCGGCGCCCGGCGCAAACCCGAGGGTGGCAGTTCCAATAACTGGCTTCCACTCGCTGCTGCCGCCGGTCCCGCCGTGCTCATTTTGGCAGTGGGAGGCTGGTTCCTCTTCTCGCGCCACAATAGTCGCACACCGGAAGACGCCCCTCCGGCTGCGCCCGTCGCGGCCGCTGTGCCGGCCGAGCCCGCGCCCGTGGAACCGCCGAAAACGACCGAGCCGCCCGCCACAGCCGCCGTTGAGGATTCTTCCGGGGAAGCCATGCGCAATCCCGAATTTGCGAAGGCCCTCGCCGCCGTAGGGGGCGGCAAGTCGGATGCAGCAAAACAAATCGCCGCCTGTGTCAAGGCGCCCGGGCTCTCAAAAGCAGCTCTGTGCTGGGCGCTTGCTATTCAGGGCACAGAACGGCTGGCGGCCGGCAAAAGTGATGAGGCGACGGCCATCTTCCAAAAACTGGCGGCCTCGGCAAAGTGGGTGGACGACGCCAATCTCCGGGTTTCTTTTGCCTCCCTGGGCGAAACCGCCTCCGGAGTCCAATCTGCCGGCTCCGAATTCCCTTCCTCACAGATCCGCGAACTCTCCTGCCTCACCCTCGGACTCAAGGCCTGGAATCAAAACAATTTCGAGGACGCCATCTTGCTTCTCGACGATTTCGTCGCCAAGACACGCGCCCATCCCACCGCGGTCGCAGTGCCGCTCGAGGCCCTGGCCGTGTCACGACTCCCGGATGCCCAGCTCCGCGACATGATCGAACGAAGCAAAAAAGTGCGCTCGATGCCGGATGCCTACATGCTTCATCAGTCGCTTGCCGAGTTCACCGGCCCGCTGGCGGCCATCGCGCACTCCGCCGCCGAACGCATGGCCAAGGCGCGGGCCGAGGCCCACAAAGATATTGCGGCTATTTCTCCCGTCAGCGCCTACCGGATCGTCAATCGGGCCACGGGACTTTGCATTTCGGCCCCCGACACCCAGCCGACCTCTTCCGTGCCGATCGTCCTGAAACCGATCACGGCGGGCAGCGTCGCCCAGTGCTGGCGCCTGCCGCGGCTGGCCTATGGCCAGACCGCCCTGGCCAATGCTGGTTATGGGCTGGGAGTTTGGACCCAGAACAAGGATGGCTCCCCGGTGGCCGAGCTCAAGAGTTTCGATGAAAAAGACGGCAACGAGGAATTCATCTTGCGCAAGGTCGACGACCGCTATTTCACCATCGCGAGCGAGACCGGTGGCCGGCTTTTGACTGCCAAAACCGACGGCTCCAACGACCCCACCGTCGTCAATGCCAATTCCCGCTCTGCCGATCGAAATCAGCAGTGGGAACTCGTCCCTGTGCCGGAAGCCACGAAATGGGTGGACCAGAGCGACAAGCTCGAGATCGAGTGGCTCGAGACGATTGCCAAGTCCGACGACGAATATCGTTGCGTGGATCAAGAGATCTGGAGCGGCCATTTTGGAACCATTTTCGACGCCGCAGGCCCCGGGTCGTTTGTCACCCTGCGCATTCCCGATGTGAAACCGGGAAAGTATGAAGTGCACGTCGGAGCCCGCACCGCCGGTTACCGCGGCATCTATCAGTTATCCATGGGGCCCGAGAAAGGCGCGCTCACAAATGTCGGGACGGAACAGGACCTGTTCCAACGGGACGTATCCATGAAGGAAACGGTGGTCGGCGAATGGGCAAACCCGAAAAAGCAAAACATTGCCCTCAAGTTCACCCTCACTGGAAAGAACTCGGGCAGCAAAGAGTACTTCCTGGGTTTGGATTACATCAAGCTCGTCCCCGCAAAGTAACATTCATCGCCTCTTTCGCCCCTTTCTTTTGATGGAACGCAGCAATCCTTGGAATACTGGAAACTCCTCGTCTCCGGTCAGCTCCGGCGATACCTCCCGTCAGTTTGAGCCGTCTGATTTCCCTTCGCCTTCCGACCAGGAAGCGCCACCCGATCCTTCGACCCAGGAGTCGGAGCTCGATGTTTCTATTCGCTACAGTTGTCCCTGCTGTACGGCGGAACTCGATGTCACGGGCATTGCGCCGCTTACGACCACCGTTTGTCCGTCCTGCCGCCAGGAGTTTCGTGTTCTGGAAACGATCGCGGGATTTACCTTGTCCCGCTCGATGGGGAACGGTCCTTCCGGTTCGATCTTTGCGGCCAATGCTCCGGGCTCCGGAGAGGCTGTTGCCCTGAAGGTTTTTTGGCCCGGACTGGCCGCCCATTCGGATTACGTCCACCGTGTTGCCAGCGCCGCAAGTGCGCTCTCCACATTCAGCCATCCCAACATTGTCCGTATCCTCTCGACAAATGTCGAAGGCGGTCTGCTCACGGTTGCCACGGAATTCGTCGGGAACGGCGCGACGCTCGGGGAAACCATGGCGCACCGCGGTCGACTCACTGAAGTGGAAACCCTCACGCTGGCGCAGCAGCTTGTCGAAGCGCTTCAAGCCGCCTCCAGCCGTGGAGTGCTTCACGGCAATCTCAAACCGTCCAATATTCTCTTTACCGCGCAGGGTATCGCGAAGCTTTCCGACTTTGGCCACGATCTCCGCGTGGGCGACACTCCCCTCGCCCCGGCGGATACGGCGCAGATGCCGTACTACATTTCTCCGGAAAAGTTCTCGCTCAGTGCACTGGATTTGCGCAGCGACATTTATTCGCTCGGCGCCATCCTTTTCCACGCCCTCGCCGGTCGCCCGCCGTTTCCCGGCAACAAAGCCGAACTCGTCGCCCAAAAACACCTCGAACTCCGAGCGCCGACCGTCCAGGCCTTTACCGCTGACATTTCCGCCGCCACGGCCAGCGTCGTCGCCCGGATGTTGGAAAAGTCCCCGGCCCGCCGCCATCAGAACTATCAGGAACTGCTGGACCACCTCCGCTTCGCCCATACCGAGCTCAAAGGCCGGCACAGTGCGGCGCCTCAGACTCCCGCCGCAAAATCGGGAAGCCTTCCCGCCAATGCCAAAAACTGGCTGCCCCTCGCCGCCGCCGCTCCCGCCCTGCTCATCCTTGGCTTGGGCGGCTGGTTCATCTATTCCCGCTCGAATAATGCGGTGCCCAAGCGCGAAGCGATATCGGCCCAACAGCCCGCGTCTCAACCGCTTGCTGTGGCCGTGAGCGAAGAGCCCAGGACCATCGAACCCTCGGCTGTCGTCACTGTTCCTCATCCGCCGCCAACTGCGCCGACCCGGAGCGGTGCGGACGACGAAAAGCTTGCGAGCCTGATCGGCAGGGCGAAACGCGCTCGCTCGCGCACCGATACCTATTTCGTCGTACAAGACCTCGCAGGCTTCACTGGCCCGCTGGCCGAAAAGGCCCATGAGGCCCGGGACGAGTTTCTGAAAGCGCGCGCCGAAGCGCAAAAAGACCTCGTCGAAATCTCTACGGTCGACGCCTACCGCCTCGTCAATCGCGCTACCGGAATGTGCCTCACTGCCGGCAACCACGAAGGGACGGATTCAGATACGCTTCCCGTCGGCGTAAAGCCGGGTTCCCGCGCCGATCTTGCGCAGTGCTGGAGGTTTCAACGCTTTGCTTACGGTGAAATCGCCCCGCTTTGTGCGCGGGATGGCGAGGGGCTTACCGTCGAGTCGGAGGCGGGAGCCGTTTCCAAGCTTCACCTCGGTACTTTTGTCGAAGCCAACCATTCCCAGAGCTTCAAGCTCAAGAAAATCGACAATCGGTATTTCACCTTTGCCTCCGAAGCCAATGGCAAGCTGCTCGGAATCGATCTCACGTCTCCCCAGACTCCTGCGTTGGTTGTGAGCGAAGACCGGCAGGCGCCCGATCAACAATGGGAATTCCAACCCGTCCCAGATGCCCCTAAATGGGCTCCGCAGAGCGACCGGATGGAAATTGAATGGCTGAGTGTGATCGCCAAATCGGATGATGACTATCGCATCATCGAGGCTGGTGATTTGAGTGCGAAGTTTGCCACCATTCTCGAAGCCTATGGCCCCGGTGCTTTCGTCACGCTGCGCATCCCGCACGTGGCGGCCGGGACCTACAATGTTCGGCTCGGCGTGCGGGCCAGTGACGTTCGCGCTCGATTCGAAGTAGCTCTGGGTCCCGAGAAAGGCCCCATGACAAATATAGGTCCCGAGCAGGATCCCTATCGCGCGAAACAACTCGCCGTCGAATTCGACCTTGGAGTCTGGAGGAACTCTCAGCCGCAGGATCTCGCGATCCGTTTCACCGTCACTGGGAAGAATTCCGCGAGCAAGGCGTACATGACCTGTCTGGACTACCTCAAACTGGTTCCGGCGAATTAGCTATGGTTGATTAGTTATCTCCCTGCCCCTCTCAATACCCGCCGCCGATGTGCCACTCCTCCAGCAAATCCTGCGGGATCTCGCGGAGAAATCGCGAGGGTTGCAGATAGAGCTCGCCGTAGCCGACGTTCGATCGCTGGTGGGGATATAACAAATAGAGCTCGTCCATCGCCCGGGTCACCGCCACGTAAAAGAGCCGGCGTTCCTCCTCGACTGTCGCGGCGCTCTCCAGTGAGCGCGCGCTCGGAAACATCCCGTCTGCCAGGAAGATGACGAATACCGCCTTCCACTCCAGCCCCTTCGCCTGGTGCACGCTGGAAAGCGTGACTCGCGGCGCCTCCTTGTTTCCCGCCGCGCTCTCGTCGTCCAATCCGGTCAGCAAAGCCAATTGATCCAGGAACTCCGCCGCGTCCTCATATTCACTGGCAAATTCTCCCAGCGTATTTAGATCCTCGCGCCGCTGCTCGTAGTTCGGAAATTCCGCGCGCGCGTAGTCGTCGTAGATCGCTTCGATGACGGACGTGATCATAGAGCCCGGCGACGCCAGCGCTCCATCGGGAGCCAGCTCCTCCAGGGTGTGCGCCAGTTGCTCCCAGGAAGACCGGCTCTTTTCCGGTGTTTTGAGGGCCAGGAATACCTTGCGAAAACTCACTGCCGCCGGTTCTCCTGCTTCGCCCTCCGCAGGTTCCGCCCGCAGGGCCGCCGAGACTTTCAGCCACAGTTGATCCGCCGACCGCGCGCCGATGCCCGGCAGCAGCCGCGCCATGCGTTTGAAAGCGACTTCGTCGCGCGGGTTCACGGCAAATTTCAGAAACGCTGCGACGTCCTTCACATGCGCCTGCTCGAAAAAACGCAGCCCGCTCGTGATGTTGAAGGGGATGCCGTGCCGCGTGAATTCCATCTGGATTTCCATGGAATGGAAATGCGAGCGGTACAGCACCGCGATGTCCGACAGCTCCCGCCCCTCGTCTTGCAATTCCGTGATCCTCTGGGCCACGAAGAGCGCCTGCTGCCGCGGTTCCATGAGCGGCACCAGGGCCGGCTGCATCCCGCTCGTTCGCGCCGCCACGAGTTCCTTGCGAAATTGCTCTACGTTCCCGGCAATCGCCGCGTTCGCGACCTCGAGCACTTCCGGCGTTGAACGGTAGTTCGTTTCGATCTTGTACACCACCGCATCGCGATACCGTTTCGGAAACTCGAGGATATTTTTGAAATCCGCGCCGCGCCACGCATAAATGGCCTGCGCATCGTCTCCCACCGCCATCACGTTGCGATGTTTCGCCGCCAGGATGTCGATGAACTCCGCCTGCAGGTGGTTCGTGTCCTGGTACTCGTCGACCAGGATGAATTGGAACTGCTGTTGGTAGAACGCCGCCAATCCGGCGTCCTGCCGAAACATCTGCACCGTCTTCTCCAGCAGATCATCGAAATCCAGCGCGTTCGCTACTTTTTTTCGCGCCTCGTAAGCCTTCCGCGCCGCCGCGATTTCATCTTCAAATTCCAGGAAATCCGGATGTTTTTCTGCCAGAACATCCGCAATACTCCGGCCGGTATTGAGCGCAAAAGAGAGCACGTCACCCAGCACGCCAGCCTTGGGAAAAGTCTTGGCGCCGCCCTTTATTTCCAGATTGCCGATCACGGTCTTCAGCATGTCTTCCTGATCCTCGCGATCCAGGATGGAGAATCCCTTGGCAAATCCCGCCTCTCGGGCGTGACGGCGCAACAGCCGATTGCCGATTGAATGAAAAGTCCCGCCCCACAGCCCGCCAATGTCATTCGGCACGAGATCGGCGAGCCGATCCATCATTTCGCGCGCCGCCTTATTCGTAAAGGTCAGCAGAAGGATATTGGCCGGCTGCACGGCATTCTCCAGCAGGTAGGCTACGCGGTAAATCAACGTGCGCGTCTTGCCGCTCCCAGCCCCGGCGATCACCAGCGCCGGCCCAGGCGGCGCCGTCACCGCGGCGCACTGCTGCGGATTCAGCGCCTGGGCGTAATCGATTTTTGGCAGTTCTACCGCGGGCGCGGATTTAAGGTGATACTGGCGGGCCATGGAGCACCCAATCTTCCGTACGACGGGCGGCTCCGGCCAGTGCAAAAAGGCGACGCCCTTGTTGTCGAAAGGAGCACGGGCATTCCCGCCCGTGTAAGGGCACACTTATGCGCGCATGCTCGCCTTCGGCGAGCGACGCGAGCGCACATAAAATTTGCGCTCGCGCGAAGCTCCAGCTTCGTGCGGACCAAGGAGCGGAACTCCTGTTCCGCACAGAGGGGGTGTCCGCGGGTGGGAGCGCCAGGTCCGCGGGAAGGTGTGTCTGCGGGCCGGCGGCTCCGCCCACAATACATCGACAACCTCGATCTTATTAGGCTGGCCATTGCCAGCCGCTCTGAGTTTGCGCTTCGAAACTGGCCAAACTCCTGTGCTCGCCTTCCGCGAGCGTGCGCGCCAAAGGCGCGCATCATGAGTTTGGCCAATTTGTGGGAACGACCTTGGAAAGGTGGACGGGCAATCCTGCCCGTGGCTGAGTGTGCGCCACGTCCACCGGAAGCGCGACTTCAGTAGTAAAAGAGGCATCCTGCCTCTTTCAAAAGCGCACCTGCGTTAAGCAGCAGCTCGTTGGCAACTACGCACCACACGCAATTCGAGTCCATCCGTGAGTGAAGGCCGAAGTTCTGCACCGCGAAGCAAAGCTTCGCTGTGCGCGCCAAAGGCGTGCATGGCGAGGTTGAAAAACTTCGATTGCGCGCTCCCGTGCCCCAACGGGGCTTCGTCCCTCAGCCCGAGGTTGTCCGTGTTCTACACGGGCTACCTTGGGTAACTGGTCAAAAGAGCGATCTACCCCCCGGGCGCGCAGGCCTCATAAATACAAGATGCCTGCAGGCCGGCGCCACCCCACAAAATAAATAACCCCAGTACGACGTTACGCGCTTCTCACTCGTTCGCCATCTATTCGGCGCCCGGCGCGTTTAATGAATTGCCCAATCTTCCTTTCCCCATGGTTGGGCGGAGTCCGGCTTCCCCTGTGAGGCCGGGCTCCGGAAGGAGCTGCACTCCTGTCAGGGCCGCTATTTCGCCGCCGGCGGTTCGGCCGCGATCGGCTTGATCTGGATATTCTTCAAGGCCGCCTCGGTGCGAAAAGTCGCAATGCCAAAGGGCGCCGATAGCTCGATCTCTCCGGCGCGCATCCCCAGCTTCTTCCCTTCGGCGGAAACGTCCACCTGCTGCTCGTCATTGATCCAGGCCTGGATCTTCGCCGGCGTCACCCGCACGCGAATCTTATACCATTTCTTCGAATCGAACTTCACGAACTGCGTCGTCGAGTTTTCCGAAGCGTCCTCTCCATCGATGCTGGAAATCCCCACCAGCGTTCCACCCCAGCCCCCTACGACAAATGTCACCGAAGTCGCGCCCACCGGGAAGGTCAGCCCGCAGAAAAAGTCCGAGCCCTCGATCCGCATGGCCTCCAACGAAAGCTCATAGTTGGTCTTCGGCGCTTCCTGGGTGCAATTAACGCCGGTCAGCGGATCTCCTGCTGCGAGGATGAGCTGCTCATCCTTGACCGTCACCTCGCCGCGGCCGGCAAAGTCTGTGATCTTCCATCCAGTAAGACTTTTGCCGTCAAAAATCGGCTTGGCCGCCGGCTCGTCCGCGCCCTTCGCGCAGGTAAAGCAGGCAGCGATCAAAGCAAGCAGGCGGACGGGTAGGCGCAGGGGAAGAGTGCTCATCGGCCGCGAGTGTGGCAGCCCTCCGTCTGGATTCAATCGCGAAACGACCGCCTCCGCCGACGGCGCCGCCCTTTTCTCCCATCCATCCTATACTTCCCATTCCCTGCCTCCGACGCTCACAATCCGCCACCTATCCGCGTTTCCCTATTTCCACGCGCCCGCCCTTGTGCCTTATTGGCCCGCTTCCCATGCAATCCTGGATTACTGACTACCTCGCACTCCACAAACGCGCCATCGACTCCGTTCCCGCGGAAGCCGTGGCCCGCTGCATTTCGATCCTCGCCGAAGCACATCGGGAAGACCGCCAGATCTTTATCTGTGGCAATGGCGGCAGCGCCTCAAATGCTTCGCACTTCGTCACCGACCTCGGCAAAGGCTCTTCCGACAAGCTCGGCAAGCGCTTCCGCGTCCTCTCGCTCAACGACAACGTGAGCTGGATGACCGCCATCGGCAACGACTACTCCTACGAGGACGTCTTCTCCCGCCAGCTGGAAAACTACGGCCGCCCCGGCGACATCCTCATCAGCATCAGTGTCAGCGGCAATTCTCCAAACCTCGTCAAAGCCTTCGAGTGGGCCAAGGCTCATGGCTTGAAGACCATCGGCCTCGTCGGAGCCAAGCGCGGCCGCCTCACCGACCTCGGCGACGAAGTCATCGTCATTGACGACACCCACTACGGCCGTGTCGAAGACGTGCAGATGCATATCCTGCACATGTTCTGCTACGCCTTCATGGAGCTTCCGGAAGTCGCCGGCAAGTAGCCGCAAGCATTCCAACGCGCACATTTATCGGCGCTCGCCCTGAGGTTTGGCCAATTTGACCAGAGCGCGGTCACCGAAAAGAACGGAGCACGGGGCATTCCTGCCCGTATTGGCGCGCTATGCGCGCCCTTCTCGCCGAAGGCAAGTATGGAGAGGTTGAAACCTCGCCTGCACGCCCGCCGGCATTCCCGTGCCCCAACGGGGCTCCGTCCCTCAGCCCAAGGTTGTCCGTGTTCCACACGGGCTACCTTGGGTGGCCGGTCAAAAAAGCGGCCTACCCCAACGGGGTTGCGTCCCCAGCGCGCCGGCCCGCCTGATGACTACAAAGTGTCTACCGGCCGGCGCACGGCGCTCACCCAAATCCGCCGACCTCCAGGCCTGCCCCTGCCGGCGAAGTTTGCGCAAGTTCAACCGGAAGATACCTTGTCGCCCTCCTTGTTGACCTGACGATCACCACCATGGATCAGTCCCTCGCCCTGCGCCAGGCCACCTTGGACGACGCGCCGGCCATCGCGCAACTCATCCCGCTCTCCGTGCGCGCTTTGCAGTCGCCGTACTACACCGCAGCGCAGATGGACGCTGCGCTCGGCCCGATCTTCGCTGTCGATCGCCAGCTCATTGCCGACAAAACCTATTTTGTGGTGGAACACCTCGGCCAACTCGTCGGCTGCGGCGGTTGGAGCCGGCGACGAGCTGTCTACGGCGGGGATCACGGCCGACTCGATGAGGACGCCCTCCTC
>FTCB01000516.1_pt1 | contig 48483 bp, 47 predicted proteins | sample 1639431 | NCBI WGS metagenome assembly FTCB01 (sample SAMEA3914864, study PRJEB12502) | metagenome | biome: forest; material: soil | place: USA | collected 2012-03-12 | depth 0.3 m
AGGTTGCACTCTACCAACTGAGTTACACCCGCGTAGCAAAGGAAGAGGGAGAATAGCGAGCATGCGCGAAACGTCAATGGCTGTTTTTCAACTTTCCGGCAGCTTTTTTTAAAGCTTGCCGACGTAGACGATCGGGCCGGTCGGGCTGATGGAACCGCCCTTGGGCTCGAGCGAGATGGCCAGGGCCGCGACCTGGCTAACCGGCTCAGGGGACTTGAAGGGCATATTCACGCTCGGAGATTCGCCGAGCGTGCCGGCGCTGATCGGCGCGGCGCCCGGCGGCACGATCCAGAGCTGGTAATCCTTGTCGGGGCCGGGTGGTGGCAGTTTGGCGGCGTTGAGCACGCCGGTCTGCGTCTTGGCGTTCCAGATGGCGAGGGCGACACCGGTGGCCGGCGTGTTGGGCTGCGGAGTGAGCGCGATACTCTGAATATCCGAGAAAGGATCGCGTTTCTCCAGCGAGGCGACGCGGGCTTGGAAACGATCCCGCTCTTCCTTCAAAGCTGCGACCTTGGCCTCAAGGAGATCGCGCTGGGCAGTGAGGCTGGCCAGAGTGATCGTAAGGCCGGTGTTTTTCGTGCGCTGCTTGTCGAGCTGGCTGCTGACCTCGTTTTTTTCCAGGATGACGAGACCACTGAGGATGGCCAGGGCGGCGGCAATGGACCAGGGAACCCAGCCGAAGAAGTTAAACCCCTTATGCTCGATGACCTTCTGTTTGGGCGGCGCCTTTTGGGCCGCGTAGGCGCCTACAATAAGCTCGCGCAGGTAGGTGGGGGCCTTGTATTGCGGGACGGATTCTCCCAGCAGATTGGCGGCGGCGCGGAATTCGTCCACCGTGGGGCCAAGTGTCGGGTGAGCCCCGAATTCCTTGCGGAAATTGGCGAGTTCGTCACCCTCGAGGAGATCGAGAGCGTACAGGGAAGCCAGTTCTTCGCGTTCTTCCGGGCTCATGCGTGGTTTTTCAAGGTTAGCCGGAGCTGTTCCATGGCGCGGCGGATGCGGCTTTTGACAGTGGTGACGGGAAGAGCGAGTTTTTGGGCGATTTGGCTGTGCGAAAGCCCGCCAAAGTAGGCCAATTCGATCGTCTCGCGAACGTCGGAGGGGAGCACGGAGAGGGAATCGCGTACGGCGGAGGCGCTCTCGCGGAGCTCGGTCTGCTTGCCCGGCGACTGCTCAACGGCGGGGGCGACAAATTCCTCCTGGCCAGCCTCGTCGTTTAACTTCAAGCGGCGGCTAAGGGAGCGGATGCGGTCGATTGCCTTGTGGCGGGTGATGGTGATGGCCCAGGCAAGGGGCGCGCCGCGCTTGGGATCGTAGTGATGGGCCTCGTTCCAAATCTTGGTAAATACTTCCTGAAGAAGCTCTTCGGCGTCCTCCGGTCGCTCCAGCATGCGGATGGCCACCGAGTACAGCACGCCAGCGAAGGCATCGTAGAGCCGCTCAAAGGCCGGCACGTCGCCCTTCGCGACCAGCCGGAGCACGGCCGCATCGATGGCGGGAGCCGGATCGGGTGCGGGTGCGGAATTCATGCAGGAATGGAGAGCGGCGTCCCCAGCGTGCTTAGATTCCTCGGGTTTGAATACAAGAAAAAAGGCTGGTTCGGCGATGGCATGGATCGATGGAGCAAACACTCTATCGAATATTCCGTCTGTCGAGGACGTTTGGATCCTCAAAGAATGAGATAAATGGAGAAGCCTAACGGTGCCGGATGCAGCGGACAGCCACATACTCCGTCTGCGGAAGGATGAATTTGCGCACTTCCACCTCAACACTCTGGGCGGCGAATTCAGTGAGAAGCAGGTGGGCGATCTCGTCTGCGAGGGTCTCGATGAGATGGCGCGGACGCTCGGCGGCCAGGGCGGCTACGCGCCGAGCGGCGGTATCGTAATCCACGGTGCGGGCGAGATCGTCGTTGAGCCCGTCGAAGGAAGAAAGCGGCGTGAGAACAATATTGACCAGCAGCTGCTGCGCGGTCGCGCGTTCCTCATCGGGAACGCCGATGTGGGTTTCGACTCGCAGGCCATGAATGATAATGCGGTCCATGGTTTAAAGCATCCGCTGCAGGGCGGCGAGATTGGCCACGACGACGGAAGGCTTGGCCGCCACAAGTTTGGAGGGCAGATCGTAGCCGGTGAGCACGGCGATATCGAGGATCCCGCCGTGGCGCGCCGTCTCGATATCGTGTACCATGTCGCCCACAAAGGCCGTCTCGGCCGGATCGAGTGAGTGGGTGTGGAGGATCTCGCGGATCTTTTCGCGTTTATCCATGATGCCGATGTAGGGATGCTCGAAAGCATCGAAAACGCCGAGGCGGGTGGCCTGGGTCTCGAAATGCCGCTCATTGATCGTGCTGAACAGGAAGGTGCGGCGCCCGGTGGCCTTGCAAAAATCGAGGAGTTCCCGCGCGCCAGGCAGCAGGGTCACATCATCCTGCAGGGCGACGAAGAAGCGTTCGTACAGGGGCTGGAGTCCTTCGGCCGTGGCCTCGGGAAGAAACTCAGAGTAGAAGCCGGAAAAGGGCAGACGGAATTTGCGGCGGAATTCCATGAGCGACATCTCGCGCCGGCCAAAATCGCGGAAGATCGAGTTGGTGGCGGCAAGCACCGGGCCAATATCATCGGCCAGGGTGCCAGACCAATCGAGCAACAGGTTACGGATCATGGGCTGGTGTCTATAGCGAAAAAACTAGCGGAAGCGTACTTCTTTCACGGTTTTTACGCCAAAGCGGGCCTGGAGCTTGCGGAGGATCTCAGGTTTCCAGGTGCGGTCGAGTTCGTAGCGTACCGTGGGCTGCAGCACCTGGATGACGATGATCCCCTCGCGCATGGAGACCGGTACGGAGTGCTGGGCCAGAAAATCGCCCACGATCTCGCTCCAGGCGGCCAGCACCTCCTGCTCATTGAGGCGCTCGGTCAGGCCGAGCTTGGGCAGGAGCTTTTTGAGGGCCTCCGCCGCGGCGACCACGCGCTCGGGGCGCTCCGGGCGATCGCGGAGCCCCCGCCACTCCTCGATGAGGCGTCGTCGGATTTCTTCAGGGCGCATTCAAAAAAAAGGCCTCCGCGCGGGCGGAGGCCTTAAAAGTTGATGGATTGCTAAAAGCGGGCTTATTCGCCGTCGTTGCCGATGGCCTCCACCGGGCAGCCTTCCATGGCTTCCTTGCAGAGGGCCTCCTCTTCGGGAGTTTCAGCCTGCTTGTAGACATAACTGTGCCCACCGTCGTCATCGCGCTTGAAGTTGGCGGGGGCGGTTTCGCGGCACAGATCGCAGTCGATACATTGATCGTCCACGTAAAATTTGCCGCTGATGTTCTGTGAATATTTGTTTGCTACGTCTGCCATAAAAATTTCCTCCCTGTCGCCGGAAACTACGAATCGCGACGCGGATTGCAATCGTTATTTGCTCGTGCGAATGAATAATCAATACCGAAATGGAATCCACCATGCCTGAAGCTGTTCTGCCCCTGGAGGGCCGCCACGTCCTGCACCTGTTCTTTCGCGTCGATTACAGCGCGTGGGATCTCTTTGATACGCCGGAGAAAATTGAATCCAAAACCTCTCTCGCCGCGCTGGTGCAGGAGATTCGCGCCACGCCCGACACCCAATTGCTGACCTTTAGCGTGGTCTCGCCCAAGGCGGATCTCGGGTTCATGCTCATTACGAAGGATCTGCAGGTCGCCGATGCCTATGCCAAGCAACTCCGGCTGGCCCTGGGGCCCGACATTCTCCTCGCGGAATTCAGCTGGCTCTCGATGACCGAGCGTAGCGAGTACACCACGGAAGAGACGGAGTACGCCCACTCGCTGGAGCGCGAGGAAAAGCTCACCCCGGGTACGCCGGAGTTTGAGGAAAAGATCGTCGCCTTCCGCACGCGGATGCAGAAGTACCTGAAGGACCGCCTGGAGCCCAACCTGCCCGATTGGCCGGTGATTTGTTTTTATCCCATGTCCAAGCGCCGCGGTGCCCCGGGGCAGAATTGGTACGCGCTGGATTTCCCCAGCCGCAAGAAGCTCATGGCCGGTCACGCGCGGGTGGGCCGCACGTATTCGGGCCGCATCCTGCAATTGATCACCGGTTCCACCGGGCTCGACGATATGGAATGGGGCGTGACGCTCTTTGCGCGCACGACCTCGGAGATCAAGGCGATCGTGTACGAAATGCGCTTTGACGAGGTGAGCTCGCAGTATGCGGAATTTGGCGAATTCATCATCGGGCTGCAGATGCCGCTTGATTCGCTCTTCTCCCGGCTGAACCTTTGATCCTGCTGATGCAAGACAAGGTCCATCGCCTCGAGGAGATCCTCCGCTCGCATGCGCCCCTGCTGGTGGCGTACTCCGGCGGCGTGGATAGCGCGTGCCTCCTGGCCGTCGCTCAGCGCACGCTGGGTGCGAATGTGGTGGGCGTGATCGCCGACAGCCCGAGCCTCCCGCGCGAGGCCCTGGCCGAGGCCCTGGAAGTCGCTAAGGGCTTTGGCGCGCAGGTCGAGGTGGTGGCCACGCAGGAATTTGAGGACGAGCGGTACCTCAGCAATCCAGTAAACCGCTGTTACTTCTGCAAGGCCGAGCTCTTTGCCCGCATGGATGCGCTGGGCCGTGAACGAAAATTTGCCGCCATCGCCTATGGCGAGAACGCCGACGATCCCGCGCATCTGCGGCCTGGTTCGCAGGCAGCCAAGGAATTTGCCGTGCTGGCTCCGCTCAAGCAGGCCGGCCTCACCAAAGCCGACGTGCGTGAATTATCACGCCAACTCGGCCTGCCCACGGCGGATGCCCCAGCTCAGCCCTGCCTCTCTTCGCGCATCCCGCATGGCACCCGCGTAACGCGCGATGCCCTCGGCCTGGTCGAGCGTGGCGAGGCGTTCGTCCGCTCACTGGGCTTTCGCGTGGTGCGAGTGCGTTATTTGGAAGGCGAGACCGCAGGTGCCCGCGTGCTGGTCGGCGCGGAGGAATTGCCGCTTCTGGAGCGAGTGCGATCCGCTATAGTTGAGGGCTTGCGTGGAGCCGGCTTTGCCTTTGTCGAGATCGACGAGCAAGGCTATCGCGGCGCGACCTCGTAGCGCGAAGACGCTTGCGTCGCAATCTCGCGTCTGAAAGATAAGCGCGTGCACCCCTTCGCCGTTGCCATCATTTCCTTTTCGTTCATCTTCGGGGGAGCCCTTCTTGGGCTCTTTTTGCAGGGCTTTTTGCCGTCCCATCACCTCCAGCCGGAATCCAAGGATGCGGTGAAACTTGGGGCCGGCCTGATCGCCACCATGGCGGCTCTCGTGCTCGGTCTCCTCGTTGGCTCCGCCAAGAATTCCTTCGATGCGGTGAATTCCAACATCACCCAGGGCAGCGCCAAGTTTATCTACCTGGATCGCCAACTGGCCAACTACGGGCCGGAAGCCGCCGGCATTCGCGGGGAAGTAGCCCAGTCGGTCAAAAAGATCATCATGTTTCTCTGGCCCGAAGAGCATACCTTTTCGGATACGGTGCCCTTCAATCCCAAGGATATCTCCGGCGGTTTGGAAAGTATCACGGCCGAAATCCGCCGCCTGCCGCAAAATACTCCCGACCAGGTGGCCCTGCGAGCCCAGGCCCTGCAAACGGCCAATGATCTCATGTTGGATCGCTGGCTTACGCTGTCGCAATCGGTGAATACTTTGCCGCGGCCTTTCTTTGGCATGATGCTCTTTTGGCTCACCGCTCTGAATATTACTTACGGACTCTTTGCTCCCCGCAATGCCACCGTTGTCGCCGTGCTCCTGGCTTGTGCGCTCGCCGTCTCGGGAGCTCTCGCCCTCATCGTGGAAATGAATCGCCCGCTCGAAGGAATTATCAAAGTCCCGAGCCAGCCTTTCCGCACCGCTTTGGATTTTCTCGGGAAATAACGCGCGAGTGGCGGGGTAACCTCGCCTTGCGCTGGCGCGCTTGATTTGCGAACAGAGGGGAGTGCATCCAATCACGATCGCTCTCGTCTCTTTCCTTTGCATTTTTGGCGGGGCGATGTTGGGCATGGTTCTCCAGGGATTTTTGCCCGAGCATCATCTTAAGCCGGAGTCAAAGGATTCGGTCAAGCTGGGCGCAGGATTGATCGCAACGATGGCGGCCCTGGTGCTGGGCATTTTGGTGGGAGCGGCCAAGGGATCGTTTGACACCGTGAACACGAGCATCACCCAGGGTAGCGCCAAGTACCTCTACATGGACCGGATCTTGTCGAATTATGGGCCGGAGGCAAAGCCGGTTCGCGACGAAATCCGCCATTCGGTGGAGGGCATTCTTGAGCGGCTCTGGCCGGAGGAAACGATCGGCACGGGTCATGGCAAGATTGCGGTTTCCGCAGATATGGAGAGCCTCATCCTGCAATTGCGCGCGCTGCCCGAGGACACGTCCGTCAAGGCAATGGCCAAAGCCGAGGCCTTGAAGACGGCCCACGAGCTCCTGCTGTATCGGTGGTTGGTGGTGGAGCAGGGGCAGAGCACGCTGCCGCCTTTATTGCTTGGGGTGCTGCTGTTTTGGCTCACCACGCTAAATCTGACCTACGGTATTTTCGCGCCCCGCAACGGGACAGTGGTGGCCGTGCTTTTTGTCTGCGCGCTCTCCGTGGCCTGCGCATTATTTCTCATCGTGGAAATGGATCGCCCGCTGAGCGGAATCATCAAGGTGTCGAGCCGACCCTTTCACGAGGCACTGGAATACCTTGGGAAGTAGCAAGGGGAGCGACCTTTCCATGGGCTCTTGCGGTTTGCTTTTGTCCCGCTTTAATCAGGGCCGCTGCGTTATGAAAATACCTATCGCGATAGCCTTGCTCTGTGTTGCGCTCAATGCCCGAGCCGATGAGAAATTCGACCTGCTTGATCCCAAGACCAAGGAGAAGGCCGGCAGTCTGGTGCTGACGCCGGACAATATGGTGGAGATCAACGGAAAGAAGTATTTGCTGAAGCCCTTGAATGAAAAGAGGCCGAAAACTTTGGAACTGGCCCATACCATCAACATAGACGAATTGGAGTTTCGTGATCTTCCCATGGAAGACGTCGTGAAGCTTCTGCGCAAAAAGGTGGAGGAGAGCACTGGCGGCCATGCCCTCATTATTTCCCTTCTCGGCGAGACCTCGGCCACGCTCACCTTTTCCCTGAAGAAGGTAACCCTCGATGAGGCCTTGGCCTACTTTGCTCAAGCGGCGGATATGAATGTGATCTACGAAGACTACATGATCAAAATCGTCCCCAAGCAATGAGCTTTGCTCAGGCCGTCGATGGTTGAAATTCCACCAGAATTCCACCAGAGGATCGAGGATCATAATCGCTCCTGTTGGATCGGAGCGCTGCTCAGCTTGTTAAGCGCAGGGCTGCTATGGTTATTGATCGGAGCGCTCTATCTGGCCGTGGTGCTGCTGGCCGATGTAGTCCGGCGGGGCGAGACCGATATCTATAATCCGCCGCTCTGGGCTCTGCCCGTGGGCGGGGCCATCTTTCTCACCCTGTTGGCGTGGGGTGGGCTTGATCGCTGGCGCAAGCGCTACCGGCCTCCGTCGGATCGCATGATCATCGGATGGCATCTATTCACCGAAGTGATCCTCCTCCCGGCGCGAACGACGTTTGCGATTTTTGATCATCTCACCGCGCGCATCTCGCTCTCGCGAACCGAGGTGCGGGAGGCGTGGCAATTGCTGCTGGTCATCTTTGAACTGCAGCGGGCGGAAACAAGCCGGCTGGCCATGGAATATCCCAACGGTCGCAAACTACAGAAGCTCCTGCTCGCGTTGCAACTGGCCGACTGGATCGACCTCCACCGCGGGGACGACGATTGGTTCTACAAGGTCACGAGCAACAACGATCTCTATCTCAAGAAGCTGCTGCGCCTAAACGACGAGACCGAGGTCTCGCAGGAAGAGGACGAGAGTTAGGAAACGAACTCCGGCTGTTCCACAGAAGTGGAAGCAGGCGCGGAGGGAGTGCGCTGACCACGAGTCTTGAGGACCGCGAAGGCGACGAAGGCCAACTCGAAGATGACGAACGACACCGCCCAGCCAAAGCCACCGCTACCAAAGCCATAGCTGTGCAGGCCCACGCCGAGGACGAAATTAACGCCGTACCAGGCCATGATCACGCTTTGGAAAGCGAGCACGGAACCAACCGCGAGGCCAAAGCCGCCCCACCGCCCGGCGATGCGTCCGTGGAGGATGAAGAGATAGCCGAGCAAGGTGACCAGCGCCCAGGTTTCCTTGGGATCCCAATCCCAGAAACGGCCCCAGGAGTAGTTGGCCCACACCCCGCCCAGAATGGTGCCGATGGCGAGGAGCAGCACGCCGACCTGGAGCACACGGTAGATGCAGTTGTAAACGACCGTCGCTTTTTTCTGGAGGATGGCCAGAACCAGCGCGATATGCCCAAGGCCCAGCGCGAGGGCAAAGGCCGCATAGCTCAGTGTGATGGTGAGCACATGGATGGTGAGCCAGTAATTGTCGCGTAACACCGGGGTGAGGGGATCGATGGCGCGATTCAGCGCCAGCGGCTGGGTATCCGCCAGAAAGAGCGAGAGCACCGCCACCGGAATGGCCCCGAGGAGAAAGTAGCGGCTGCGATAGATCGCCTCAAAGAGCAGCGCAAAGAGAATGCTGCCAAAAGCCACCCACACGATAGACTCATACATGTTGGTCACCGGCGGACGCCCGGCGATGAGGATGCGGGCGACAAAGCCCTCGATCTGGCAGAGGAATCCGGCTACCGCCAGAGCCCAGGCTACGACATAGCCCGCACGGCGGCCCCGGGTGGCGACGAGCACCACTCCGGCGGCCAGGTAGCAAATCCAGGCCCAGCGGAAGGGGTGGAATTTCTGGTACAGGGTCTCAAGCTGAATCTTCCACGCGATGGGCTGGAATTGCGGCTGGGTCGCGGCCATGGCCTGGCGCAGGACGACCGCGGCCTGGGTGAAAGCGGCATTGTCGTTGGCGGCAAAGGCGGTGCGAAGAGGAGCGATTTGGGCATCGGGCGCCTGGGTCCAGGGAGCCGTGGCCTCGGGCGCTGCGGCGATGCGGAAGGCAGTACCGGTGGCGAGCGCCTCAAACTCCGCCATGCGGAGGCCAACAGCCGCAGCGTCTTTGGGCAGGCCCGTAAGCTTCTGATTGCCGGGCTGGGCGCGGGCCACTTCGGCCTCGTTGAGCAGAGTTATAAGTTGCTTGTTGGCAAAGAGTTCAGAGTAGGAAAAAGCGCTCTCCTTGGGATCGAGGCCGAGGGCCTTTTTTAGCTGCTCACTGTTGACGAAAATGATCGGCTTCTTGTCCCAGCCCGTCGGCGCAAGCCACAGCTTGGTCACGGCTTCCATCGCGCTAAGATGCTTTCCATCAATCTTTAGTGACGTCTTGCCGGCCACTCCGAGAAGAGATTCCTCGGCGAAAACAAAGTAGGGTTTCTTGCGCCCGCCATCGGCATCGCGCACCGGCATCTGCTCCAGCGGAGACAAGTCGACCGCCGCGGCGAGTTGCAGGGTGAGGAGTAGAGCGAAAAGGATTCGAAGCATGGGCGAAAGGGGTAAACTCGTCGGGCGGGTCGCGGTGTGCAAGTTTTTCAAAATTAACGGAGGCAGATCGCCGCATTTTGGCCTGTTCGACGAAGGGAGGAGTTTTTACGGTAGGGGGCCTTGCAACGGGCACTCTTCCTCCTCAAGGCCTCCCGGCCAGGCCTCTGGTTTCAGACTATCTGGCTCTACGTGCTGCCGGTGGCCGCGCTGGATCATCCCGACCCGCTACGATTTTGGCTCGGGCTCCTCTATGTGACGTTTCCGCTGAACCTTCTGGTTTACGGCTGGAACGATTTGGTCGACCGTGAGACGGATCGGCTGAATCCGCGCAAGGACAGCTATCTCTTTGGCGCGCGGGGGACACTGGCGCAGTTGGCGGATTTGCCCATGGCGATCGTGCTGGCCAATGTTCCCTTCATGGTCGTCTTCGCTCTGCTGGACGGATGGATGATGGCGCTCGTCCTGCTGGGGATGGTGGCGGTGACCGGAGCCTATAATTTGCCGGAGCGGGGTCTGCGCGGAAAGCCGCCTTGGGAGTTGTTGAACCAAGCGGGGTATCTCCTCATTTTGCCGTTTAGCCTGATGCTGAATGGCGCTCCATCGCCGCCGTGGCAGTCGGTGGCTTATCTGGTGCTATTCTGCATGCACGCGCATCTTATGGGTGAGATCATGGACGTAACCCCGGATCGACAGGCGGGGCGGCGCACCATGGCCACGGTGCTGGGCATCATCCCCGTGAAGGCGCTGGTGCTTGTGATGATCCTGGCGGAGGCGTTCCTTATCGTGCGGGTCTTTCGCGATCACGTGCTCGGCGCATTCCTGCTCGTGGGCGCGATATGGCTGGTCTTCGATATCGCGATCTGGCGCACGCGGGCGTATACGCACAAGGAATTCACGCTCTTTGGCGCAGCGCTGAATGCCGCGGGCTTCGCCAGCATGGCGTGGGTCTGGTACAGCGGCACGCTGGTATGGCTACCGTGAAGGCTTAGCTAATGGAGTAGCCGCCATCGGCGAGGAGACCGTGGCCGGAGACGAAGGAGGCGTCGTCGGAGACAAGGAAGGCGACCGCTTTGGCCATTTCCTCGGCGGTGCCCATGCGGCCAGGGACCGAGGCCGCGCCAAATTCCTGCTTGGCCTGCTCGGAGGGCCAGATGCGATCCTGCAGGGAGGTATCGATCAGGCCCGGGCAGATGGAGTTGACCCGTACGCCCTGCCGGAACCACTCGATGGAAGCGGTCTTGGTGAGGCCGAGCACGGCGTGCTTGCTGGCGATGTAGAGCGCAGCATTGGCAAAGCCGATCACGCCACCCATCGACGCATTGTTGACGATCACGCCGCTGCCCTGCGCGAGCATGGCCTTGGCTTCGTACTTCATCGACCAGAAGACGCCGCGCACGTTGGCGTTGAAAATAGTGTCGTAGACCTCGTTGGTCTGCTCGACAAAGGGGCTAAGGTGACCTTCGGTGCCGGCATTGTTGAAGGCGATATCGATGCGGCCATACGTCTTGATGGTCGCGGTGACGAGGTCCACGACGTCGGCTTCGACATTGATGTCCGCGACCACCGCAGTAGCTTCATAGCCCTCGTGCTTAATCTCGGCGACGAGTTTTTCGATCTCCGATTTGCGGCGGGCGCTGGCGATGACTTTCGCGCCGCGCCTGGCCAATTCCAAGGCGCTGGCCCGACCTATGCCAGAGCTGGCACCGGTCACGAGGGCGACTTTGTTTTCGAGAGTCCGAGGCGATGGGGTGCTCATGAGGGTTCTCCTATGGCCGGGCCGCAGACTTGGCAAGAATTTAGCCAGGCCGTGGTTCCCGCCCGCTAATCCCCGATGCGCTTGTAGGTCTCGAGGTTGCCCTCAGCGTCCTTGATCACGAGCTTCTGGCGGGTGAGGGTGACGATGGTTTCGGTGAAGGTATCGTCCGGGGTCACCCACGTGATCTTGTTCCCCTTGAGGCTCCAGCGGCGGCCTTTGTCGTCGACCGGTGCGCCTTCCCACTTTTGCAGGCCATAGCGCCCGTCTTCGTAGAAGCTGATGTATTTGTTGCCCAGCCACATGCCGATAAGGAGGCTGGGATCGACGTCGGAGGATGACGAAGACGCCTCGGTCGCCGGTGCGGGGGTGGCCCGGGCGGAAGGACCGGAACCAAATCCGCCAGTGGGTGCAGGGTTGGCGGGAGGCGCGGCAGCCTCGGGGGAAGCAACCCGGCTCTTGGGGCCGGATCCGAAGGTGCCTCCGGCGGGAGCGTCGGCGGATGCGACGGTCGGCGTCGTGCTTTCCACACTGGCGAAGAGCTTCTTCATCGCGTCGCCGTACAGTTTCTCGCCTTTGGTGGTGACCCAGTAGGTGACCATGAAGATCTGGGTGGAATTGGGATGGAAGGTAGCGAGGATCACGCGGCCCTTGCCCCAGTCGGCTTGATTCACCTGCCAACTCACGTATTCCCAGTTCGTGTCGCCAAAGCCGGGATTTTCCGAGGACTGCGTATCCCGATCAAAGACCACCTTCTGGTCCTTTTTCAGCCATTCGACGTTTTCTTTGACGAGGGAATCCAATTTTTCGACCGGGGTGATCTCCAGCACGACGGTTGCTTCCTTGTCGGGCGACTCCAGGGACACGCCCCGGTCGATCTCCTCCACGCTCCAGCCCTTGGGTACTTCGAAATGCACAACGGGCTTTTTATCAGGCAGGCTGATCGTGCGCGCCTCGACGGAGGTGCCGCACAGAATGAAAGTCAGGCCTAATTTAGTCAATAGGTTGCGCATGGGTGGCATACTAGGCCAAAAACACGGCATGGCGAGGAGGGAAATGAAAGAGGCGCTTCCGGGTGGGAAGCGCCTCTTGCTTGGGATGCGGTTGGTTCGCCTACTGGTGGTAGAGCTTCAGCACCAGCATGGGGTTGGCATCGACCGGAGGCGTTCCCGTGTCGCAGAGGAGGGCATAGGTGGAGGGCCAGCCGGCGCCGCCGCTCCAGTAGGTGCCGCTCACGCCATTCGCCCGCATATAGATGAGGGAGTTTTCCAGCACGGTATTCCAGCGCAGGTCCGGCGTGGTCGAGTTGGTCGGTACCCCGTACTCGCCGATGAACCCGCGGAACTTGCGCTTATTGATCCAATCAACGAATTGGCGGAGCTGGTCCACGCCAGTATTGGGATACGCGCCGTCGCCACCCGCGCCATCATAGGTGAGGTAGTTGTCGTTGTGGTTTTTGCCCCAGTAGGAGTGCGCCGAGTAGATGAGGCGGCAGGCGGGATCGATGAAGCCGAGGTCTCCATTCTGCGAGGTCCAGCTTTGTGCTCCGGCATACGATTTGCCCTCGGCCACAATGTAGGTGGTCATGTCGTTGGCGCGTACTCCCGCAATGGCGTACCTGGCGGCGTTGGGCCAGTCGCTGCCGAGATTCACCGGCTCGTTCATGATGTCATAGCCATAGAGCGCGGCCTTGTTGGCATTGGCGGCAAAGTGTGCGCTCAGCTTGTCCCACACATCCTGATAGGCGCTGTAGGGCACCAGGGCGGAGCCGATCTTTTGGGCGGTGCCGGAGACCGTGTAGGTGCCATAATTGTGCATGTCGAAGATGACCTTCATGCCGCGCGCATTGGCCAGCGAGAGAATCGTATCGAGCTTGTTCATCACGGCTGTATTGAGCGTGCCGCTCACGGTGGTCTGCACGTCGTTCCAATGGAAGGCGACCCGCACGAGGGTGAGGCCCTTGGCCTGGTAGTAGTCCCAATTTGCCGCGTTGGTCGGCAACAGCGCTCCGCCTGCGGCGAAGGTGCCCCCAGGGAGGTTCACGCCGAAGAGCTGCGGCGGTCCGGCGAGGTCGGGCGTGTTCACCACGATCTTCGCGGTGCCGCTGAAGCCGAGCGTGGCGGCAGCATAGGTGCCATTGGGCTGCACGATGCCATTGACGGTGAGGGCGCCGACGTAGGTGTCGCGGTTGAGCACCACCGTGGCGCCGGTGTTGACCACGAGTTGGCCCTTCATCGCAAAGGCCGAGCCAACCGCATAGACTGGGCCGCTCGTAATGGGCGAAAGCACGAGCGTACCCGAGGCCTGCGTGTAAGTGCCGGTGAATTGCGAGGCGTCGGTCACGTTGAGCACGCTGGTCCCGACTGACGTGGCACGGATGTCCCCGGTGCCGGAGAGGTAGTCGACGTCTAGCTGCACCGCCTGGTTGGTGCTGGCCACGATGCTGGTGGTGCCGGAGTTCTTGGTGAGATAGTTGACCCGGAGCGGACAGGTCCCGGAGGAATTGAAGAACTGGATGGCGCCCTTGGTCGCCACCATGTTTGGCACCACATCGACCGTGGGCGAGCTGTTCTTCAGGCCGATGGTGCCGGAGTCGAGGAGGAGCGTGCGGCCGGGGAAGGTGCCGCCCGCGCCGGGCGAGCGCAGCACCTTGTTGTTGACCGCGTAGTCATCGACGGGATCCACCGCGGGAGCGGCCGTGCCGGTGCCGCTGGCGAGCGTATTCCAATCGGCGGCATACAGGTTGGTCCAATCGTGCCCGATCGGTTGGACAATCTTGAGGTAGTAGGTCGTGCCGCCGCGCACGGTGATGGAGCCCGTGCTGGAACCGCTCACAAAGATATTGGGATAAGCGGCGTTCAGCGTCGCGTAGGAATAGGTGCCGGGCGGGTAGGTGTAGGTATTGGCCTTGTCGCCGGGATTGGGCACGATGGATGTGCCGGTCAGGGTGAGCGAGGCACAGGCGATGGCGTTGGTCAGTTTGATCTTCGACGCTTCCGCGATGATCAGCGAGCCCGAGGTCACCATATTATTCTGGAACGTGAAGGTGCCGGTCGAGGCCGTCATCGCGCCGGTGTAGTTATACGCGTCGTTGATCGTGAGCGAATAGCTGCCGCCTCCGCCGAAGACGAGCGCGCCCGCGCCGGTGAGGGCGCCGGTGGTCAGCGCGATGGTGCGGGTTGAGGCTCCGGTCTGGAAGGTGATGCTGCCCGCGGGGTGCGAGAAGTTGGTGATCACGATATTCTGCGTGGTGCCGCCGGTGTTTTTGATCACGCCGTTGTTCGCCAGCAGATTGGGCACGACGGTGGTGGTGAGATTCGCGCCCAGCACGGAGATGGTGCCGGTGGTGCCCATATCCAGGAGGGCTCCGCCAAAGGTGGTGGTGCCGGTGGCGATCAGCGGGGTGTGAACGAGGAAGCCATTGAGATTAAAGGTATCCGTCGCCGCGATGGAGGCGGGATTGGTGCCTCCTCCGGTGGTGGCGGAGAACCAATCGGCCAGAGTATTCCAATCCTCTGTGGTCGGCGTCTGCGTGGCCTGCAAATACCAGGTGGAGCCTGCCGCCAGGGTGGAGAGCTGGTGGGTGTCGGAAGTACTCGCGGTCGAGGATGCCGCGCTGCTGTCGTGGGAATTCTGCGCGAGCGCCGTGGACTCGCCGGTTGCCGGCGCGGCGGCGGTCCGGGTGACGCTGACGTTTTCGAGATTGGTCATCTTCATCTGGCCGTCGAGCTGGATGGCCACGGTGTCGAAGGTGGCGAGGCCGTTTTCGTCGGTGGTCGTGCTTTTTGTGCCGCCAATGTCGGTGGTTACGGTGACGAGGCCTTCCGCATCGCGGGCCACGGTCAGCGTGGCGGTATAGCTGGGCGCGGAGCCAACCGGAGCGGAGGAGGTGGTGGTCAGCGTGGCAAAGGAGGCAGCATTCCACAGGCCCTGGCCGGAAGCGGAGCGGCGCGAGAGGGCGGCTTTGGTCCCAGCCAGCGCGGTGACCCCATAGCCCTGCGCCTGATTCAGCACCGTGCTGCCACCCGTGGTATCGGCGGCGAGTCGGGCCCCGCCGGAGTTGAATAACCCAAAGCTAAGCGGCGCGGAGGAATCCGTGGGCCGTACCGTGAAGGTAAGCACCAGGGACTCGCCGGGTTGCAGCGAGACCGGCTGGCCGCCGGTGAAATACGAAATGGCGCTGATGTGCGATGGCGGATCCGGCGGCAGGATACTCCACGTGTGGTCGGCTACCGTGCTGGCGTACGCCCCGCCGCTGGCATCGAGGAACCAGCGGGCGGAATCCGGCAGGCGCTGGGCCTTGCGGTCGGTTCCGGCAAAGTGATCGTTGAGGAGTGTCTCGGCCTGGGCGCTGGACGCGAGACTGGCCAGCGCGGCGGCGATTAGGAGAAGGAAACGGGTGAGGAGGGAGGAGGCTGTTTTCATGGGAGGTTTGGGGTTTGGGGGTAGGGGATGAATGGGTTGCCGAGGAAATGAAACGGACCGGAATGATCGGGGAAAAGGCGGGCCGACCGCAGGGGAGGAAGGTAAGATGACGCGACTCATGGGGGGATGCGTTGCGTAGAGTGCTTTACTAAAGCACTAAATCATTAGTCAAGGTATAAACTCGATAATTATAGTAATATAGTATAGCATTTGGCCAAAAGTGACCACAATCAGGCCAGTTTTACGTGCTTCAGGGCCGACGTAAGTCTTTGCAACTGTTGCCCTATGCAACAAACCGCCGTCGATTGGACAATCGCTCGGTTAGGGAACTCAAATCTTCAGATGCAAAGAAGTACCCGCTATAGCCCTAGGCGCAGGGATTGTGGATCACGTGCGCCATGCCAAAATCTCAAGATTCTAACGATGTGCCGATCGTCTTCGACGCGGTAGTAGATGACATACGGTCGGTGTACAATCCGGCGTACGCCGGGGCGGCCAGCAACACTTTTTCCGCGCCTTGGAGAATTTCCCAGAGATTCAGCAGCATCGAGCAGGCGATTGATAAATCGCTCTGCGGATGGCGGACTATCCTGAGCGATATAGGCGTTGATACTCCTGATGTCGCGTCTTGCGCTGGCCGTCAGGACGACTTGGTAAACCACGATCGGACTTCCTCACGAACGGTTTCTATCGGAATGCCCGGCTCAGTTTCCGCAGAGCGAATACCCTCGTCAATAGCAGCAAGGGCTTCAGGAGTCTCCTCATAGCTTTCAGTCAGCAACTCATCGATTCGATCACGGATCAACTCCTGATCGTCAGCCGACAGCTTGGGCAGTTCTTTGAGGATTTCTGCGACGCTCATGGATTTTACGCTACCTCCGCCGGGCCTTTGAAGCAAGGCCGCGCTTCGGCAGGCGGACAAGCCGTCGAACTCTCCGCTACAGATTCTGATTCGAGGCCTGGGCGGCGACCTTGGTCAGGATGGGCTTGAACTGCATGGCCCACATGCCCATCAGGCGCTGCTTGTCGTTCATGCCGGCCATGCCGCTGTCGCGCACGGCGAACACGGAGACGTGCAGCGAGAAGTCGGTGCCATTGGCGAGCGGCGTCACGCTGACCTTGGCGCGGATGATCGTCTTCGCATCGTAGCCACCCCACATCACCTTGCCAAAGCCACCCGCGGGCTTATCGAAGGAAAAGGAGTTGGGATAATTCACCGGCCCCTGAGTGTAGTTGTACTCGGTGAATACGCTCTGCAGCGAGCTGGCGATGGCATCCACATTGCTCTTCGTCACGATCACCGAGGTGGGCCCACCGGAATCGGAGGGAGCCGAAGCGAGACAGCCGGAGAAAACAAGAGCCACGAGGAGAGCGAGGGTTTTGCGCATGTCGTGATATAAGGCGGTTTGGGGTGGGGTGGGCAATCGCGAAGTGCGAAGAGATGAAACCGTTTTCCTACGGCAGGTTGAGAGACTTCCTGCGGGATTAGGTGTAGGTGTCCGAATTGAGGGACGATCGCCTGCGATATATCTACTCTTCTTTTGCCGACCCGGCATGGGCTTCATAGAGGTAGAGATAAATGGTCGGGGTTTCGGAGTCTGGATGAGCAATCGTCATCATGAGATCCCCATCTGAGCCCTGCGCGTAAGCGGAGACAAAGGGCTGTGCGGCATCAACATCCCAGTCAACCGGTGGGGAGTTGATCGAACAATAGTTTGTTTTTGCGGTGAAACGCCGGTCTGCAAAAGGGGAGGACGCGATCAATGCGGCCACATCCTTGTGAGGTAACGTGAATTTGAGAAAAACGACTTCGTTTGCACCAAAGCCTCCTCCGTAATAGCTCAGGTACTGAAAGTTTGCGGACGATGGAATATGGAGCTTGAGGCGAGGCTCCAGGCCTTGAACTTTAGGAAGGGAGATCTGAGCCCCGCGATACTCGTGCTTGGCGAATGCCCACCAAATAGAAAGGCCAAAGCCGGCGATGATTACGAGGCTGAGGCAACCTGAGGCAAGGAGTGCGGCTCTAAGTATTTTCCTCACGTGCGATGAAATCGTGGCGCTATTTTCAGAAGCGCCAAGCTTATCCTAAGCCCCACCCGGCTTCCAATAAAACATGATCGCGATCCCAATGCAGATCCCCAGCGAGCCGATCCACTTGAGCAGCCAGCCGGGATCGTAGAGCACCTGGAGCGTCGTCTGGTCGAGGTCGCGGGGGTTCCACTCCGCTTGGGAGAATTTGTAGTTGATGCCGGTGAGGGTGGCGAAGAGGGTGCCGGGGAAACTGGCGGGGTGATTCATCTCGGCCACGCCGGTTTTGGTCTGGCCGGTTTGGAGATCGCGGAACTCGACGGTGGCGAGGAAGTTGGCGGGGCGGTCGGTGCCTTCGTCGCGTGGCACCTCAAACTTTACGAGGCGCAGGGTGAAGGGCAGGGGGCGGCTCTCCAGGCCGTAGGACATCCGGATGACGTCTTTGCCATCGGTGAGTGAGGTGATCTCGCCGGAGGAGATCCAGCGGTCGGGGCCGGGCTGGCCTTTGGCATCCACCAGATGGGCGCGGAAACCGGGGTTGCCGGGCTGGCCCTTGGCGAGATCCGGGCCGGGCTGGGTCTCAGTGGTCAGCGTGGCACTGGGGAGGATCTGGTCAAACTTTGCCACCCAGTCGGCCCATTGCAGGGTGAGGTCGGTGCCGGGCGTGGCCGTGCCCGAGGCGTAGATGGCACCGCCCCGGCGGAGTTGGTAGGAGACGACGTTGCTGCCGGTGACGGCGAGCTCCAGGGAAGGTTTCTTCGTGAGCTTGGTGATGCGGATGAGCGCAGCAGGGTTGTTGGTATTTTCGCTCACGCTGGCGGGGCGGCCATTCACCATGGCAAAGTCGGGCCAGTATTTTTCCACGATCACCTGCGCTTCGCCAACCGTGACGGGTTGATCCATGATCTCGCCGCGCGGGTGAGTCTCGCCCTGGATGACCACCGTGGCGCCGTCCTGGCTGAGCAGCGCAACCACACCGGAGGGATGCGCCTCGGATTGCACGACCGGGGCAAACTTCGCAAAGATGATCTGCGTCTCCTGCTCGCCGGTAGCAGCATCGCCGGGCAGGTCCTTGCGCAGGGTGAGATCGGCCAGACCGAAGAAGTGATCCTCAAAAGCCCGCCCCGGCGCGAGGCTGAGGGCGATGGGAAAGCTCTTGCCGGCTTTGTTCGAGAGCGTGAGCCGCACCGAGGGGCCGGCCTCGGGCCCAGTGGCGGGCTCAAACTTGGGCACGAGCATCAGATTTGCGTTATAACCATCGGCCACGATCTTCAGATCCGAGAGAGGAATGGGGAAATCAAGCGGATGCTTCTCGGAGGGTCGGGAAATTTCGGCATCAAAATCAATGCGATAGATGGCATTGGGATCCGCCGGGCTCTGGAGTTGGAGAATGCTGTGCGGCACCGTGACGCGCGAGATGGGCGCAGTATCCTTTTCCAACGTCACATTGCCCTCAAAACCGGTGCGCAGTCCGACGACCGCCCCGCAGAGCAGCGTGATGATGCCATAGTGCGTCACCACGAACCCGATGTGCTTCTTCTGCCACGGCCAGCGCGTGAGCGTGACCGCGGCGAGATTCACGCAAAGCACGAAGAGCACGAAATGGAACCACGTGGCCTTGTACACGATGGCGTGCGCGGCCTTCGTGCCCGAGGAGGATTCCATGAACGTCGCCGCGCCAATCGAGAGCCCGATGGTGGCCAGCAGTACGAGCGCCAGCTTCAGCGAGCCCAGCACATGAATGATGCGCCAGGTGCGCGAGCGTTCCAGCCGGGCCGCAATCATCTCCTTGCGGGAAAGACGGGGCGTGGGCTCGGTGGCAGGCATGGAGGATAGGAAGGAAAGCGAATCCCAGCGCGGAGGGAAGGAGAATTTGGCGAAGCCTGCGGGCGACTACGAGAATCTAGCTGATTTCTCGTGAGCGAAGGAGCCTGCGAATCCCGGCGGGCCGTCGCATCGCAGCAATAACGAGGACGACAATGAGCCGATCTCCCTCATAGCGGTAAAAGAGAAAATAGGGAAAGGGCTGCAGCAGTATCGTCCGATAATCCGAGTAGGCGGCGCGGTAGATATCTCCATTTTCAAGGAGATGAGGGATGCTTGCCCTAAATGTTTGGAGAAAGCGATTGCCCAGCCCGACGTAGCCGTACCTGTCGTACCAGTTGGCCGCTTCCGCAAGGTCTTCGGCGACTTCCGGAAGAACCCGGAGGTCCCTCACTGGCGTAGTGTCTGAACCCGGGCTTCCAACTGCTCAAGAGTAAGCGCAGAGGAGGGATCTTTAGAATACCTCGTCCAGCGCTCATCAAGGATTTGCTTCTCCTCCGCAGTGACTTCAACTGCCTGGGAAACCCGCGCCGCTTCGGTCCAAAGCTCATCGGCCAACGAAAGTTTTTCGCGCAGGGAGAGTGCCTTAACCTGAGGCAGGTCCGACAAGGTCATGGCTTACTGAGATACCATGCTTGAGAGCAGCATTCAAGAGTAGAGGCGTTTCCTGAAGGGACATTTGTCGTGCAAGTTGCCCGAACGCCCCGGGTATGTTATGCCCCGACGATGAAGTTCCTCCTGGCGCTCGCGGCGATGGTGTGTTGCTTGCTCACGGGATGGGCGGCGGAGGCGGTTCGCATGGTGGGCCACTTGCATCTCGCCGGGGAGGGGAAGACTTTTCCCGAAGGGACGAAGGTGAGTGTCTTCCACGAGGCGAGCAAGGCCCACGGCGAGGCTTTGGTGGATGCGGCGGGGAATTTCGTTGTCGAGGGCCTGGCGGCAGGCGAGAAGATTCGCCTGACCATGCCGGTGGACTATGAGATCACGGCGGTGTCCGCGCCGTTTGCCTTCGATGCCAAGGAGATCGCGAGGAATCCCATGAATCCCTATGTGGCGGGACCGGCCTCACCGGAAATCACGGTCGACCTCATTTGGAAAGATCAACAGACAAAGTGGGCCGAGATGAGGCGGGGCATCGCGCGCATGGTCAGCAAGGGCTTCTTCAAGGCGGCGAAGCTCTCCCCAGAGCAGCAGGAGCTTTTCATTACGGTGAGGCTGGAGAGCGAGGATCGCGTAATGAAGGAGGTGCGGACCCATCCCGGCTCGCCCTTGCGGCCGGGAGCATTCATGGCGGATTTGTGCGTGGCGCTGCAGAAGAGCTTCGGCGACGCCATGGCGCGCCAGTACCGAGAGTATCAGGAGGATCAGCTCGGATGGCTGTTTATACAGGGAAGCACCGCGCTCCAGGCTAATGAATGGCTCACCGGCGAGGAACAGACCAGGTTGGTGCGCGCCTGGGGGCCGATTTTATCGACCTCGATGGACCGCGCGCTCGATAAGAAATTCGAGACGTCATCGCGCGAGGAGAAATTGGCTTTCTATGATGAATTGCTAGCTGCCTACACCTCTTCCGCACAAGGCATTCTGGATGAGGCCAGGCTGGCCAAATTACAGGAGCGCCTTGCCGAGATGCGAAAGCAAGGCGTCGCAGAACTGGATAAAGAGAAGGCCGGGAAGTAGCCGACGCGGAGAATTGGGTAGAACCATTCACGCGCCAAGCTTGTGAGCCGAGCCCTGGGTTTGCTAGTTTGAACATCGCTTACCTTATGGATCGTTCTCTTACTAAGTGCCAGTTCGTCGCGTTCGGTGCAGGGGTGGTGCTTTCCGGGGTGATGTATGGGCAGTCGATGTTGTTTCATCCTCATGTGGGGTTGACCCCACTGCTGGGCCTCTTTCTCGGATTGATTCTTTTCCTGGGGATTCCCACCGCCTTTGCCCTGGTGGTGGCGAGGTATGCGCAAAGGTGGGAACGGGTGGCGTTTATCACCACGATCCTGCCTGCCGTGGTTATGCTGGTGGGAGTCTACGTGTTGGAGCACGACATGCGCATACGCGTGGCGGCGCGGCACTCGCTGGATAGCGGCCTCTACAGCGGGTGGTTTATGCCGGGCCTATTCGTGCTCGGATGGTCATGCGTGACCGCGCTGATGGGAATTGGCCTGAAGCGACGATTCAATGGCGAAGCTCCGCTGGGCAAAGCGGCGCCAATGGTGCAGGAAGGAGGAAGCTTTGTTTTTCCCCTGTTCCTCTTGGTCCTTGCCATAGCCACCGGAGTAGGGATGGTTCGCCACTTTGCCGGGACCTGGGAAAAGAACTCGCCGGCGGGCCGCGTGGCCACGGCGCATGAGGTGCTGGACTCGCCGACCTCGACCATGGGGCAACGGGCGAAGGTGCTCTTCGATATTCAAAATCTGATCGATGAGGAAGACTCGCGGGCGGTACTTGGCAAGGCGATGCAGGACCAGCCCGCACCGCTTAATTTGCTCGCGGCGGCAGGACTCGCCGAGCGGGGCGATCTCTCGGCGCTGCCATTGCTGGAGGCCAGCCTGATGAAATCGGGCGAATGGAAATATTCGTGGAAGGATTTTAGTGGCAAAGCCAACCTCGGGAGTGATCTGGGAAGATTTACCGACCTTGCCGCCGTGCCTGCGCTTGTGCGTTTTATGAAATCTGAAGACCCCGAAGTACGGCACGGGGCCGCGCAATCGCTGCGTCATATGCAGGACGATGGATCCATCGAGGCCATGATCAACGGGCTGGAAGATTCGGATTGGGAGGTACGTTGGATCAGCGTGATGGGCCTCGCGGAGGTCATGGGCAAGCCCAGCGGGGAAAAAGAAAGTTGGTACCCCTCGCGCGATAACTTCCGGCAAAACGAGGCGAAGTACTTGGAGCACTGGAGGCAGCGAGGCGCGGCCTGGCGGACCTCGCGGTGAGAATGGAGCGATTGGCGTCTCGCCAGCGGTTTGCACTTGAGCTAAGGTATTCGGCATGAGCAAGCATCCCACCGGCCCCCTCTACGGCCTGCTCGCTGCAGTGCTCTTCGGCGCGAGCACGCCGTTTGCAAAGATGCTGCTGGCGCATTGCGGTCCGGTGTTGCTCGCAGGGCTGCTCTATCTCGGTTCGGGCCTCGGGCTGGGCGCGTGGTATTTGCTGGCCGGGCAGCGGGAACGGCAGGCTTCGCTGGTGCGGCGGGATCTACCCTGGCTGGGAGCGGCCATTCTTTGCGGCGGCGTGGTGGCGCCGGTGTTGCTCATGGTGGGCCTGCGCGCGATGGATGCCTCGGCGGGCTCGCTGCTGCTGAATCTGGAGGGCGTCTTCACTGCGCTGCTCGCGTGGTTTCTCTTCCGCGAGAATTTCGACCGGCGCATCTTTCTCGGCATGGCGGCCATCCTCGGTGGCGCCGTGCTGCTCGCCTGGCCGACCGCACAGATGCACTGGTCGCTCGCGGCCCTGCCCATTGCCGGAGCCTGCCTCGCCTGGGCGCTGGATAATAACCTCACCCGCCGCGTCTCGGGTTCCGACCCCGTGCAAATTGCCGGGCTCAAGGGCCTCACCGCCGGTGTGGTGAATATTACGATCGCGCTGAGCCTCGGCGAGCGCTGGCCTTCCATGGGTGTTGTAGGCTCGGCGCTCCTGCTCGGGCTGCTCTCCTATGGTGTGAGTCTCACCTGCTTCGTGCTGGCGCTGCGCTTTCTCGGCACCGCGCGCACGGGAGCGTATTTCTCCACCGCGCCCTTTGTCGGTGCGGCCCTGTCGCTGGTGTTCTTCCGCGAAGCGCCCACCGCCATGTTCTGGATCGCCGGCAGCCTCATGGCCCTTGGCGTGTGGCTGCACCTCTCGGAAAATCACGAGCACACCCATACCCACGAACCACTGGAGCACGATCACGAGCACATCCACGACGAGCACCACCAGCACACCCACACGTCCGCGGATCCCCCCGGCGAGCCGCACTCGCATACTCACGTGCACGCCCGGCTCACCCACCGTCATCCGCATTATCCGGATCTGCACCACCAGCATGAGCACTAGGAAGGCTAAGGCCTTTCTAAGTGGGAAGTCGGACGCCTGAAATTGAAGTTAATTTTGCTGTTTGGCAGCAGCGCGGGGATCGCTACATTGCGCGCATGCAAAAAAGAGGCCCCCGCCTTCTCTGGATTTCTCTCGCGGTCGTAGTCGTGCTGGCGGCTGGGACCTACATCGGCGTGTCGGTGTGGATTCACAACTACCTGCGCAGCCCGCAATTCCTCGCGCTGGTCTCGGCCAAGACGGGCGATGCCTTTCGCGCGGAGGCGACTTTTTCCCCGCTGCACTGGCAGGGCTCCTCGGTTTACGCGGATTCCCTGGTGGCCACGGGTAATCCCGGCGGCATTGTGAAGGAGATCCGCGCCGATCAGGTGCGGGCCGATGTGAATTGGCGGGCGATCTGGGATGGCGCGTGGCGGCTTGAGCAGGTGGATGTGCTGAGCTTCGATGGCACCTTTCACCCGGGCTCTCCCGAGGCGGGCCGCGCCCCGGAGAACGTAAATCCCCCGGTGCGAGGAATGGCGGCCTGGTTGCCGAAACGCTTTGAGTTGGGCGAGCTGAAGATCGCGCAGGCCCACATAGGCTTCCTCACCCCAGAAGGCATCAACGCGGCCGATATGAAAAACGCGGCCCTGCTGGTGAAACCCGAAGGCGCGGGGTGGACGGTCGCGGGCGCGGGCGGCGCGCTCAATGTGCCGCACATGCCGGAGCTTTCCATCACCAGTTTTCGCACTCGTATGCAGGGTGGGGCCTTCTTCCTTTCCGACGCTGTGCTGCGCCTCGGCGAGAGCGGCAAAATCAAGGCTTCCGGCGAATTCGCGGGCGACTCCAAGATGGTCGTCGACTGGAGCCAGGTGGATGTCGGGGCTTTTCTCAACGATTCGTGGAAGACGCGCTTCAGCGGCTTGCTGGCGGGCACCGGCACTATTCAGTGGCCGGCCGACGGCGGCCTGCCCAAGGCCACGGCCGAGGGCAATTTCCGCGTCACCGAGGGCATGCTGCAGCGCCTTCCGCTGCTTGAACAGATTGCGACTTTCACGCAGGCCCCGCAGTTCAGCCACATGCCGATCCAGGAGCTCTCCGGCAAATATCAATGGACCGCCGGCCAGCTCACGGTGACGAATCTCATCCTCGAATCCAAGGGCCTGCTGCGCATCGAGGGCACCGTCACTATTGGCCCCGACGGAGCTCTGCAGGGCACCCTTCAGGTCGGCGTCAGCCCGCAGACTCTGCAATGGTTGCCCGGCTCGCGCGAGCGGGTCTTTACCGTGGCCCGCAACAGCTACGTGTGGACCGATGTGCACCTCAGCGGCTCCACCAGCAACATCCAGGAGGATCTCACCGCTCGCTTGAAGAATGCCTTGAAGGACCAGGTGATCGACCAGGGCGCCAAGCTCCTCGACCAGCTGCCCATCCCCGGGGCGGCCAAGGATGGCGCGAAGGAGGGAGCCAAAGGTGTGCTGGACGTCCTCACGCCGCTCATTCCGTGAGGCGATTTTCGTGTAATTAAGCGGATTTCGTAAATATTTTCGCTGCGTTTCGCTGGCGAAATTTGGTTTCGCGAGTAATATCCGCCGATGCCCGAGTCATTGGCGGACAGACCTCCCGAAGAACTGGCGAAGCGCCTCGCGCTCGCGCTGGCTGCTTCCGATCTTGGTGACTGGATGTGGAACCGCGCCACCGACGAGACCGTGCTCTCCGCGAGGGCATGCGAGATTCTCGGCTATCCGCCCGGCACCCGGCCGAAACGCGCCGAGTCGCTGGCCCTCTTGAGCCCGGAAGATCAGGAACGCTCGAGCCGTGCGGTGGAGGCCGCGCTGGCCTCTCGTGGCGGCTATGAAATGGAGTACCTCCTGCACCGGCGCGATGGCAGCCGTTGCTGGGCGCTCTCCAAGGGCCAGTGCCTGGTGAATTTTCGCGGTGAGGTCACCGGCATGGTGGGGGTGTTGCAGGATATTACCGCCCGCCGCGAGCAGGAGGAAGCCCTGCGCGAAGCCCACCGGCTGCTGGAAGAGAAGACGCGTATTTACGATACTGCGCTGTCGGTCACGGATGACTTTTCGTACTTCTTCGATCTCGAAGGCAGATTCACCTTTGCCAATCGGGCCCTGCTTCAGGTGTGGGGCAAAACCCACGACCAAATCGTAGGCAAGACCTGCCTGGAGCTGGGCTACCCCGATTGGCATGCGGCGATGCACGAGCGGGAGATTGCCCAGGTCATTGCCACGCGGCAGCCCATCAAAGGCGAGGTGCCCTATACCGCGCCCACCGGCATCTTCGGCGTATACGAGTATATTTTTAAGCCGGTCTTCGATCCCGAAGGCCGCGTCATTTCCATTGCCGGCACCACGCGTGACGTGACCGACCGAAAACGCGTGGAAGCCGCCGTGGAGCGTCAGCATCAATTGCTCCTCCTCCTCGCTGAGGATCGCCCGCTGGAAAATATCCTGACCAAGCTGCTCCAGCTCGTGGAGGAACTGGCCGAGGGGGAAATGCATGGCGCCATCATGCTGCTGAGCGAGGACGGCACCCGGCTGATGCACGGAGCCGCGCCCACCCTGCCTGCCGGGTACAATGAGGCCGCCTCCGGGCTTCCGATCGGCCCGTCCATGGGCTCCTGCGGCAGTGCGGCCTGGTCGGGCCAACCGGTTTTTGTGTCGGATATTTCCACCGATCCGCTCTGGGCCGACTTCCGCGATATCGCCGCGCAGTACAATCTGCGGGCCTGCTGGTCGTGCCCCATCCTTTCCAAGGGCGACAAGGTCCTCGGCACCTTTGCCATGTACTACCACGAGCCGCGCGAGCCCAGGGAGGCCGATCGCCGCATCATCGAAACCGCCACCCGCACGGCTTCCATCGCCATCGAGCGCAGGCAGGCCGAGCAGGCCCTGCTCAAGTCCCGCGACGAGGCGGAGGCGGCCAATCGCGCGAAAGATCACTTCCTCGCCGTGCTCAGTCACGAGCTGCGCACTCCGCTCACGCCCGTGCTCATGACGGTTTCCGCCCGCCTGCTCGATCCCAACCTGCCACCGGATCTCCAGGCCGATCTCGCCATGATCCGCCGCAATCTCGATCTCGAGACCACGCTCATCGACGACATGCTCGACCTCAGCCGCATCATGAGCGGAAAGCTGCGCCTGCGTCAGGAGGTGGTCTCCATGGACTCCGTCGTCTCCGAGGCCTGTGCCATCTGCGAACCCCAGATCCAGGAAAAAGCCCTGCGGCTTGAGCAGGATTTCGCGGCCGGGTCGCCCACTGTGCACGGAGATGCCGCGCGGCTCCAGCAGGTGCTGTGGAATGTGTTGAAGAATGCCGCCAAGTTTACTCCCGCAGGTGGCACCATTCGGGTGCGGGTCTCCACCCCGCCCGGGCAGGTGGCGATCCGCGTGGAGGACAACGGCGTAGGCATCGAGCGCGAGGCCCTGCCCAAGATCTTTGATGCCTTTGAGCAGGGCAGCGCAAAATCGGTCGGCCTGGGCCTCGGGCTCGCCATCTCCAAGGCGCTTGTCGAGCTCCACGGCGGCGCCATCAGCGCCGAGAGCGGCGGGTCTGGTCACGGCAGCGCCTTCACCATTTTGCTTCCCGCGGCCGAGCCGCTGCCCGCGATTCCTCCGGCTAGCCTGGCTCCGGCCAGCGAGGCTGCGCAAACCGCCCGCCTGCTCGTGGTGGAGGATCACGCCGATACCGCGCTCGTACTCTGCCAGCTTCTCAAGATGCTCGGCTACTCCGTGCGCCACGCCGGCTCGCTGGCCGAGGCACGGGCGCTGGCTGCGAGCGGAACCTTCGACGTGCTGCTCAGCGATGTCGGCCTGCCCGACGGCACCGGCTACGAACTCATGGCCGAGCTCAAGAGCCGCGACCTCATCGGCATCGCCATGAGCGGCTACGGCATGGACGAAGACATCCGCCGCGGCCGCGAAGCCGGCTTCGCCGAGCACCTCGTAAAGCCCGTCGACGTCTCCGTCCTCCAGCGCACCCTGCAGCGGCTGCTGCAGGCGAGGGGTAATCGTTCAAGATGACTTTGACTCGCGGATAAATGCAAGTGCGTTAGACTCAAGCCATGAGCTATTTGCCAAAGGAGTGCTGCGTCTTGAACGGCGGGAAGGGCGCCTGGGCCTTTGACCCGCTCGCCGAAAAACTCGCTTCCTATTTGAATATCGAGATCTCGGATCGTCCTCGCCTTTACAATTATCTTCTAAATCTGGAGGAAGGAACTGAAGTCGATTTTAATGTCTTCATCCCGATGGATTCCGTGCGACTTGCCTCGGACAAGCGATTGCTCGCCCAAGTATTTAACGACCACAAGGTGCCAACTCCGCTCACCATCCTTTGCGAGGACTATGTGGAAGTGCTTTCCACTATCCGTGGAAATCCAGAACGCGAATGGTGCTTGAAATTTCCCACGAGTTGCGGCGCCAGCGGCCATCGAGTTGTTAGCGCATCGAGTGCTGAGCCTCCCAATTGGCCAACTCCCTTCGTTTTGCAGGAGTTTATCAAACTCGAGAATCCCGCTGTCTTCCGCACCTACTGCGCAGGAAGTGAATTGTTTGGCTGGGTCGCTAGACAGTTCCCCGATGGCGCTAAGCCGTCCGCTTGGGTCTCCCATGCGCGAGGCGCCCGCTATGTCACGCTCGGCGAACCGCCGGAAGAGGCCTCACGGGCTGCGGAGCTTGCTCTGAAAGCTACCGGTTTGTGGCATTCCTTCGGTTGTGTGGACCTGCTCCACGCTCCTGACGGAGAGTGGCTCGTCTTGGAAGTAGGCACCGATGGCCTCTACAATCATGTAGACCGCGACCTTGATGACCCCGCCTTGGAGGAAAGATTGCATTCGCAAATTGCAAAGGCCTTTTGGAAGGCTGTCGCTCCAAAGAAGTAGCTGGTCGCTTACCCGCACAAGCGGGAAGCCCTATTATTCTTGTCATCTGGCACACTTTCTGCTTTGTTCTAGTTCCCGATGATCCATGCAAATTGCAGGGTGCGGCTGACAGCGGACGACTTTCAGTTCGTGGTCAGGGTTTTGTCGAAAACAGAGACCGACAAGGTATCATTGGTCGAGCTCTTGACGGAGGAGGATACGAGAGATTCCATCCTGGACCACGAGGCGCTGGCCGAGGCGATTGTGAACTCGCCGGAACGCATCCCGATCTCGCCGCAATTCCTCTTTTATGTGCTCTGCCGAAAGGTGCTCAAGAACACCCCGGTAAAGAGCCGCGAGGCCGCCGATTATGTCGCCGCCATGCTGGATGCCTTCATGCGCACCTCGCGTCTGGAGCAGGCCAGCGAGACCAGCGGGCAGATGCGCTACATGTCCGACATGATGCACGCGCTGCGCAAGGCCAACACCCGCGAGGCCTTCCTGCTGCGCACGCACATGGCCAACTACTCGCTCTTCGTCAGCGGCATCTTTGCGGATAACGTGGAGAGGCGCACGGAGCGCCGGGGTGCGCCGGATATTTCTTTTTACGAGGCCATGGGCCAGATGAACTACCGCGCGGCCTCAGAATACCGCGAGGCCAAGATGTTTAATCTCCAGGCCGTGTACGAGGAATTGGCCAGCGGCTTCCGCGAGGCCCGCGTGGCGCTGAACGATTTGGCACACCGCCTGTTGCATATTGATACACCCGCGCATCCGATCATCGCAACATGAGTACGCTCTTCAGCGAGATCCAGCGTCTCTTTGAGCGGACCTACGCGAGCGCGGGAATCAACCTGGAAGATTGCCTCATCGACCGCAAACGTTGCCGCCAGCTCACCGCCCTGGCGGGCGCGCAGGCGGCGGAGCTCAGCATGCTCGCACGCACCTTTCTCCGCGCCGCCGATGGGCGCCTGCGCGTGGGTATCTACTATTCCGGCTGGCTCATCGAGCAGTTGGAAAAACACGATCCCCGCGCCGGTCTCAGCGATCAGAACATCAGCCCGCTCATCGCCTTCGTGGAGGAGATCAACCACGCGCTTCACGCTTCCCTGCAATTTCAACGCGGTGAGCTGCCCGATCGCGGCGAAGACTATGCGCGCAACCTGGAACTCCAGTCCCAGGTGGATACCTATCTCGTGCTCCTGCTTTTCGTGGCCTTCTTTCGCAAGCCCGGCCGCATCACCCGCGCCGATCGCAAATGGCTGCGCTACCATATGTTTCAATCCCGTTCCGGCGGCAACTTCCGCGATCCCCGCCTGGCTGCGCGCTACTCCGAGACCACGCTGCTCGCGAAATCCTACACCAGGTTTCTCGATAGCCTCGCGGCCTCCCGCCGGGTCGACGAGATCCGCGTCTTCCACGCCCTCGATTACAACCGCAAGCGCGAGCACATCCTCGCGCTGCCCGATCGCAAAAGAGCCGCTTAGATCGTGGCTCCTTTAGGGAATTGCTGAGTAATACGAGACCTCCGGATGCCGAAGGCATCCCAGCTACGGTAGCAGGGGATTGAGCACGCTTGGCGGGCGACATCCCCTGTTATTCCCTATAAAATAAAGCCGACCCCGAAGCGGGTCGTAGCCAGCATACGTAACTCGCTGGCTCTCGCGTAACGATCGCACTTTTATTCAGTGCTTCCTCAAGGTAATCTAAGATCCCGCGTAAAATCCGTCTTCTTGCTCCCGCGGCAGGGCCGATCCTGCAAGCGCACGAACGGCTTCGCGAGCTTCCGGAAGGTAATCTCCTGCCCGGTGATCTCAAACTCCGCCGCCACCCGCCCATTGGCCCGCGCCACGATCGTCACATGCAGCGGCAATTGCGGCGGGATGCCTGGGTGCAGCGCGGGGTAGAGATTCGTACGGCGATAGCGCAGCCCGGCGAGCCTCGTCTTTTCCGAAGTCTCACGCAGTTCCAGCAAACGCCCGGCTACGTAAACCTGATAGTCCTTGTCAAAGCCTGCATCCGCGCAGAACTCCAGGCGCTGCATCGAGGTATCCACAAAGCGGCTGGTCGCTCCGCCTTCCACCGGTGTTTCGCATAGCAGCGGCCAGCTCTCCAGCGCCTTGCGCACCGTGAGTTGCTTCCACGAAAGCATGGTGGGGAAACGCCAGTCCCAGATCGCGTGATACAGCTTGCGATCGAGCTTGTAGCCCGCCTTGTCCAGCACTTGGAAAATCTCCTCAAGGTCGTCCCACAGCCGCTGCGGCAGGAAGTACTCATCCTGCAACTGCCGCCCAAAGGACTTCAGCTTGCCTGCGGGCCGATTCTCCAGCAGATACGCCGCGAGGCAGTTCCAGAGCAGCGCGATGGCCGACATCCACTCCGCCTTGGGCAGCGATTCGATGGCGCGAAACTCCATCAAGCCCAGCGCGCCCGCCGGCCACGAGGTGTTCCAGAATTTATCGAAACTCAACTCACTACGATGCGCATTGCCCGTCACGTCGGTTTGCAGGTGCCGCAGCGTTTCATTGATCAGCTCGCGATGGTCGCCCTCGGGCAGTGATTCCAAAAAGGCATAAGCCATCTCGATATCGTAAAGGTCGCGCGCCGACTCATCGGGCCGCGGCGCCTGCGAGGATGCGCCCACATAGCATCCCGTAAAGAGATACGCGAGCGAGGGATGATGCTGCCAAAAGCGCAGCACCGCCGCCAGCCATCCCGGACGGGTGAAAAACGGATGGCTCTCCAAATTAGGGCCACCCCAAAGAAGATGATTTCCTCCACCGGAGCCCTGCGGAAAATCAAAGGGCGTTTCTTTCCAGGAACGCAACCCAACCTCTTCGCACGCCGCAGTCACCGTCTCGATCCACTCCGCGTATTCCTGCCAGTTGTGGCAAACCGGCAGATTGATCTCGAGCACGCCAGGATCCGCTGCGAGCCCCAGCGAAACCCACCGCTCCGCCTCATCCGAGGCCGTGTAGCCTTGCAACTCCACATTGGCCAGCGAGAGTTGGCGCGTGGCCGTCTCCACCGCGCGGAGCAGTTCCAGAAAGGCCTTTTGGATCACCGGTGGGAAAAAGACCATCAGCTTCCCATCGCGAAACTCCACCGTGAGCACGCGCTTTGGCAAACCCGGCGGCATCAGGTTCAGCGGCAACCGCAGTCCGGCCGGCCCCTCCGCTTCGGAGAGCTTGCGCAGCTTCTTATCCAGCGGCCACCGCGCCGAGCGCCAGACTCCCTCTTCGTAGTCCAGCGGCATCGTCAGGATCACGGAGTTGGGATTCAGCGGATCTGTAAAGCCCAGCCAATGCGAAGGCACGCGCAGCGACTTGCTAATGATGTCACAAAGCTGTTGCGCGGAAGCCGGGGTCGGCGCCTTGCCGCGCGTGGGTGGTCGATACAACGGCGTGCCATCACGATTCGCCAGCAAGCGAATCACCCAGCGTGGATTCACCTCTCCGGGATACGACTTGCCCGGGCAATAAAACGCCGCCGCGCCCGCCATGCGTCCCTTCAGCAGCACCTTCGCCGCGTTCCACGCATACGTGAGCTTCGTTGGTCCCACTGCGGAAAAGCTCCACTCCGGCCCCACGGGATTGTCCGGCACGTACGTGGGCTCTCCCCCCATCGTTAGCTTCACATCGTGCTTGGCAAAAATGGCATCCGCGTGAGCCGCGGCAGCTTTCATCCAGGGAGCAATCATGGGGCGACTTTCGTGATCGTGAGGTTGGTTTTCAAAGTGCTGGCGATGGTTTTTTTGCCATAGTAATGGCCGAGAATCGGGGCGATGTCTGCCGGCGCAAGGCCGATCGCGGTGGCGATGCGGTAGTGGTCGCAGAGCACGCCATTTGTGGGATCAAAGCCGATCCATCCGCCGCCCGGCAAATAGGCATCCACCCAGGCGTGAAAGGCATTCTCCGCGTGTTTCGGGCTGTCCTCGGAGTCGTCCTCCCACAGGTAGCCGCTCACCAGCCGCGAGGCGATGCCGTTGCGTCTCAGCACTTCTGCGAGCAGCACGGCATAGTCACGGCATGAGCCGGACTGCTGCGCCAGCGTTTGCTCCGGCGGAAAGGGATCGCCTTCATCGCGCCGCTCGTAGCGGATGTTCTTAAAGAGCCACTCGTTCATCGCTGTCACCGCTTCCACTGTCGGGGAGGCTTTGGTGGGCAACAGTACATCGGGTAAACTCAGCTTCTCCTGCGAGGGAATAAGGAAAGGCGCAAGCACCTGCGCCTCCTGCGGCTTGTATTGGAAAGGCAGATCGATCGCGTGCGAATCGAGCAGAAACTCAAAGGGATTCTTCTCCTGGATCTCCAGATCCAGCTCCAGGCGAAAGGGCAGCAACTCCAGCTTCTCCGGGTAAAAGCAATTCGCCACCAGGTTGTCGAAGAGATCCTGCCGATACTGCACCGTCGCATGCTCATCGGTCGTAAAGGCCGAGCGCTCGATCACCAGCGCCAGGTCGGGCCGCGGAAAGAGCCGTGCGAGGTGAGGGGAGAAGCTCGCTTTTTCGGCGTACTCGAAATCGGCAAAATAGCGGACGGCGAGTTTCATGATTTGCCCGGTACCCTTTTCATAAAGACCTTCACCGACATGTTATTCGCGCCCGAGCCTTTGAAGGTCCCGCGCACCGGCGACGCATCGCCAAAGTCCCGCCCGTACGCCATGGTCACATGCCGCTGTCCGCACCATTGATTGTTCGTCGGATCCAGCGCCACCCAATGCCCGCCCGGCACCAGCGCCTCCACCCACGCGTGCGTCGCCGTTGCCCCGACCAGCGTCGACTTTCCATCCGCGGAAACCACCGGGTCGGTCTCGATATAACCGCACACATAGCGTGCCGGAATGCCTGCCGTGCGCAGCACGCTCAGCATCACGTGCGAGAAATCCTGGCATACGCCCGCCCGTTGTTTCCACACCGTCGCCAGCGGCGTCGAGTTGCTGGTCGAGCCGGGCTTGTAGGTAAATTTTTCAAAGATGGCCCGATTCAATGCTTCCAGCGCCACGCCGAGGGTCGCTTCCACCGGGAAAAAGCGCCGGGCCCATTCCACGGACATCCCGCCGGTCGGCACCATCGGCGTGGGTTGCAGGTAGTCAAAGACATCGGTGAGCTTCGGCGTCACCAACTGCCGCGCCTCTGCGATGTTCACCCGCAGCGCTTCACCAGGCAGCGAGGTCTCGTGCGTGCGCACCGTTAGTTTGTTCACCACGGAGAGCCGCTCATGCCGCAGCGTCATCGAGTAAAACGTCACCTGATTCCCAAAATAGTCCGTGTAGGTGGAAACCGGCGTGCTGGGCGCAAACTCGATCGTATGTGTTACGATGGACTGGCTGGGCAGGGTCGGAGGGGTCAGGCGGCTCTCAATATAAGCCTCACTGGCGTTGCGACCGTAGCGATAGTCGGTCCGATGCACGATCTCAAATAGCATTTTTTAAGCCAAATAGCATGGGTTGCGTCTCGGGACGCATGTGGATTTGGTGATTCAGGAAACCGTCCGCGATCAGATGGTGAATGTCCAGTGTGGCCTTGAGCAACGTATTTCCGCGTTCCTGGATTGCGCCCGTCTTCAAGTGCGCATCGGGACGTTCCAGCAACTCCTCCCACTCCGTGAGGCGAATCTCGTGGATCAGATCCTCGATGCCCGCTTGCGTGCGCACGGCGGTGAGCGAGTTGCGCTGCTGCGCCTGGGCCAGCCGGGTGGCGCAGCCTTCCAGGCAGCGGGTCACCGAGCGCGGTGCGGTCGGGTTGCCCCACAGGAGTTCCAGCAAAGGCACCGCTTCGATACGCATTTGATACACTCGCCGGTATACGTCGCGGCTGTTGAGCAGCCGGAGGAAAGCCGAGTAGCGAATCTCCGACTCGTGCTCCGTGTCGGTCAGATCCGCCGAGCGCCGCGGCATGGGCCGCATGATGGAGCACACCGCATTGGCTGTAATGATTGCACGCTCCAGCAGCATGCCCATTTCGCAGAACGCCCAGCCTCCGTCCGCCACCATCGTGGCCTGGGCCGTGCCGAAAAATTCCGGCACCGCGCGTACGACAAACTCACACTGCCGCCTGGTCGCGGTGGTTGGATCCTCGGCCGCCGTTTTGCTGCGAAAACGCGCTTTCTGAAAACGGGTGCGCAGCGTGTTCAGCACATTCCACGCCTCCATGCTCAAGCACTCCAAAATGGATTCCGCATTGCCCGTTCCGCGCAGCACGGCCTGCACCACCGAATCCGGCTCCTCCAGGTCGAGCGTGAGCCGGTACCGGCCTGAGGGGCTGGAGATGTTGCGCTTCGAGGTGGAGTCGGGATTTTCCAGCGGCGGCAGGATGCGGTTCCACACCGGCCGATAGAGCGTGCGCTCCGTGGGGTTGAGTTCCTCCAGTTCCAGCGCCTCGATCACGCTGATCATCACCGCCAGATTGTGCGCCCGCTCGAGATAGCGCCCCGTCCAGTAAAAGGCTTCCGCCACCCGGCTGCTCACGTGCTGGGCGGGCAGGGGAGCCTCACGCAGGCGCACGCGCTCGCCCGCTGGCTCCTCGAAATTCGGTGGGGACAAGACCCACGTGTCCTTGCTGCCGCCACCGAGCTCGTTGGCGGTGAAGTCCGACTCCGGGGTCGAGACGCGGGTCAACGCGCCGGGAAAGACCTCATAGCTGGAGTCCGGTTTCCGCAGCGCAAAAAAGATGTGATCCTGGCGGCTCGGGACCTTTTTCCCATCGTGATACGTGTCGACCACCGCGTCGCAATCCTGCGGCTGCGCGACATATTGAGAGGCGTTTTGCCGGATCGCATCGCGGGCGGCCTTCAATTCTTCCTCGCTCGGCTCCCGCCCGTTGCCACCCAGCAGAATGCGCTCGCCATAGAGTGGTCGCACCGTGAATTTTGCCAGGTCGGAGAGCACCATTTCCTGCTGGTCGTAGTCGCCGAGCCAATAGGTTTCCACCGTCTTCAAAATCGGCAGTTGGTGCAGATAATACCGGATGATTGCGCTGGAAAATGGCAGCAGCGCGCGGTCGTCCGCCAGCTGCGAGCCGATCGCATTTACCACCGCCACCGTGCCCTTGCGAATACAGTGTACCAGCCCCGGCACACCGATGACCGAGTCGCGATGGAACGCCATCGGGTCGATCCACTGGTCCGAGATGCGGTTGTAAATCACCTCCACTTTCTCCAGGCCGGAAACCGTTTTGAGATACACCGCGTCGTTCATCACCAGCAGGTCGCCGCCTTGCACCAGGGGGATGCCCATGCGCCGCGCCAGGAAACTGTGCTCCGAGTAAACCGCACTGCCCGGTCCCGAGGAGAGCAGCACCACGGTGGGATCTGGGTCGTCCGAGAAGGAGCGCAGGGCTTCCAGGATATCCACCGGTGCCTCCGCGATGGAACGGATCGAAAAATCTTCAAAGCTATGAGGAATCACCCGGGCCAGCGCGCGGCGATTCTGGATCATATACGAGATGCCCGAGGCATTGCTAAAGTAGTGATGCTTCACCGCCAGTTCGCCGTCGGGCATGCGACACACGCTGAGCCCCGAGAGGTGCAGGTAGGAGCCCTCCGCGAGGGTCAATCCCGCCGCCGCCCTCTGGTAGTAGGCGCTCCCCAGCACCGGCTGGATCGGCAATATGTTGGCGCGGAGGATCTCTTTTTTCCCGTAGATATCCTTCAGGAAAAGATCGAAGGCCTTCAGGCGCTGGGAGATGCCGGCGGCGAGGGGATCCCACTCTTCCGGGGTAATGAGCTGCGGCAGCAGGTCGCAAAACCAGGGCCGCCGGCCCCAGGAGCGCTCGCGGGAGATATCGAAGGTCACTCCCATCTCGCGCATCGTGGCCTCGAGCCGCTCATCGAGGGCTTTCTTGGCCGGGCGTGACAGAGCGTCCATCCGCTCGTACAGGGGCTGATACACGGCACGGACCTGCCCCGAAGCCTCGTAGGCCTCACTCCAGTGAGAGTATGGGGCTTTTTCGGTGTTTCCCTGCACGGCGCGACAGGCTGGCCCATCACATTTTCCGGTCAAGGAAATATCCACAACTCTTTGTGATTATTGTGGTTCCCCGGCTGGAAATTCCACATTTAGGAGTGTACCGCCACCCAAAGCGCTTTCTTCCCATACCCCTGCCGGAAAACCACAACTCTTTGTGTTGACACGCCAAAAGACCTCGGGCATTCTATCCGGCTCTCGAATTGAACCAAATGAAGACATTCTCTGCAAAGACTGCTGAAGTACAGCGCTCCTGGTACGTCATCGACGCTGCCTCTCAGCACCTTGGCCACGTGGCCGTAAAGGCTGCCAATCTCCTGCGCGGTAAAGGTAAGGCCATTTTCACTCCTCACGTCGATACCGGCGACTTCGTCATCGTGATCAACGCCGAAAAGGTGAAGGTCGGTGGCAAGAAAGACGTGCAAAAGACCTACATGAGCTTCTCCGGCTACGTCGGCGGACATCATCACGAGACTTTCCAGGCCCGTCGTGAGCGCCACCCCGAGCTCCTCATCGAGCGCGCGGTTCGCGGCATGATCCCTCACAACCGCCTCGGCAGTTCGGTTTATCGCAAGCTCAAGGTGTATCGCGGTAGCGAGCATCCTCACACCGCGCAGAACCCGAAAGAAATTTCCCTTTAATTCCCATGTCTGACACCATCGCCACCGGCCGCCGTAAAACCTCCGTCGCTCAGATCCGCATGCGCAAGGGCAGCGGCACCTTCAAGGTCAACGGCAAAGACTTCACCGATTACTTCCCGAGCCTCTCGATGCAGAACACCATTCTGCGTCCTCTCGAGCTCGCCAACGCGGTTCACGGTTTCGACGTGGACGCCAAGACCTCCGGCGGCGGCATCAATGGCCAGGCCGGTGCTCTGCGCCTCGCCATCAGCCGCGCTTTGCTGGAAACCGACGACACGCTTCGCGTGGCGCTTCGTGAAGAAGGTCTGCTCACCCGCGACCCTCGCATGAAAGAGCGTAAGAAATCCGGTCAGCCCGGCGCTCGCAAACGCTTCCAGTTCTCCAAGCGCTAATCTTTCGCCGCTCGTATGGGGCTACCCCTCGCGCAAGACGCCCGATGGGTCCTCATCGGCGATAGTATTACGGACTGCGGTCGCCGCGAATGCGCCGAAAAAATCGGCGCGGGTTACGTCCGCATGGTGCGCGATTACCTGCGCGCCTCCCGTCCGTCCGTCGCTCCCCAGATCATCAATCAGGGCATCTCCGGCAACAAGGTCACCGATCTGCAGGCCCGCTGGGATGAGGACGTCCTCGCCCATGCCCCATCCCTGGTCTCGATCAAGATCGGGATCAACGATGTCTGGCATGGCCTGGCTGGACGAGCCAATGGCGTCTCCGTCGAGCGCTTCGTCGAAGGCTATACCGACATTCTCCAGCGCCTGCGCGACCGTGCGCCCCAGGCGCAAATCGTACTCTGCGAGCCCAGCGTGATCTGGCCGCCCGCTCCCGAGGAAGGCAACGACGCCCTCCAGCCCTACATCGCGGCCGTCCGCGACCTGGCGGAGAAGTTCAAGGCCGTAGCCGTCGTCCCTTTGCACGGCGCCTTCGAGCAAGCCCGCCGCGAACGCCCCGACATCGTCTGGGCCGCCGATGGCGTCCACCCATCCTCCTCCGGCCACATGCTCATCGCCCGCGAGTGGCTCGCCGCCCTCGGTCTTCTTTAGTCTTTCGCCGCGCTTTGCCGCGTCTCCGCTCGCCGCGTCCGATATAGTATATCCACCACGTTTCGCAGATAGCGCTCATCACTAATCCCGTCCGAAGCCTCGGCGGGAAACGCCACCTTGTCCCGGAAATGCGTGGCCATCTCGGCAAAGAGCCGCACGCGCGCATCCGCATCGAAATCATCGCGCCGTAGTAGCGTTCTCAGCGCGATCGCCGCTTCGGTCGGAGACACCTGCTGCCGCAGTCGCGCCTCCAGGTGAGGATAGGCCCGCAGCGAGTTGTATTTGTCGGGCAGAACCTGGTCGAGATCCGGCTGGCGCACCAAAGGCTGCCGAATCACCACCGTATTCGCCGCGATATCGCCCAAACGCTGATTGCGCCGCGTAATCCAGCACGTCACCCCGCCGATCAGATAGCTCGCTGGCAGGGAATCCACGAAGCGCAGCAGATTTCGGATCACGATCTGGTTGAATTGCAGCCTAAGTCCCTCCGCATCCACCACCCGCAGGCGCAGCAGCTTCTTGCCGATGGTTTGCCCCCGCCAAAGCCACTCGCAGAACATCCCGTAGCCGATCGAGATGAAGAAGTACGCGATCAAATAGAGCGCGCCGGCGAAATCGAAGCTGATCACCGCGGCAAAGCTGATGATGGTCCCCAGCACGCTCATGATGGCCAGGATCACGGCAAAATCGATGATCCACGCCGCGAATCGAATGACCGGCCCCGCCAGGATCTGGGAAAAGATGACTCCTTCCGGAGTTCTCAGTTGCAGGATGTTCATGGCAGCGGTGCCGCTTGGGCTGGGGTCTCCGGCGAGGCGGTTGAGGGGAGGCGGCCTGACCTAAAGAGGAAGAGGCAAAGCAGGATAAGCTCCACCGTACCGAGCGAGATCTTGGCCCAATAGGGAAAAACCGGCTCGTGATACTGCGAGAGGAAGCTCTCCACCAGGCCCGCCCATACCAGCATGATGCCAACCCCGAAGATCAGGGTGATCAGATCCGGGCCGATCTCGCGCATGCGCAGGCCGAGCGTTTTTTGTTTGCCCCATCCGATCAGCGCACTCGCCAGCATGAAGCCGGCTTGCCCGCCGATCATGATGGCGGGAATCTCGATCACCCCGTGCGGCATCAGCCAGCCCAGGAGAAATTCCGTTTGCCCGGCCCGGACATAATCCAGGGTGATGGCTCCCAGGATCACTCCATTGTAAAAGAGCAGCACCGTGGAGCCGAAGCCATAGGTCATGCCCAGGGCCAGCACGAGGATGGCCACCTGGGTATTGTGCGTCATGAGCGAGGCGGAGAAGCTCGCCTTGGAGTGCCGCAGGCGGTCGTTCACCTCATGCTCTTCCTTCGCCACGCGCTTGGCGGGATCTCCCATCAAATGCTGGAACGGGAGGATGACCTGCTTGGCATCGGAATCCATTGCGACAGCGAACGCTCCGAAGAGACAACCCGCCAAAGTGATGGCGAGCGAAAGCTGAAAGGCCCGGATGTGTCGGCGAAAAGTCTGCGGCAGGGTTTGGAAAAACCAATGCAACGGACGCAGGGTCGAACGCCGATCCCGGGTTTCGTGGATTTCTCCATAGGCCCGGCTGATCAGATTTTCCAGATAGCGCCTCGTTTCGGGCTCCGAGGAGAAGGTGGTAAACTTGGCCAGGTCGGAGGCCGTTCGTTCGTAGAGCAAATGAAAGCGCCGGACCTCCTCGAGCGAAAGTGTGGCCTGCGGCGGCGCATCTTCGATGGCCTTGAGCTGCCGCTCGAGTTCTTCCCAGTACGGCCGCTCGGCGGCGACAAATTTTGGCAGGTCGATGATCATGGGGTCAGAGAAGCTGCCGCTGTTTCATTTGGAGGTATTGGGAGACGACCTCGGTGCCCAGTTGCTCGTTTTCCAGCACGGCAAATCCCACGCCGCGCCGCTGCAATTTCTTGCCCAGCTCGCGCAGATCGTGCCAGCGCAGATGCCCGCCCAATTGCTCGTAGATATCGTCAATGCTGTTCGTGGCGGGCGAAGTGAAAAGCGGCACCGCCCCGCGGGGTTGCACCATGTTGACCAGCAACACATGCTGCCGCGCAATCAAGTCGACCTGATGCTCGAAACTCTCGGCCAGCAAGGGATCGTCCAGCGCCGTTAAAATGATGATCATGGATCGCCGCCGTAGATTCAGCCGGATGAAACTGCACATCTCATCAAAAGCGGGATTCACCTGCCGCGGGGTCAGCGAATAGATGGCGTCGCGGCAGGCGTTATAGTGGGCCTTGCCGTTGCGGGCGCGCACGAAGTTCTCCACCTTGTCGGAAAAGGTCATCACGCCAAAGAGGTCGCCCTGTTGCTCGGCCGCGAGCCCCAGCAGGAGAGCCGTGGTGAGAAAACGCTCGAGCACATCCTGCCGCGCGCTGAGCCGCGAGGTATCGATCACCACATAGATTTCCTGCGTGCGTTCGATCTGGAACACCTTGGTGATGGGATGCCCTTTCCGCGCGGTCGCCTTCCAGTGCACGTCCTCGTAACTGTCGCCCGGCACATACTCACGCAGCTTCTCAAATTCCCGCCCTTTGCCGATCTGGCGGGCCCGGTGCACCCCGATCATGCCTCGGTTGAGAAACAAATGCCCCAGGCTCTTTCGCTCGGTCAGCAAATTGGGATAGACCCGGATTTCGGTATTCGCCGGAAGCTCGGCCCGCACGGCCCAAAATCCCAGCGCGGAGGGGCCTTCGATATAAACCCGGGTGATCTGATATTTGCCCCGTTCCAGCGGGCGGCATTTCCAGGCCAATTGCGACCACTCGTGGTCTGCGGGCAGCGTCACCAGCAACTCTTCGTCCGGCACCTCAAAAGACCGTGGCATCGCGAGGCCAACCCGAATCACCCGGCTCCGGAGGGAGGGATTGTGAATGCCGAGATCAAGGGACGAATCGCGGTCCTTGGACATTCGGACGATATGAGGAAGGTTCACGCGTATCCCCGCCAGGGAGCGGAGGGAGCTGACCCCATCAAACAGCAAAACCAGCAACAGCCCGCCGATCATGCCTGCGGACAGGATGAGGGCCGACGGAAAGGCCGCCCCGAGGATGGCGAAAGGCAGCGCCACCAGGGCAAACCAGAAGAGAAGCCGGTTGCTGGGAACAATCATCGCGGCACGGGAACCTGCTGGAGAATGTTGGAGATGACCTCACGCACGGAGAGGCCCTCGATTTCAAATTCCGGCCTCAGGATCAAACGGTGTTCCAATACGGAAACCGCCATTGCCTTCACATCGTCGGGAGTCACAAAATCCCGCCCGCCCACTGCGGCATAGGCCCGGCTGGCCAGCAGTAGCGCTTGCGTGGCGCGCGGGCCCGCTCCCACCAGGATGCTCTCGGACTGCCGGGTGGCCAGCACGATATCCACCACATAGGCGGCCAGCTCCTCGCGCATCACGACCGCGCCCAGTTCCTGCCGCAGCGCGGCCAGTTCGTCAAAACTTACCACCGCCTGCACTCCACCGCTGGCCAGCACGTTATCCGGCGAATCATTGCCCAGGGTGCGCAAGGCGAGTTGCAACTCCTCGGCCCGCTCGGGTGTGCCCATGGTGATTTTCAGCATGAAGCGGTCCTTTTGCGCCTCGGGGAGGGGATAGGTGCCCTCATACTCGATGGGATTCTGCGTGGCAAAGACGGTGAAATTCTGTGGCAGCTTGTGGGTCTCGCGATCGATCGTCACCTCATGCTCCTGCATGGCCTGGAGCAGGGCCGATTGAGTCTTCGCCGGGGCCCGGTTGATTTCGTCCGCCAGCAGAAACGATGTAAAAATCGGTCCTCGAATAAGGGAGAACTCGTTGCGCTGGAAATTGAAGACATTCGTTCCCGTGATGTCCGAGGGCATGAGATCGGGCGTGAATTGAATGCGGGAAAACTCGCAACCCAGCACGCGCGACAACGTCCGCACCAGCAGCGTCTTGGCCACGCCGGGCACGCCCTCGATCAAGGCATGATGCCCGGTGAAGATCACAATGAGCGCCTTTTCGATCACGTCCTCCTGGCCGATGATGACTTTTGCGACCTCGGCCTGGGCGGCGGCGAGCACTTCCTTGAGACGGGTGGTTTCCATAGTGATTTGAGTAATGAAATTCTAGGTTGAGCTGGGCGATTTGCGGGTGACTCCCCGGCGATCCAGCGTGGCTGTGATGAGTTGGTAGGTTTTGACCGGATCCTGGGCGCGGTAGGGCTTGGCTTCTTCTTCCCGCAGGATGGTGGCGATATCTTCCTTTTCGCGTTCCGCATTGCGCCTCACTCGCGAGAGCGATTTGCTCCATTCCGCGAAGCAGAGATTCAGGAGCCGGTCCGGGCTCACATTCCGGCGCAACAGGGCGACAAATCCCGCGGCCGAATCCTTGCCGGGAACGTACAGCTCCCGTGCTTCCGCGCGCTGCTTGGGCACCAGGCTGGTCGTATTCTTCCAGATAAACAAGGCGGTCAAAATCAACAGCGCCACGGCCAGGCCCTGCAGCCGGTACTTCTTCGCCAGCGCTGCCAGACCGGAATTCTCGACGATGCCGAGGTGCGCCTCGTCAAAGACAACCTTGTGATTTCCTCCCACCAGCCAGGCCAGCAATTCCGGGTAGCGATCCTCCGGCATCGCTTCATTGCTCGCGAAAAACGCATCGGTGGCAAAGACGATCGTGCCTTTTCCCATCGTCTTCACCGCCATCACGGAACCACCGTTGCTTTTGTAGATGGATTTCCAGGATGCATCGAGATCCTTCAGGATACCGGCATTGTTCCATTTGATGATCTCCGGCAGCGCCAGCCCCGATACGTTCCGCGCAGAGCCCGAGTTGATCGCGTCGCTCGCTTCGGCTCGGATGATTCCGTTGTCCAACTTGAACCCCCAGCGCTTCTCCAGATCCACCGATTTGAAATCCTCGTCCTCGTCGTTTGTGATGATCCGGCGCGGCTTCGTCTTCTTGTCGTTCTTCTCCTGGTCCGCTTTCTTATCCTTATCTTTCCCTTTGTCCTTGCCGTCGTCTTTCTCGGTCTTTGTTTTGCTGGTCGACTTTTTCTCGTCCCATAGACTCGGGGAGAACGACTGTGAGTCAAACAACACCACCAGCCGACCGCCATTCACGACAAAGGATTCCACTTCGCGCATCGTCTCCTCGCGCATCATGCTCCAGTCCCACTTCCGGCCTGCGATTTGGAGATAGGTCGTGTCTTTCCCTTCCGGCAGCCGGTTGTTGGCCGAGTAATCGCGCACGACTGTGACGCCGGGAAGCATCTCCAGGCTCTCGTAGAGCACCATGGCGCCCATGGGATCGGCCCGGAGCGACGAATACGCCGGATGCACATCCCCCGTCTCGAAGCGCTCCGCAAATAAAAGATAGAGCACCCCGCCGAGCAGGGCAGCACAGAGCGCGAGCATGAGTGCTGGGAAGTACTTGCTCACGAGTAACTCTTGATTTTACCAAGGTTGACGAGGAACCCTTCGGCTGTCTCCAGGTCGACCTCGTGTCTGCCATACCACGCGCGATCGAAGACCCGGACGTTCTCTCCAAAGACCGGTGGCAACTCCGGCAGGGCGTGCCCGCGGCGTCGCACTTCCCTCTCGTATTCCCGGTTGGATTTGCCCCGTGCGATGGTCACCAGATTCACCGAGCCCAGATGGGCCAGACTGGCCAGATAGAATGCCCGGATGGCCGAGCGAAAGTCCCCCTTGGCCATGAGCTCCCGCCCGTACATGGTCCATTTGTCCTCCGGGAATTGATCTGCGGAAATATACTCGTCCGCAATGTCGGGCACCGGCGTGATCGCGGCGCTGGCCGTGACCTCCGTAACCGCGCGGCGGGCTTTCAGGGTACGCATTACCACCACGCCCAGGATGGCCGCCACCAAGATGAGCGCGCCAAAGAGCAGCCAAAGATTGAAGGCAAAGGAGCCTCCCGCCGCCTCGTCGTTCGGGTTCAGATTCTTGTCATGCCGATCAAAGAAATGGCGGATCTTCCGCAGCACTTTGATGAGATAGTCAAAGACCTTGCCCAGGGCTTTGCCGATCTGATCGAAGAAGAGGCGAATGGAGCCCTTCTCCGCTTTGACCGGGGCCTTCTCCGGGGCATAGCGCCAAGCATATTTGTCCCGCTTGAGCACCTCGGTGATGTTGTGGTCAAGAGCCTTCCCCGTCTCGCTGGACTTGGGCGCTTCAACCAAGGTATCGCCATGCGATAGAGATGTTCCCGATAGGAGCAATGCCATCGCCAAAACAGCCACCGGCACCCGGCCAAGAAAGCGCAACTCCGTCTTCAAATCCTCCCCCGTTTGCAGGGAACTGCCATAGAAGCACCGCAGTGCATAAGCTCCCTTAAGTAGCGGATCGACAGAGAGATAAGTCAGCCCAAAGACCATGGCAAACATGGTCGTGTTGAGCATGCTGTATGGGTTTTGTGACGCCATGGTCTCAATCCCAAAGAAGGTCTGCAGCAAGCCCGGAGTCGACGTACAAAACGTGAGCCAGTTGAGAAAAACAAAGAAGCCGAAGCCGCTCAGCAGCAGGAGCAGCACGGTATTCTGGCGTGGCCAGAGCGAGGCCTGCCGGGCGGCTTGTCGGAGCACGCGGCCCAGATCCTTCGTGCCGTCATCGAGGGCGGTTACATTCTGATAAAAGGCATAGACCCAGGGGAGGGGAATAAGAATCAGGGAGGCGATGGGCAGGACAAAAAGCGCCGAAGGCTGGACGATGCCCTGGATGACAAAGGTATTCACCAACCGCTTCGCGCTCGTGCCGGCATCGTGTCCGGCCCATTCCGCGATCAGCACCCGGGTGAAGCGCGCTTGCCAGCCTTTCATCCAAACGAAAAGCAAGGTCAGGCCCAGTGAACCTGCCACCACATCCTCCGAGGCAAAAGTCGATCGGCTCATGGTGGACCAAAAAAAGAGGAGCCCGGCGATAAACGGCGCAGTCCCGATGAAATAGCACGCCAGCGCCCGTGCGGAGGCCCGCCGAATGAGCGGGCAAGTCTCCTCGACCATCTCGATGCCGCTTTTACCGTGCCGTGGCAGATAGCCCTGTTTCATTCCTCTTCCTCGGGAGGTGCCTTCCAAAAGGTGTTTTTATGGAACGAGCTGGGAATGCTCAACAGCGTGGCGCCGACCAAATAAAAGAAGAACCATCCGACGAGCAGGCTCAAGGCCAGTTGCGCAATCCGGACCACCGGCACCAGCCGGCGTCGTTTTTCCGGGGCCGCCTGAGCCAGCTTGACCAGGCAGGCCGCGCAAAGCATGCGGTCGTCGTGCTCGGAAATGCACTCGCGGCAGAAGAAATTCCGGCAACTCGTGCACTGCGCCACGGTTTCCCGCATGGCGTGATTGAAGCACCGTTGGGCGAGTGACGTCATGGGTTACGAGGGAATGTTTTCGGGCGGTCGGGACGGCTCTTCCTGCGCGGCCAAAATAATGGGGCGCATGCGTTCCATAAATTTCCGGGCGCGGCCAACTCGGCTGAGCGACGCGAGTTTCTCCGTTTGAATCGCCGTGCTGATTTGGAAGATGCAAGTGGTGCCCTTCAGGCTGTTGATGGCGGCGCCGAGGAGGAATAGCCCGGAGATTGTGCCGAAGATCCAGACGATGGCTGTCTCTCGAGAGAAGAGGATCGGCGTCGCGGCCAGGGCAGCCAGCGATAGCCAAATGATATTCCAGTAAACTCTCCACGAAGTTTGCGTGACCGTCATTCCGCGAATGTCCCGGAAGTAGAAGCGCTTGTAGTTTTCGGTGTAACCCGTCGAGGTCACCTGGAGAATGTGATCCTTGGCGAGCCACAGTCGCGACTGAAACGTGGTGAACCCTCCGCGACCGGCGATTTTGACGTATTCCTTATCCATGGTGGCCGCGAACCGCGCTGGAGTTGTAGATGGCGTAAATTATGGCGGTAAGGCCGGCTAACCACCCGAGAATCTGAAGCGAAGCGAAAATGATGGCAAAGATGGCCCGCGCCTTGGAACGCCGGGGAATGCTGCCCGGCGCATTCCAATACCGAATGGCCACGAAGAGAGCCAGTGGTGCGGTAACGAGGGTAAAGTAGAAGATAAGGCAGGGCAGGATGGAGAGCGAAAGCGCGACGCTGTCGTAAAGCACGCGGCTGCTATCGAGGTTCTTAACCTGGTTTTTTTTGCGCCCGTTTTCCAGGCACGAGGGACACAGGTGCTCCCCTCGAATCTCGCAATCACAGAGCCCGCAGAGGAAGCGCCCGCAGGATTGGCAGGGCACGATCGCCTTGCTCGCCGGGTGGTAAAAGCAGCTCGCCTCGTCCTCACCGACGATCAATTCCGTCGCGGATCCGGTCGGGAGCGGGCGATTAAGCGCGGGGAAGGCCTCGAGGTGAAGCAGCGAATTGCAAACCGGGCAGGGCGAAAACCCTTCGCGGTTGTACAGTACCTCGTAGATCTGGGCCTTGCATTTGCCGCAATGCAGCGCAAAAAGGCTCATCGGAAATCAACTCTGCTTGTAGACCACACGGGTGTTGCAGATTCGATCATGCAGGGCGCGTTTTTCCTCGTCAAAGCCCGCCATGATATAGCCCACGCCGCAGATGAGACCACTCAGGACCTGAGCGAATATCCGGCCGGTGGCGCGTCCGTACCCGATGGTCGCCCCGCTTGCATCCACGATTTTGATGCGGCAGATCATCTTGCCTGGGGTCGCTCCGTATTTTCCCACAAAAAAGATGAAATAGGCAAACCGCGCCACAATGGCCACGAGTTGCACGAGAAGATTGACAAAGGGCAGGTAGGAAGCGTCCTTGCTGCCGGCGGCGGAGGCGACCAGGAAGATGACAAAAAATACCGGCATCGTAATCGCGAGGCCGAGAATGATGGAGTCAAGGATCCAGGCACCCGCTCGGATCCAGAAGCCGGCGTAGTGGAGTCCGCTCGAATTGACGGCGACACCCTCGCTCAATTTCTGAAGAAAGATCGGTTTGCAATCGGCGCACACCCACGACGTGCCATGCTGGATCATCGCCGACTTTTCCACCGGCTTGTGGCATTCCACACAAATTGCCTTGGTGGAACTGGGATCCATCGCGAGGACTGCGCCAGGGCCTGAGTAGGGTTGCCATGAGGCCATTCCCTGCATCCAGACCAGGGTGTCAGGAGGGATTTCTCCAGTCTGGACCAGCCGGTCCAGTTCGGCTTTGTCCACCGGACCTGCCTGAGCGCCATTCTTCACGTAAAACCAATTCATATTCAGCGTGTAGTCCGTTTGCTTTGTTAGTTAGCCCCTGGGAGTTGGATCGCGGGCAGGCTACTGCCACCGGAGTCGGAAAGGCAAAATAATTCGCCCCGCTTCTTAAGCGGCAAGCGAAGGTCTGGTGAGCTTAGCCGACGATCTCCGTGATTTGGGTCAACTCTGAACTTTGCCTCACCGCGCAGCCATTCCTAGAGATTTAAAAGTATTTCATTTTGAAGCTGTGATGTCGCCACTTTGAGAGGCTGACTGCTCTCATGGTGAGATAAGCTAGGGAGTGGTAAATTTGCCATTTTACCTCGAAAGGTTTTTTGGTCTCAGAATCTACATGACGAGTAGTTTGATCAGTGGAGCAACTCCGGAGTAGTTATCGAAATTTCTTGGGCGTTGATCAGTCCGAAGGAAGCGAAGCAGAGTCCAAGTACAACGAGGGTCTTCATTCCAGCAATTCTCCACACGAATGTGAGGGACGTATGAAGAAGGGATGAAAATACGAGTTCCGCATTGGTTTTCAGGAAACTCTGGGAGACGAGGGAGGCACGATCCTCTTTGCCCCGCAGCCGATCGGAAAACGTAATTTCTTGCGCGATCCCCTCAGGTTCAAGGTTGCGGCCTCGCTCCACTTGTGATACCAAAGCTCTCCGCAATAGCGGGCTGAGGCTCCTCCGAGAGGTAGGAAAATCGGTGTAAGTTCCTCAACGCCAGCGTAGCACAGTGGTAGTGCAATCGATTCGTAATCGATAGGTCACGAGTTCGAACCTCGTCGCTGGCTCTCTTCTTGCGGTGGTGAGCTGACAGCTCGCTCTGGCTAGAGCCCAAAGTACAGGAACACCTGCTGCCATCTCTGGCGGTAACGGTAAAGGATTTGCAGGCGGGTTCTACCCCAGCCCTTCGTGCTGGGTTCAGATACGAGGTGAAGGGAAAGTTTGCGTGGGCTGGTAAGGAAGCGGAGCAGGTTCCATTCCCCGGGAAAATTCGGGCGTTGGCTCGTCTTTCCCAAATACTCAAGAAAAGCCGCGGCATCCTTGTCTTCGCCGGATGGCCACTCACCGTGAGAGTAGGCTTGGAATGGGGGCCATCCGTTACCTTCCAGCCGAGCGCAAGTTTGTGGAATCAGCCGTCGGACAAGGTCGAAGCGCTTGCGCCGGAGAATCACACGCCGAAGGCGGCATAACCAGGGCATCCTCCGAACCCACGCCAGCCAATGGTTACCCCAGACT